>Ga0209810_1000410_pt1 | contig 97088 bp, 99 predicted proteins | sample Coa_R1_7_FD_187159 | JGI IMG/M metagenome (GOLD analysis project Ga0209810, IMG submission 187159) | Surface soil microbial communities from Centralia Pennsylvania, which are recovering from an underground coalmine fire - Coalmine... | ecosystem: Environmental > Terrestrial > Soil > Unclassified... | reverse complement strand
CCGGGGCAAGCCCAACCCGCCTCCTGGCTACCGCCACGTGCGCGGCAACCTGCTCCAGGGGCTGCCCTTCCGGGACGACGTTTTCGACTTCGTCCACCAGCGCTTCCTGACCGCGGGCATCCCGGTCGCGGCCTGGCCGGGGGTGGTGGCGGAGCTGGTCCGGGTCACCCGCCCCGGGGGCTGGGTGGAGCTGGCCGAGTCAACCGCCGAGCTGCGGCGAACCGGACCGGCGACCGAGCACCTGTTCGACTTGCTCCTCCAGATGGGCAAGTCCCTTGGACTGGACACCGGGGGCGCGGTCTTCCGCTCCCTGGGCGAGTACTTGCGTCAAGCGGGGCTGGAGCAGGTCGCCCGGCAGGAGATCGAACTCCCCCTGGGCGAATGGGGAGGCCAGGTGGGTTCCTTCATGGCCACCGACTTCCGAACCGGTGGCACACGGCTGTGCGAGGTGCTGCAGACGCGGTCGCCCAGCCTTGCCGAGGAGGCCAAGGAGTTGCTCCGCCTCACCATGGATGAGTTCGAGCAACACCGGAGCCTCCTGCCCATTGCCATCGCCTACGGCCGCAAGCCGGGGTGACCGCCCTTCGGCGACGGGGGCCGGCCCGCCGCCGCGGCGGGGGAGATCCCTAACCGGGATCGAGGCGCAGGTTGGCCCCGGACAGGGGCGCCGACTCGGGTCCGGCCAGCCAGGCCACCACCCGGGCCACCTCCTCCGGCTCCAGGGCGGGCTCCCGGGGCGCGCCGCTGAGCCGGAGCATGGGAGTTCGCACCGAGCCGGGGCTCACGGCGTTGACCCGGATGCCCAGCGGGCGTCCTTCGACCGCGAGCGCCTCGGTCAGGCCGGCCAGCCCCGACTTGGCGGCCACGTAGGCGGCCATGCCGGGGAACTTCTCCGCTCCGGCCACGCCGGAGAGGCTGGAGACGTTGACGATGGTCCCGCCCGGCCCCATGCGCCGGAAGGCGGCCCGGCTGCACAGGAAGGCGCTGCGCAACCCCGCCCGTAGCGTCTCGTCCCACTCGGCGGCGCTCATCTCCACCACCGGGCGGGGGATCAACACGGCGGCGGCGTTGACCAGGACGTCCCAGCGCGGGAGGAGGGCGACGGCGTGCTCCACCTGGGTCTCGTCGGCGGCGTCGACGCCGTCACGACGGCTCCAGGAGACCGCATCCCAGCCCCGCCGCCGGAGCTCGGTCAGGATCGCCCGCCCGATCCCCCCCGAGCCGCCGGTGACCACGGCCAGGGGCCGCCCCGACGCCGCGGGCGGAGCCGGCGTGGTCTCGCTCACCGTCCTCCCCCCAGCACGGACAGCGCCCGCTCGTAGGCGGCGGCGACCGGGCCGATGCCCAGACGCTCCCGGGCCGCGCGCCGCACCGAGGCGCGGTCCAGACCCCGCGCCCGCTCGACGGCGGCGACCAGCGCCTCCTCGTCGCCCGGTTCGACCAGGAAGCCACCGATGCCCTCCACCACCGCCTCCGGCAGCCCTCCTCTCCGGTATCCGGCCACGGGGCAGCCGGCCATCTGGGACTCGGCCGCCACCAGGCCGAAGGGCTCCTCCCACTCGACCGGCATCAGGGTCACCGCCGACCCCGCCATGAGGCGCCAGAGCTCCGGCCTGGGCACCGACCGCACCGGGACCCGGACTTCATCTCGCCAGTACTCGCGGTCGTAGACGCCGCCCACCACCAGCGGCTCCAGGCCGGCCCGGCGGGCCACCCGCATGGCGATCGCGGTGCCCTTCTCCGGCGACACCCGGCCCGCGATCACGGCGCGGGGCAGGACGGGCAGCTCGGGAGGCTCGAAGACGGGAACTCCGTTGCGGATGGTCTCCACCTCGCTCAGGCCGGCGGCCGACCAGGCCCGGCGCATGGCCTCGGACACGGCCACGAACCGCACCCGGGGCCGGCCGGCGACGGCCAGCGCCGCCTCCACCAGGGCCGGGACCAGCGGCGGCAGGTGGAGCGTGTGCAGCACCGGCAAGCCCCGCTCGGCGGCCTCCTCCAGCGCTTCGGCGTCGAAGGCGTGCAGCGAGATCACGTCGCACCCGCGGGCGCACACCCGCGCGAACAGCTCGGCGAAGGCCGGGCGCAGCCCGGGCAGAGGGGGCGGCGGGCGCCCGGCGGGCATCACCAGCGCCCGCTCCACACCGGCAGGCGCCGGCACCGTCTCCAGTCGCAGGCCGTCGAGGGAGGAGCCCGTGGCGCAGAAGACGATCACCTCGTGACCCCGCGCCATCAGGGCCCGCGCCAGGTCGGTCTGGAACGCCTGCGCCCCGCCCAGCTGCGCCTCGCGCAGCGGGCCCACCAGCGACGCGACCATCGCCACCCGCACGGCGCCGTCGCGCCTCTGGCCTGGCCTAGGGACGTGCCCGCAGCAGGGCCAGGACCTCCGCCCGGCTGCGGGCATCGGTCCGAAAGCAGCCGAGCATGCAGGAGGTCACGGTCTGGCTGCCCGCCTTCTCGACCCCGCGCATCTCCATGCAGAGGTGCCGCGCCTCCACCACCACCGCCACCCCGTCGGGCCGAACCACCTCCTCCAGGGACTCCGCGATCTGGCGCGTCATGCGCTCCTGGAGCTGCAGCCGATGGGCGTGCAGGTCGACCAGGCGCGGGATCTTGCTCAGCCCCACCACCCGGCCGCGGGGAAGGTAGGCCACGTGCGCCGTCCCGAAGAAGGGCAGGAGGTGGTGCTCGCAGAGGGAGTAGAACTGGATGTCCCGGACGGCCACGATCTCGTCGTAGTCCTGCTCGAAGAGCGCGTCGCCGACCGCGTCGCGGACGTCCAGGTCGTAGCCCTCGGTCAGGTAGCGCAGGGACCTCGCCACCCGCTCCGGCGTCCCCAGCAGGCCCTCGCGGGCGGGGTCCTCCCCCAGCCGGCGAAGGACCTCCTCCACCAGCCGGGGCAGGTCGTCGCCGACCCGGGGAAGGATGCTCATCGCACGATCTCCACCGTGTTGTTCTCCGACTCGACCAGGCGCAGCCGCCGCAGCCGGCAGGGATGCGGCAGCCGCTCCAGGGCCGTCTCCAGCTGCGACCAGAAGGCGAGGGCGAGGTTCTCCGCGGTCGGGATCACGCCCTCCAGGAAGGACACGTCGTGGTTCAGGTGCCGATGGTCGACGTGCACGATCACGGCCTCGCGGACGACCCGGTCCAGGTCCTTGAGGTTCACCACCATGCCGGTGGCGGGGTCCGGCGCGCCACTCACCGAGACCTCGAGCACGTAGTTGTGCCCGTGGTCGCCGGCGCAGGGACCGAAGACCTCGCGGTTGCGGTCTCCATCCCAATCAGCGCGACGCAGCACGTGCGCCGCGGCGAAGGTGAGACGTCGGGTGAGCAGCACCTCGGTCGGCGCTCCCCTCCCCGACTCCGGCCCCGGTTCGGGGCGCATATCGAGCATGTCGATCCAACATATACTGACATCCGGTGCGCGACGCAGGCGGCGTCGACACGGCGCCGGCCGGCTGTGAGCGCTTCCGAGCCGTCGACCTCGCCCGTCTGGGCCGCACGACCCTGAACCTGCTCTTCCCCTCCGGCCGAGCCGGTTCGCTGCTGGAGGACGCGGCCGCCGCCCTCGGCGAGGAGCCGGAGGCGGTGGCCACGATTGCGGGCGCCCTTCCCGCCCCCCTGGGCCGGCGGCTGCTGCGGCGCAGCCGGCGGCCGGTCCCGGCCCGGGACCGGGAAGCGGCCGAGCGGCGGCTGGTGGCGGCCGCCTTCTGGTACCTGGTCTACGAGCTGGCCCCCGAGCTGTGGGACCGCCTGGCCTCGGCCGAGCCGATCGTGCCGCAGCTGCTGGCGGACCTGCCCGCGGACGGCGGCCGGGTGGTGGACGTGGGCGCCGGCAGCGGTCGGCTGACCGCCGCCCTCGCCCCGCGGGCGGCCATCCTCGTGGCCGTGGAACCCTGCCCGCCGCTGCGGCGGCTGCTGCGCGCGCGTTGCCCTGGCGTCCACGTGGTCGCCGGAGTCGGGCACCGGCTGCCGATCCGGAGCCGATGGGCGGACCTGGTCGTCTCCTGCGCGACCTTCGGTGCCCGCCCGCCCTGTGGCGGCGAACCGGTGCGCTCCGAGCTGGAGCGCTGCGCGCGGCCGGGCGGCTGCGTGGCCCTGATCTCGCCCGAGACACCCACCTGGTGGCGACGTCACGGCTACCGAATGACCGTCTACCCGGCCCTCCCGGGGCGGGCGGAGGCCGACCTGGAGGCGTTGCTCGGACCACCGGACCCACCCCACGTCCTGCTCCTGAAGCGCCTGCCCGACTGACCGCCGAGCCCGGGGAGGAAAAGCCGGGCCGGCGGCGCCGGCCGGGCATCGGGTGGGCTGCCGCGGTGGACTCGGTACGATCCGGGACGTCCCGAACGGCGGCTTCCGGGAGGCCGAGGGGTCCTCGCCCTCCGCCGATCGCACCGCACCGAACGCTAAGGAGGTTGCCCGCAGCCATGGCCGAGATCGGAGTCATGATCGAGGCGCAGGAGGGGTTGAACTGGGAGCGCTGGCGTCGCGTGGCACAGGACGCCGAGCGGCTCGGCTTCGCCGCCCTGCGCACCAGCGACCACTGCCTGTCGGTGTTCGGAGTGGAGGGCCGCGAGTCCCTCGCCGTCTGGCCGGCCCTGACCGCGGCCGCGACCTGGACCGAGCGCATCCAGATCGGGACCATGGTCTCTCCCATCACCTTCTACGTCCCCGCCGTGCTGGGCCGGATGGCCCGGGCCGTGGACGAGCTCTCCGGCGGCCGGTTGATCCTCGGGGTGGGCGCGGGCTGGAACCAGGCCGAGCACGAGCGCTTCGGCATCCCCTTCCCCGACTGGAAGCGGCGCTTCGACGCCCTGGAGGCGGGCATCGAGCGGATTCGGCAGACCTTCGGCGGGCGCCGGATCCCGCTCCTGATCGGGGGCGGAGGCGAGCGGCGGACGCTGCCCCTGGCCGCCCGAGTGGCATCGGAGTGGAACCTGAACGTGGGCGACCCGGAGGACTTTCGGGCCCGATCCGCTCTGCTCGACCGGCACTGCCGGGAGATCGGCCGCGACCCCGCCGAGATCCGGCGCTCGGTGATGCGCGCCTACCTGATCGGCCGTGACCGGGAGGAGCTGGAGGCGCGGGTGAGGCGGCTGGCGGAGGTCATGCCCGCCCTCGGCGACCTCGCCCCCGGCGACGCCCTGCGTGCGCTGCGGGAGCGCGGTGTCCTGGTCGGCGTGCCGGACGAGGTGGTGGACCGGATGCGGCCTCTGGCCGAGGCCGGGGTCGACCTCTTCATGCTCCAGCACTTCCTCCTCGACGACGTCGACCACCTGGAGTTGCTGGCCTCGAAGGTGATGCCGGCCGTGGCCGAGATGCGGCCGGCGGCGTAGCCCGGGCCGCGGCGGAGGCCGGCGCGGCCACGCTCCCGATGCCTCTGGTAGCGTCGATGCGGTGATCGACGCCGACCTGGTCGTGATCGGTGCGGGGCCGGTTGGCGCTGCGCTGGCCATGCTGCTGGCGCGCTCGGGTCGGCGGGTGACGCTGCTCGACCGGGCCACTTTCCCCCGTGACAAGGCCTGCGGCGAGGGGCTGTTACCGAGTGGCGTCCGCGTCCTCCGGGACCTCGGCCTCGACCTCGCCCAGCTGGGCTTTCCCGCCCTGCGGGGGGTACGTTACCGCTCGGCCGGCGGTCGCTCGGCCGCGGCCCCCTTCCGGAACGGCTGTGGACGGGGGGTGCGCCGGGTGACCCTGGACGCCGTGCTCGCCGAGCGGGCGGCGGCCACGCCCGGCGTCCACTTCCACCCCGGCTGCCCCCTGGTCGCCATCGCCCGCGACCGGCGGGGGATCGAGGTCCGCACCGGGTTGGGCAGCCTCTGGGCCCGGGCGCTGGTGGGGGCCGACGGCCTGCGCTCGACCACCGCCCGCCTGCTCGGCCGTGCTCGCCCGCCGCGCGGGCCGGCGCGCTACGGGGTGGTCGGCCACCTGGCCTGCGATCGGATGCCACCGGAGGTGGTGGTGACCTTGCTCGGCGAGGTCGAGGTGTACACGGCGCCGACCGGCCGGGACGAGCTGCTGGTGGCGCTGCTGGGCAGCCGGAAGGCCCTGTTCCCGGACGGCGGTGTCCTGGACCGGTTCCGGGCGGTGGTGGAGCGAGCGCACCCGGAGCTGGCCGGAGCCCCTCTCCGGGGCCGCCTGCGCGGGGCGGGGCCGTTTCGAGTCCGGGCCCGGCCCGTGGCCGGAGAGGGTGTCTTCCTGGCCGGGGACGCGGCCGGCTTCACCGATCCCCTGACCGGGGATGGCATCGCCGCCGGCCTGGCCCAGGCCGAGGTCCTGGCCGGCCTTCTGGCCCCGGAGCGACTGGACCTGGCCGACCCCCGCCAGCTGGCGCGGGCCGCACTCCGTTACCGGAGCTGGTGGGGACGTCAGTGGCGGCGCCGGCGGCTGCTGGCCGGCCTCGCCTTGCGGCTGGGACGGTCGACCGCCCTGGCCCACCGTGCCCTGGACGGCCTGGCCCGGCGTCCGGAGTCACTGACCGCGCTGCTGGAGGTCGACGACGGCGGGCGGGCGCTCACATCCCTGGGCCCGCGCGACTGGGCCGCGCTGGTGGGTCTCTGAATGGCACGGCCTCGATCCCGGCCGGAGGCGGGGCGCACCCGCGGCCGGCCTCCACTCCGCTCCGGGGCCGGGAGCGTCGAAGCAGAGGCGCGAGCCGTGTCCCCGCCCGCGGCGGAGCCGGCCTCGAGCGCCTTCTGGGGCTTCGGCACGGCGCTCCCCGAGCACCGGCTCGATCCCGAGGCCGGGCTCGCGGCCCTGAGCCGGCTCTGGCCCCGGCTGCGCGGGGTGCAGCCGGAGCCGGTGACGCGGCACCTGATCCGCCCCCTGGAGTGGCTGCTGACGCCGCGGCCGCTGGGGGAGACGATGCGCACCTATGCGCAGCAGGCCGCACGCCTGGCCTGGCTGGCCAGCCATCGCGCCCTGACCGCCGCCGGCGTGGCGCCCGCGGAGATCGACCTGGTGATCGCCGTCTCCTGCACCGGCTACCTGGTGCCGTCGCTCGACGTGCAGCTGGCCGCCGACCTCGGGCTGCGCCCGGACGTCATCCGGCTACCCCTCACCGAGCTGGGCTGCTCCGGGGGAGCGGCCGGCCTCGCCGCCGCCCACCGCCATCTGACCGCCTTCCCCCGGGATCGCGTCCTGGTGGTGGCGGTCGAGCTACCCTCGCTCACCTTCCAGCACCACGACCGGTCCCTGGACAACCTGACCGCGGCCATGGTGTTCGGGGACGGGGCCGCCGCCGCGGTCATGGGAGGTCCGGGCCGGCAGCCGGGAGGCGAGCTGCGGGTGCTGGGCACCGGTACCTGGCTGGTGCCGGGGAGCGCCCGGGTGCTGGGCTTCGACCTCCGTGACGACGGCTTCCACGTGGTCCTCGACCGCCGGCTCCCCGACCTGATCCGGGAGTGCCTGGGGCCGGCCGTGGCCGCCTTCCGACGGCGACAGGAGCTGGAGGGGGTCGATTTCTACGCCGTGCACGCCGGGGGGCCCCGGGTCCTGGACGCCGTGGCCGAGGCCCTGGGGCTGGAACCGGAGCGGCTCGCCCTCTCCCGCCGGGTGTTCCGCGAGGTGGGCAACCTCTCCTCGGCCTCGATCCTGTTCGTGCTGGCGGCCCTGCCCCGGACCGCCGGGGAGGGGCTGGCGATCGCCTTCGGCCCCGGCGTGACCATCGAGCTGCTCCACCTCCGGCGCTGACCGCGCCCCGCCGCAGCGGACCGGGGCGAGGGGGCCCGGGTCCGGAGCGATCGCGCCGGCCTCGATCACCGCCGGCGGAGCCGCTCCCACAGCTGGCGGTAGCCGGCGTCGTTGTGGGCGCGGGCGGAGGTCTCCCGGGGCAGGTTGAGGTTGACCTCGACGTGGGGTGGCGTCCCGCGCTCGATCAGCCGGCGGGCGGTCTCGGCCACCAGCGCGTTCACCACCGCCATGGCCAGCGGCGACGAGATGGCCGCCACCGGCTCGGCCAGCCCCTCGAGCCTCACCGACGCGTCGCCCAGCGGCGCCCCGGTGTCGATGACCACGTCGGCGACCTCGCAGAGCCGCTTGCCCGAGGAGTGCCGGGGCGCGACGGCCAGGGAGTGCGAGACCGAGGTGACGCCGACCACGGTCAGCCCCAGCTCGCCGGCCATCAGCGCCATGTCCAGGACCACGGCGTTGATGCCGGAGTGGCTGAACAGCACCAGGGTGTCGGCCGGGTCCAGCCGGTGGCTCTCCAGGATGGCCCGCCCGTATCCCTCCTGGCGGTGGAGGAAACGGTACTGGGGGACGCCCATGTCCCCGTGGACGTGATGGAGCAGGCTGAGGGGCAACTCGACGATGGGATGGAAGCCGACCAGGCTCCCGCTCCGGGGGAAGGCCTCGAGGGCCGGGAAGCTCCCGTGCCCGGTGCCGAAGAGGTGGACCAGGTTGCCGCCGCCGATGCTGGCGGCGCAGGCCTCGGCGGCACGGCCGAGCGCCTCCGCCTGCGTGGCGCGCAGCCGCTCCAGCAGCTCCTGCACGTGCTCCAGGTAGACGATCACGGTGCACCTCCGATCACGGTTGCCAGGGCCAGGCCGGACAGCAGCTCCTCGCCCGCCCGCATCCGCCCCTGCTCGAGGCGGCGGCGCGTCGCCGCCTCGACCGTCAACAGGCAGAGCGACGCCGCCCGGGCGCCGCGTACGGCGGCGACCACCAGCACGGTCGCGGTCTCCATGTCGACGGCGCCCGCACCCATCCGGCGCAGACCGGCGGTGCGCCGCCGCACCGCCGGCTCGCGTTCCTCGTCGAGGGCGAACATCTCGGTGTAGAAGCCGTCGCAGGAGGCGATCAGCCCTCGCCGGTAGGGACAACCGGCGGCGATCAGCTGTCCCTCGGCGCGCTCGGTGAGGAGCGGGTCGGCCCGGGCCGGATGGGAGGCCGGGAGGTAGGTGTGCGACGTCCCCTCCTCCCGGAGCGCGCCCTCGGCCAGGAAGAACCCGCCCAGCGGAGGGGCGGGGTCGAGCGCCATGGCCGTCCCCGCCCGCAGGAAGACCCGGACGCCGACCTGGGCCAGCTCCTCGACCACGATCGCGGCCAGCGGTCCCCCCATGCCGAACGAGGCCACGGTGACCGCCTCCCCCCGGAAACGTCCGGTGAGGACGCGCAGGCCCCGCTGCTCGCTGACCGGGCAGGGTCGATCGAGCCTGGTGGCGAAGAGGTCGATGCGGCCGGGGTCACCCACCAGGACGCAGGACTCGGCGACCTGGCCCGGCTCGAGTCCCAGGTACCAGGTCCGGCTCACCCCCGGGCCTCCAGGAATCGAAGCGCGGTCGCGGCCCCCTCCCGGGCGGCCGCCACCGGGTCGGCGCCGACGAGGCAGGCGGCCAGGCAGCCGGCGAAGAAGGCGTCTCCGGCCCCGGTCGGATCGGCGGCGGTGACGTCCCACACCGGCACCTGAGCCTGCCCCCCGGGCCAGGCCACGCGCACCGGCTCGGCCGCCGCGGTGACCGCGATCGTGGTCCCGAAGGTCTCGGCCAGCCGGCGGACGGGGTCGCCGCCGCTCCCGACCAGCACCTCGGCCAGGAAGGGCAGCTCGCCGCGGCTGAGGCAGACCAGGTCGGCGGTGGCGAGGAGACGGACCCGGAGGTCACGCGGGAAGGCGTCCGGATCGGCCTTGACGTTCCAGGCCAGCATGGCCCGCGGAGGGATCGTGGCCAGGACCTCTTTGGTCACCGCGCACGGCCCGACCGTCACCGCCACCGCCCGGGCGGTGGCGATCCGCCGGCGAGCCGCCTCCGGGAGGCCCTGCTCACGCGCGCCGCTGGGGTGGAAACAGCAGGTGCAGCCGCCGTCGGGATCGTAGATGAGCAGCGTGCGCGGGGAGGGCCGTCCGCGCCCCACCACCACGCCGGCCAGGTCGACCCCGGCCGCGGCCAGCCTCGCCAGGTACCGCCTCCCGGCCTCGTCGTCGCCCAGCCAGCTCACCAGGCCGACCGAGCACCCGCGGGCCGCCAGCTGGAGGGCCACGTTGGGGGCACACCCGCCGAAGGTCGGCTCGGGCACCACCTGCCCCTCCAGGAGCACGGTCCGGTCGGGCGCCGGCCGTCCGCCGGCCCGCCAGACCAGATCGAGGCTGGCATAGCCGCAGACCACGACCTCAGCCACCGTGCTCGCCCGTCAGCAGCGTGACCGCACGGTCGAGGTCGATCACCTCGGCCATGTACCGCTCCATGTCCTCCAGCGACGCGACGTGGAGGTGGGCCCGGTTCGAGCTCACGGCCTCACGCACCACCAGCGGCCGGAAGCCGTGGGCGAAGGCGTCGGTGACGGTCGCCCGGACGCAGACGTTGGTCTTGACCCCCGCCACCACCACCCGCTCCACCGCCTGCTCGTGCAACAGGAGCGCCAGGTCGGTGGCGAAGAAGGCCGAGAACCGCCGCTTGGCGATCACCACCTCGCCGGCGCCCTCCTCGAAGCCCGGGTAGGGCTCGCTGTCCCGCTCGCCCACGACCGAGTGCCGGGGCAGCTTGCCCTCCTCGAAGTCGGCGAGGCCGGGGCGGTGGGCCTCGCGCGCGTGCACCACGAGCCGCCGGCCCCGACGCGCGGCGGCCAGCAGGGCGTGGAGCGGCGCCACCACCCGCTCCACCCCCGGGTAGTGGTGCGCCCCGGCCGGGTCGAAGAAGGAGCGGTTGACGTCGATCAGCAGCAGGGCCAGGCGATGGCGCGGGTCGGGAGCGCTCATCGTCCCGGCTCCGGCGTCAGCTCCCGTCTCCGCCGCAGCCGTCGACGCCGGGCGCCGACCACGAGCAGGCTCGCGACCACCGCCAGGTAGGGGAGCATCTGCACCAACTGGGGCGCCAGCTCGCCTCCCTGGAGCCGGAACGAGGCCGCCTCGAAGACGCCGAAGACGAGCGCGGCCAGCGCGGTCAGCCCGGGCCGCGCGTCCCCGAAGTAGAAGGCGGCGAGGGCGATGAAACCGCGTCCGCCCGTCATCTGCTTGTTGAAGAGTTGGACCAGGCCCAGGGAGAGCTGGGCACCCGCCAGGCCGGCCAGGGCCCCGGCCCAGGCGGTGGAGAGATCGCGCAGGAGGAGGGTCCGGATGCCGGCGGCCCGGGCCGCCTCCTCGTCGGCTCCGGTGGCCCGGAGGCTGACGCCCCACGTGGTCCGGTAGAGGAGCAACCAGGTGAGCGGCACCACCATCCAGCTGACGTAGGTGAGGGGGTCGTGCCCGCTGAGCACGGGGCCGAGGAACGGGACCGCGTCCAGGAGGGGGATCCGGAGCAGGGGAAGGCCGACCAGGCCGGGCGGCGACAGGGTGGCGCTGACGCCGAAGACCACCGGCAGCAGGTAGCCGAAGAGCCCCACCGCGGCCAGGTTCAGGCCGAGACCGGCCACGATCTCGTTCGCCCCCAGCCGGGTGACGACCAGGGAGAAGGCCGAACCCACCAGGGCTCCGGCGGCGGCCGCGGCCAGGGCTCCCAGCGCCGAACTGCTCGTGGCCGCGCCGCAGATCACGGCCACGAAGGCGCCCACCAGCATCTTGGCCTCGAGGCCGACGTTGACGATGCCACCCTGCCGGTTGACGGCCCCGCCCATGGCCGCGAGCAGGATCGAGGCCGACGCCGGAGCGGCGGCGGCCAGCACCGCCTGAAGGGCGTCAGGCACGGCCGGCCCACCTCCGAAGCCAGCCCAGCCGGCCCAGGTCGGCCACCGCGAAGACCATCAGCGTGCCCTGGACCACGTTGACCAGGTCGATGGGAATGCTGCTCACCAGCTGGACCATGCCCCCGCCGCTGGTCAGGATCCCGAAGAAGAGGGCGCCGGCCAGGATCCCCAGCGGGTGGTTGCGGCCCAGGATGGCCACGGCGATGCCGGTGAAGCCGTAGCCGGGAGAGAAGCCGTCGACGAAGCGATGGATGACCCCCAGGACCTGGAACCCGCCCGCCCAGCCTCCGACCAGGCCGGAGGCGAGCATGGCGATCACGAGGCTACGGCGGAGATCGACGCCGCTGGCCCTGGCCAGGCGCGGCGCCAGCCCGACCAAGCGCAGCTCGAAGCCCAGCGTGCTGCGGCTGAACAGGAACCAGTAGCCGGCCAGCAGGAGCAGCCCCAAGAGCAGCGCCGCCGAGAGCTGACTCCCCGGGAGCAGCGGAGGGAGCCGGGCCTGGGGGGCGATCATGGGGCTCATCGAGTTGGCCACCCCACGGGCCAGGAAGTGGTCGTTGACCAGGTAGCTGGTGAGCAGGATGGCCACGTAGTTCAGCATCAGGGTGGTGACCACCTCGCTGACGTCCAGCCAGGCCCTGGCCAGCGCCGGGAGGAGCGCCCAGGCCGCTCCCGCCAGTGCCGCCAGCAGCGCGGCGAGCGCCAGCAGGGGAGCGCCGGGCAGATGGGGGAAGCTGAAGCCCGTCCAGGCGGCCGCGAAGGCGCCCACGTACAGCGAGCCCTCCACACCCACGTTGAAGGCCCCGGCCCGGAAGGCGAGCGCGGTGGCGATCCCGGTGAAGAGGATGGGCGTGGTCGCGGCCAGGGTGTCGGCGATCTGGGTGCCGCCCCCGAGCGCCGCATCCGCCAGCTGCCCGTAGACGGCGAAGGCGTCCCGGCCCGTCGCCCAGAGGACGACCGCTCCCGCCCCCAGCGCGATCAGGAAGGGGGCCAGCAGGCGCAGGGCGCCCGGCAGCCTGCCCCGAACCGGGCCGCCCGAGAGGGGGGCGGGGGCGGTCTCGATCACGCCGCCAACCCGGCCATGAGCGCGCCCAGCCGTTCCGCCGTCACCCGGGCGACGGGGAGGTCGGCGGTGATCCGGCCCCGATAGAGGACGACGATGCGGTCGCAGAGCTCCAGCAGCTCGACGATCTCCTCCGACACCAGCAGGATGGCCGCCCCCGCCTCCCGGGCCCGGTGCAGCTGCTGGCGGATGAAGACCGTGCCGCGCAGGTCGACGCCGCGGGTGGGGTGAGCGGCGACCAGGAGTCGGGGCACCCGGCTGAGCTCACGCCCCACCACCAGACGCTGGAGGTTGCCGCCGGAGAGCACGCGGGCCGGAGCGCCGGGCCGGCCGCCCTGGACGCCGAAGCGCCGGATCAGGTCCTCGGTCGCACGGCGGACCCGACCCGGGCTGAGCAGGCCGGCCCGGGCCAGGGGAGGCCGGCGGTAGGCGGTGGCGACCGCGTTGTCGGCGATGGTGGCGTCCAGGCTGGCACCTTCGCCGTCGCGGTCCTCCGAGATGAAGGCGACCCCGAGGTCGCGACGTTCGCGGACGCCGCGGTGCCCGCAGGGCCTGCCGTCGAGGAGGATCTCGCCGCCCGCGGGCTGCCGCAGGCCCATCACCACCTCGACCAGCTCGCGCTGCCCGTTGCCCTCGACCCCGGCCACGCCCACGATCTCGCCCTCGGCCACCTCGAAGCTGACCCGTCGCAGCCGGGGCTCCCCCCGCCCGCCCGTCGCGCTGACCTCCCGGAGGGCGAGCACCGGCCGGCCGACCCGGCCCGACGGTCGGAGATCGGGAGGGGTGAGGTCCTCGCCCACCATCTGCCGTCCCACCTGCCGTGGATCGGTGTCGGCCACGGCCGACGTCGCCACCACCCGGCCCCGCCGCATCACGGTCACGTGCTGGGCCACGGCGAAGACCTCGGGCAGCTTGTGGGTGATGAAGAGGATGGTGCGTCCGTCCGCCGCCAGCCGACGCATGATCCCGAAGAGGAGCTCGGCCTCCCCCGGGGTGAGGACGCTGGTCGGCTCGTCGAAGATCAGGATGTCGGCTCGCCGGTAGAGCAGGCGCATGATCTCCAGTCGCTGGCGCTGGCCGACGCTGAGCTGCGCGACCGGGGCCTCCCAGTCCAGCTCGGCGGCGAGCTGCTCGGCCAGGCGCCGGGCGGCGGTTCGGGCCGCGCGGCGGTCGAAGCGCAACCGGCCCGGAGTCGCCCCCAGGACCAGGTTCTCGAGCGCGCTCAGCTCCTCGACCAGCTGGAAGCGCTGGTGGACCATGCCGATGCCACGGCGAATGGCGTCCGCCGGCCCCCGCAGGCGAACCGGCCGGCCGTCGAGCTCGTAGCGGCCCGCGTCCGGCTCCACCAGGCCGGCGATGATGCGCATCAGGGTGGTCTTCCCGGCGCCGTTCTCGCCCACCACGGCGTGGATGCCTCCGGCGGCGACGTCGAGGTCCACCCGGTCGTTGGCGACGATGGGTCCGTAGCGCTTGACGATGCCGCGGAGGCCGATGCGGGGGGCGCTCATCTCGTCCGCCGAAAGCGGGCACAGAGCCCCTGGGCGAGGGCACGACCGGACGATGGGCCCTCACCCGGCCCGGCGCCGGTCACGATCGGCCTCACCGGTACCAGGATGGGTACCCCTGGGAGATCACGTTCCAGACCTTGATCCGGCCGCTCAGGATGTCCTGGCGGTAGCGGTCGACCCGCGACAGATCGGCGGCGGGGACCAGACTCCGGGTGAACTTCATGGGGCTGAGCCCCACGCCTCCCTGGGCGAGGCCGAGCGTGATCGATTCCCCGCCCTTCAGGGTCCCGCACACCAGCCGGTCGATCGCGTCGTACACGGCGAAGTCGGTCCGCTTGACCATGCTGGTCAGCACCGAGCCGGGGGCCAGCGAGTCCTGGTCGGTGTCCACGCCGATGGCGAAGTGGCCGGCCTGCTGGGCCGCCTGGATGATCCCGGTGCCGGTCCCACCCGCCACCTGGTACACGATGTCCGCGCCCTGGTCGAACAGGGCCTGGGCCAGCTGCTTGCCGTTGGCCGGGTCGCCGAAGCCGTCGGCGTACTTGACCAGGACCCTGGTCGCGGCGTCCACCTGGTGGGCGCCCTGGATGTAGCCGACGATGAACTTGTCGATGCCGGGCGACTTGGTGCCGCCGATCACGCCGATGGTGTGGTCGGGGTTGATCCCCTTGATGCCGGTGTCCCTGGTCACCAGCGCCGCCAGGGCGCCGGCCAGGAAGGAGCCGTCCTGCTCGTCGAACAGGTAGCCGGTCACGTCCGGGGCGTTGGAGGGGAGGTTGACGATCATCCAGTGGGTGTTCGGGTACTGAGGGGCGACCTCCTTGAGGGCGTCCCCGGTGCTGAACTCGAGGTCGATGACCAGGTCGAACCCCTGCTGCCCGGCCTGCTGGAGGATGCTCCGCCCCTGGGAGACGATGTCCGGGGACTGGATCACCTGGCCCTGGATGGGGAAGTCCTGCTTGGCCCTGGTGAAGCCGGCGTAGGCGAGGTCGTTGTAGGACTGATCGCCCAGTCCCCCCTGGGCGATGACGAGGGCCACCCTGTACGTCCGGCCGGCCGGCGGCTTGCAGGCCGGGGTGAAGGACGGCTGGGCGCCGGCTCCGGTCTGGGTGGCGCCGGCCACGCCCGATGATGCCCGTGGCGTCCCGGTGGAGGACCCACAGCCGGCGGCCAGCAGGGCCAGTCCGGCCAGCACGGCGGTGGCCGCCCGACGAGAGAGTCCGCTCATGGTCAGGAGTTCCCTCCGGTTGAGGAGGCGTGGTCCTCGGCGAGGATCGCGCCTCCCTGGGTGGGCGAGCCCAGCTGGCGCTGGAGCTGTACGACGTAGTCGTAGCGGTGACCGAGGTAGACGGCCCGCACGACCTCGATCAGGCGATCCGCTGCGTCGCGCGTCAATCGGAGCACGCTCATCACCGGGGTGCCCGCGCGCACGCCCAGGTGCCGGGCCTCGGCGGGGCCGGCGGCTCTGGCCTGGAGATGCTCCTCGGCCCAGGCCACGGCCAGGCCCGCTTCCTCCAGCAGCCGGTAGAGCGACAGTCCCGGATCGGCGCGCAAAGCGTCCTCGGTGAAGCCGATGCGCCGGGCGATGTCGGCCGGCAGGTAGACGGTGTGCAGCCCGACCGGACGCCGATCGGCCAGGCGCAGGCGCACCACCCGGACCAGCCTGGTGCCGGCCTCGTGGTGGCCGGAGTCGGGCCAGTCCCCGGCCGACCCGGTCCGATAGTCGAGGAGGCGCCCGGAGGGGACCATGCCCCGCGCGGCCAGGTGCTCGCTGAAGCTGGTGAGCTCGGGCAGCGACCGCGGCATGGGGGGCAGGGACACGTAGGTCCCCTTCCCCTGCTGACGGGTGACCAGCCCTTCCCGCTCCAGCTCCGCCAGCGCCGCCCGCACCGTGGCCCGGCTGACGCCATAGCGAGAGACGAGTTCGGGCTCGCTGGGCAGCAGGTCTCCGGGCGCCAGGTCCTCGCTCTCGATCAGCCGTCGCAGCTCGTCCCTGAGGACGGCGTAGAGCGCGACCCCCGGCCGCCGCTGCATCCGGCGTGCTTGCACGGTCTATAGGATGTCCGTACAGGTAACCGCCGTCAACCCCTCGCCGGCGCACCACCGGCCGAGGCGGGGTCGGCTCGATCGGGATCAGCCCCCGGCCGCTTCGGCGGCCGGGGCGCACTCCTCGAGCGCCCGGCGCGCCGATCGGGCGTCGCCGGGGCGCGTCACCAGCACCCGGACGATGGCCAGGTCGAGACCCTCGGCCAGGGCCTGGAACCGTGGCCGGGCCGAGCCGGGCACGCCGTGGGCGCCGGCCGCGGACAGGAAGGCGTCGGAGGGATCGCCACCCCGCTCCTCGAGGCGGCGCAGCTCGGATGCGAACCCCATGCGCTCGAAGTGCCGCCGGTAGGCGGGGATGCCCAGGGCGTACTCCAGCGCCGCCCGCGACAGGGTGGAGCGGGCGGCGGCGGGGTCGGGGTCGACGCAGGTGCGGATGTAGGAGACGACCGCGGGCGGCGTCCGCCCGGCCGCGGCGGCGGCCGCCAGCACCAGCTCGCGCGACCAGCGCACCTGCTCGGGCGAGCACCAGTTGAGGGCCACGCCGTCGGCCAGCTCGCCCGCCAGCCGCAGCATCACCGGCCCCAGGGCGGCGACGTAGACGGGCAGGTCCTCGGGCAGCCGTTCGGCCAGCTCGGCCAGGTAACGACGCATCCCCTCGCCGGGGCGCTCCATGCGACCGCTGCCCACCCCCAGCACGAAGGCTCCGCCGGTGGCCTCCCAGGCCCGGCGCGCGTGCTCGGCGTAGAAGGCCGCCGGCCGCCCGGAGGCGGGCACGACCGAGATGCCGGTGGGCAGGCCGGAGGCCCGGTGCCAGGCGATGCAACGGTCGAAGGCCGCCTCGTCCGGCCCCGCCGGCGTCCAGGCCGAGGCGTAGCCCAGCCGGGCGCCCAGGCGAACCAGCTCCAGCTCGTCGGTCTCCGCCAGCCCCTGTCTCGGGTCGATGCTGAACCCCACCTGCATCCTCGTGGCTCCACCTCCATCGATCCCGCTCCCCGGCGGCCCGCAGAGCACACGGCTCAGAAGAGGCCGGGCAGGAAGCGGGCGCGACCCCGAAAGGCCTCATCGTAGCCGGGCACGGCCGCCAGCAGCCGCTCCTCGGCCCGGATGCGCGGCCAGAGCACGAGCGCGTTGAGCAGGGACATGACCAGGGCGCTCAGCCGCGCTCCCCCCGCCATGGGGAGGGCCCACATCTCCAGGGCCACGGCCAGGTAGTTGGGATGGCGGACGAAGCGGTAGGGGCCGGAGGTCACCGGGCGCAGGTCGCGGGGGACCACGGCCCGCACGTTCCAGCTCGAACCGAGGGCGCGGATGCTCCACCAGCGCAGCGCTGCCGCCGCTCCCAGCAGCCCCACCCAGAGGGCGGGCCGGCGCGCCCGGCGCCCGCTCAGGGCCACCTCGAGCGGGGGGAGGACGAAGAGGGCCACGTGGATCGCCACCATCAGCGGATAGGTGCGGGGGGCGGCCCGGGGGCCCGACACCCGGCGCTCGTTGCGGCGGGAGCGCGCCAGCTCGCGCAACCGCTGCAGCCCGGTCAGCCCGAGCAACAGCAGGTACCAGGCCGGCGGCGCCGGACGCCGGCGGGGGCGGCTCAGGCGCGCTCCTCCTCGCGCACCCGGAGGACCACCTTGCCGATCGCCCGGCGGCCCTCGAGCAGGCGGAGCGCGTCCGCCGCCCGCTCGAGCGGGAGCTCGGCCCCCACCAGCGGTGACAGGCGGCCGGACTCCACCAGGCGAACCAGCTCGGCGTGGGTCCGGGCGGGCAGGTCCGGGTGCCGGTCGACGAAGGCGCCCCAGGCGGCGCCCACCACGTCGATGTTCCGGAAGAGGACGCGGTTCATGGCCAGCCGGGGGATGGACCCGCCGGCGAACCCGATCACGACCAGGCGCCCCTCCGGGGCCAGGGACCGCACCGTGTCGTCGAAGCGATCGGCGGTGACCGGGTCGAAGGCCAGGTCCACGCCGCCGCCGCTCAGCCGCCGCACCTCCTCCAGCCAGCCCTCGCCGGCGAGCACGACGTGGTCGGCGCCCAGGCGGGAGGCGGCGTCGGCCTTGCCCCGGTCGGAGACGACCGCGATCACCGTCGCCCCCATCGCCTTGCCCAGCTCGACCGCGGCGCTTCCGACCCCTCCGGCCGCGCCCTGGACCAGCAACGTCTCGCCGGCCCGCAGCCGGCCCCGCCGAACGAGCCCGAAGTGGGCCGTGTGGTAGTTCATCAGTAGGGCCACGCCCTGAGCCAGGCTGAGGCGCTCGGGCACCGGGAAGACCCGGTCGGGAGGGGCGACGACCATCTCCGCCCAGCTGTCCCAGGCGCTGGCCACCACCCGCTGGCCGGGGCGGAAGCCGCTCCCCGCGGGCGCCGAGACCACGGTGCCGGCCGCCTCCACGCCGAGCACGAAGGGCGGGTCGCGGCGGATCTGGTACTGGCCGCGGGAGAGCAGCAGGTCCGGGAACGAGACCCCGGCGGCGTGCACGGCGACCAGCACGGCGCCCTCCGGCCGGGGTTCCGGGCGGTCGGCGACGACCACGCCGTCGGGGCCCTCGAGACGTTCGACGACGGCCGCCTTCACCGGCGTCGCTCCGGCCGGCGCCGCGGCTGTGGCCGCTCGGTGAACGGTGAAAGGTCGTGGTGCATCACCACCATGGTGACGGAGCCGGCCGCCGCATGGCGCGCCCGGCGGTGACGACCTCGCCCACGCCCCCGTCCCTCGGGTAGAGTCGGGACATGGACTTCGACCTGAGCCCCGCCGAACGCGCCTTCCGGGACGAGCTCCGCGCCTGGCTTCGGGCCAACCGTCCGGCCTGGGCGGACGAGGAGGACGAGCTCGCGCGCAGCGGCTGGCTGGAACGCCGAGTGGCCTGGCAGCGCCAGCTGTACGAGGCGGGATACCTGGGGCTGGCCTGGCCCCGGGAGTACGGCGGCCGCGGGGCCACGCTGATGGAACAGGTCATCTTCGGCCAGGAGATGGTCGAGGCCCGGGCGCCCGACCCCATCAACGTGATCGGGCTGGGCATGGCCGGCCCCACCATCATCGCCTGGGGCACCGAGGACCAGAAGCGACGCTACCTGAGCAAGATCCTGAACGCCGAGGAGATCTGGTGTCAGGGCTTCAGCGAGCCCAACGCCGGAAGCGACCTCTCGGCCCTCCAGACCCGGGCGGTGGACCGGGGCGACCACTACGAGGTGAGTGGCCAGAAGGTCTGGACCAGCCTCGCCCACGTCGCCCGCTGGTGTCTGCTGCTGACCCGGGAGCGCGACCAGCCCAACCCGCGCCAGGGCCTCACCTACCTGATCGTGGACATGCGGAGCCCGGGGGTCGAGGTCCGCCCCCTGCGCCAGATCACCGGGGAGGCCGAGTTCAACGAGGTCTTCTTCGACCGGGTCCGGGTGCCCAAGGATCACGTCCTGGGCCGGCCGGGGGAGGGCTGGGCGGTGGCCATCACCACCCTGCTCCACGAGCGCGGGACACTGGGGATGGCGCTGGCCACCAGGGCCGGCATCACCGCCCAGGAAGTGGTCGACCTGGTGCGCGCCAGCGGACGCGGGCACGAGCGCCTGCTGCGCCAGCGCGTGGCCCAGCACTACATCGAGGCCCGGACTCTGCAGCTCAACGGCTACCGCGCCATCACCAGGGTGATGAAGACCGGCATCCCCGGCCCGGAGGGCTCGATCATGAAGCTCTTCTGGTCGGAGCTGAACCAGCGCATGCAGGAGACGGCCCTGGAGGTCCTCGGGCTGCCCGGGTTGGGCGGCGGGCGCTGGCAGCACGGCTTTTTGCGCTCGCGCGGGAACACGATCGAGGCCGGCACCTCGGAGATCCTGCGCAACACCCTGGCCGAGCGGGTCCTGGGGCTGCCTCGCAGCCGCTGAGCGGGTCCGGCTACGGTCCCGGAGACGGCGGCGACGCCTCCCCGGTCGCCAGGTGCGAGCGCACGCGCAGCCACAGGGAGATGGCGCGGGCGCCCCACAGGCCCAGGCTCAAAAAGAGCAGATCGACCGAGAGCACGTTCAGGGAGCCACCGGTGGCGGGGGCCCCGAGGCCACCGCTCACGCTGCCCGAGGCCAGGAAGCGGACGGCGAACCGGAGCGCGATGGTGCCCACCAGGATGACGGCGAAGAGCGCACCGCCCTGCGCCCAGACCCGGCCCGTGGCCGGATCGGTCCAGAACCGCATGGTGCGGACCAGGAGCGCGCCCAGGAACACGCCCACCCCCAGCGAGACCGGGACCAGGGCCAGGCCCAGCGGGGACGACAGCAACGTGTGCCCGCCCGTGCCCACGATGCTGAAGCCGATCACCAGCACGATGATCCCGAAGCTGACCAGGACCCGGCTCACCCGCACCGGCTGCGGCCGTATGCGACGACGGACGCCGAGGCCGACCATCGCCAGCACGATCACCACCGCGAACAGCTGGTTCGTCGCCGCGCCCGTGGACGTGGCCAGATGCACCATCACGAGCCTCCAATCCCACCAACGCCGGAGCCGGGGGCTCCGGTCGCGACCGAGTTCGGGGAAGCGTACCGCACCATTCCGACCGGTATGGACACCGGCGCGGCGCACCCTCCAGACTTGACGCGATGGACTTCGCCTTTTCGGACGAGCAGGAGATGCTGCGGGCCTCGGCCCGCGAGTTCCTGGCCCGCGAGTGCCCCTCGTCGTACGTGCGCCGGGTCATGGAGACCGAGGACGCCTGGGATGGGACGATGTGGGAGCGCATGGCCGGGATGGGATGGACGGGACTGGGCATCCCGGAGCGCCTCGGCGGTGCGGGTGGTTTCCTGGACCTGGTCGTGATCCTGGAGGAGACCGGGCGGGCGCTGCTCCCCGGCCCCTACTTCAGCACCATGGGTCTCGCCCTGCCGGTCCTGTTGGAGGCGGGAGGCGACGTCGCCGAGGAGGCGATGTCCGAGATCGCGGCCGGGCGGGCGCGGGCGACCCTGGCGCTGACCGAGCCCTCCGGCCGCTGGGACGCCGGAGGCGTCGCCCTGGCGGCCAGACGCTCGGCAGGGACCTGGCGCCTGGACGGAGTGAAGCTCTTCGTGCCCGACGCCGCCGTGGCCGACCATGTGGTGGTGGCGGCGCGCAGCGGGGGGGCGGGCGAGGAGGGGATCACGCTCTTTCTCGTCTCCGGCCGGCCGCCCGGGATGACGGTGGCACCCCTGGAGGGCCTGGACCTGACGCGCCGCTGGTACGAGGTGCGCTTCGAGGGCGTGGAGCTGCCGGAGGAGCGCGTCCTGGGAGAGGTCGACCGCGGCTGGGGACCGCTGGCGAGGGCCCTGGAGTGGGCCGCCGCCGGGCTGTGCGCCGAGATGGTGGGCGGCTCCCAGCGGGTGCTCGAGATGTCGGTCGAGTACGCCAAGACCCGACACCAGTTCGGCAAGCCGATCGGGATCTACCAGGCCGTCTCCCACAAGCTGGCCGACATGCTGCTGGAGACCGAGAGCGCCCGCTCGGCGACCTACTACGCCGCCTGGGCCGTGGACGCCGACGCCCCCGACCGCAGCCTGGCCGTCTCCATGGCCAAGGCGTACACCTCGGACGCCTACCGGCGGGCGACCGGCAACGGGATTCAGGTGCACGGCGGCATCGGGTTCACCTGGGAGCACGACCTGCACCTGTACTTCAGGCGGGCCAAGGCGGCCGAGGTCATGCTGGGAGACGCCACCTACCACCGAGAGCTGGTCGCCCGCGCGCTCGACCTCTGAGCGGCCGAGGCCGGGTCCCGGTGGACGACGCCCGGCGGGCCCCGGCCTCGGAGGGGACGGATCTCCGACCCTGGCCGGGAGCGAGGGGACGGCGAGGCGAGCCGTGACCGTGCGCGGCCGCCCTCAGAGCTTCTCGAACTGCTCGACGTCGAGGACGAACACCGTCGCCCCGCCCACCTGCACTTCGACCGGGAAGGGCATGAACATCTCGCCCGGCTCGGCCACCGGTGGCATGGGGTTGAGGTAGCGGCTCCGCTCCCGACAGTTACGCCGAATCACCTCCAGGGCATCCTCGACCCGTTCGTCGTCGACGCCGATCATCAGGGTGACGTTCCCCTGCTGCAGGAAGCCTCCGCTGGAGGCGAAGCGCGTGACGCTGATGCCCACCCGGTTCAGGGCCTGGACGGTCTGGCCGGCGTCCTCGCCCTGGACCACGGCCAGGATCAGTTTCATCGTGGCGACCCCGCCGGAGGAGTGGGAGGACGGGAAGACGCCGCGGGCAGGAGGCCGGCCAGCTCCTCCATGACCCGGGCGTGCACCTCCTCCGGAGGCCGGGTGGCGTCGAGCCGCACGAAGCGCTGGGGCTCGGCTGCGGCCAGCTCGCGGTAGGCCTCCGCAACCGACCGGTGGAACCCCAGGTCCTCGGACTCGAAGCGGTCGGCGGCGCGCTGGCGCTGGCGGGCCAGGCCCTGCTCGGGCGGGAGGTCGAGCAAGAACGTCCGCCGGGGGCGGGGGAAGGTCTCGGGCCACCAGGTGGCCAGACCCCGACCACCGCCCTGGTAGGCCAGGGTGGAGTCGTGATACCGGTCCGCGATCACGATCCGCCCCGCGGCCAGGGCGGGCCCGATCACCCTCGCCACCAGCTCCGCCCGCGCGGCCATGAACAGGTACATCTCCGCCTCCGGGGAGGGGTCCAGGCCGGGGCCGAGCAACAGCTCGCGCAGCCGCTCGCCCAGCGGCGTGCCGCCCGGCTCGCGGATCGCGATCGGGTCGTGCCCGGCGAGCGCGCGTCGGAGCAGCTCCACCTGGGTCGACTTGCCGGCGCCCTCGACCCCCTCGAAGGTGAGGAAGAGACCGCACGACCGGGCGGCGCCCTCCCGGGGGCGCGTCCCGACCGCGCGACCGGGAGCGGAGGGCGGTTCGCACATGTCCGTCCCCAGGATGAGGACCGCGCCGTCCCGGGCGCAACGTCCGGCCTCCCGGCCGAGAGCCCGGCGTCCCGACCGCCGCTGCGTACCCTGGCCCGGTACTACCTGGAGAGCCATGACCGTCGCTGGGACGAAGGGTGGATCCACCCTCCGGGAGCGCGTCGAGGCCACCGCCGCACTGGTCGAACGCCGCGGTTACGCCCTGCCTCCCGAACGCCTGGGCCAGCTCTGCCTGGGCGGCCCGGTCAGCGCCGCCGAGGTGCTGGCCGCGGTCGCCGCCGATCGCCGGCTGGTGCTGCGCGAGGGGCTGGTCGTCACCCGTCGTCAGGCGGAGGCCGCGTCCGCCATCGCCGCCCGGGCTCGCGGCCACGCCCTCCACGCCCCGCTCTGGACCGCCGTCACCCGCCGTTTCGTGCGCACCCTGGTTCGGCTCAACCCGTACGTCCTCGGGGTGGCGATCGCCGGCTCGCTGGCCTCGGGCGGATTCACCGCCTCCGACGACGTCGACCTGAACCTGATCGTGGAGGACGGCCACCGCCACCTCGCCTACGTGGCCCTGAACCTCCTCGGCATCGCCCACGCCCTGCGCCACCGAAGCAAGCCCGTGGACGCGCACAGCCGGCGGCCGCTGGCGCCTCGCCTCATGACCGCCAACCTCATCCTCGAGCGCTCGCAGTGCTTCCCACTGGCGCGCCAGGACCCGGCCATGGCCTTCGAGCTGCTCGTCTCGCGGCCGATCCACGGCCTCGAGGCGTGGCGACGGCTGCTCGTCGCCAACCCGCGTCTCCGCGAGCACTTCCCCCAGCTGGACTGGCCGGACGAGGCGATCGCCGTCCGCCCGTGGCTGCCGGCCTGGGCCTTTCCCCGCGGGCTCGACCGGGCCGCACGGCTGGTCGGGGAGGCGGGATGGCGCTGGATGCAGTGGACGCGCCGCCGCCATCCGGAGGCACGGGCCAGGGTCGCCTACGTGCGCGAGACGATGCGGCCGTACGCGCTCTTCGACCGCTGATGGCGGCGGTCGTCCTGGGTGTGCTGGGGCTGACCAGCGCCTTCCTGTTCGCCTACGGCGCCAACGTGCTGTACCTCAGCCTGCGCGCGGCGCGGGCGACGCCACCTCCGACCCATCCCCCGATCCCGGACCCTCCGCCCCATGTGCTCGTGCAGCTCCCGGTCTACAACGAGCGCTACGTGGCCACGCGGGTGCTCGACGCCGCCGCCTCCCTGGACTGGCCGCGGTCACGCCTCACCATCCAGGTGCTGGACGACTCCGACGACGAGACCACGGAGCTGATCGCGGCCGCGGTGGCGCGCTGGCGCGCCCACGGGGTGGACGTCCGGCACGTGCGGCGTCACGGCCGCGAGGGGTACAAGGCCGGCGCCCTGGCCCACGGGCTCATGCTCTCCCGGGCTCCGTTCGTGGCCGTGTTCGACGCCGACTTCGTTCCCCCCCGCGACTTCCTCCGGCGCGCCCTCCCGGCCTTCTCGGCGCCCCGGGTCGGGTTCGTCCAGGCCCGGTGGGGCCACCTCAACCGGACCCACTCCCTGTTCACCCGGTTGCAGGCGCTGATGACCGACTTCCACTTCCTGGTGGAGCAGGCCATGCGGCCCCGGCTCGGCTTCCCCACCAACTTCACCGGCTCCGCCGGCGTGTGGCGGCGGGCCGCGATCGACGACGCCGGCGGCTGGAGCGCCGCCACCCTGACCGAGGATCTCGACCTCAGCTACCGCGCCCAGCTCCGGGGCTGGCGGGGCGAATACCTGGAGGACCTGGTCGTGCCCCAGGAGCTGTGCGTGGCGGTCAACGCCTATCGCGCCCAGCAGTCGCGCTGGGCCACGGGCAGCTTCCAGTGCGCCCGTCGCCTGCTCTGGCCCCTCCTGCGCAGCCCGCTTTCCCCGGCGGCGCGCTTCCAGGGCGCGATGCACCTGCTCGGCTACGGCGCGCCCCTGGCCATGCTCGCCCAGATGGCCTGCTACCCGGTCCTCGTCGCCGGCGACCTGGGTCGCGAGGCCTTTCCCTGGTGGACGGCGGCGAGCCTGATCAGCCTTGCCCCGGCGGTGGGCATGTCGATCGCCCAGGCCAGGGGCGGCCGGAGCTGGCTGCGCTCCCTCCCCCTCTGTCTCGCCTGGTCGGTGCTGGGGGCGGGGACCGCTCTGACGGTTGCGGTCGCGCTGGGTCGGGCCCTGTGTGGCGGGGGTCGCTTCGAGCGTACGCCCAAGTTCGCGATCGGCGAGCGGGGAGAGGACTGGCGCGGCAAGCGCTACGTCCGGCGCCGGGACCGCCTGGCCCTGGCCGAGCTGGCGGCCGCCGCCGCGGCCCTGGGCCTGGCCCTGGCCACGATCTCCTCCCATCGCTGGGTGATGGCCGGGTACGCGCTGCTCTTCGCGCTCGGGTTCCTCGCCATGGGCCTGGGCGGGCTGCTGCAGGCGCTGCCCGACCGCCGCCGCCCGGCCGAGGCGGCGCTGGCGCTGGGCGGATGCGGGTTGGTGTTGCTCGCCTTCACCCGGCTGCCGGAGCCGTTCGAGGACGGCTACCAGCACTGGCTGATCGCCGCCAACCTGGCCACCACCGGCCGCCTGGCCGATCCCCTGTTTCAGATGCAGGACACCTGGCTGCCCGCCTACCACGTGCTGGCGGCGCTGGTGCTGAAGCTGGTCGGGACCTGGCAGCTGGGCGCGCTCAAGCTGATGAGCGCGGCCCTGGGCATGGTGACGCTGCTGTTCACCTACCGGCTCGCCGGCGGGCACCGGCCGGGCCTGGTCGCCGTCCTGCTGCTGGCGCTGAACCCCGCCTTCCTGCTCACCGCGACCAGCGCCGTGGCCGAGCCGCTCCTGGTGGCGGCGCTCACCGGGGCCGCCCTGGCGGCGGCGCGGGGCCGCGCTGGCTGGGCGACGGCCGCCGCCTGCCTGGCCGCGCTGACCGGGACCAAGGCCTGGATCTGGCTGGGCCTGGCCGCCGGGCTGCTGGCGCTGGAGGCGCTGCGCCGGCGTCGGCCCCGGTGGTCGCGGCGGGTCGCGTGGCCGGCCCCGGCGCTGGCCCTGGCCCTGTCGTTGGAGGCCGGGTTCGGCTTCGCCTCCCACTCCGTCGCCCGGGCCACGGTGGAGGTGACCTCCGCCATCGCCCGGGGGAGCCTGGCGGCGCCGCCGGCGGCCAGGGCGGGGCAGTTCGTGGGCTACCTGGCCCTGGCCTCGCTGCCGGCCGCGGTGCTGGCGCCGGTCGGGCTGGCACGGGCGTGGCGCGACCGCGATCCGCTGCTCCAGCTGCTCTACCTGCCCTCGCTCGGCTACCTGGTGGTGGTCATGGGCCTGCTCTGGAACGGGGACTACAGCGGCAGCCAGCGCTACTACCTGCCCCTCCTCCCGGCCCTGGCGCTGCTCGCCGCCCGGGCCCTCGAGCCCGGGTGGCGGCCGATTGGGACCGCCCTTGCCGCCGGCGCGGTGGGCATGGCGGCGGCGGTCACGGCCCTGTACGTGCCCGTGCTCCAGGGGCTCGCGGCCGACAACCGAGGGCTGGTCGCCGCCGGGCGGGCGGCCGCCGCCCTGCCCGGGGGGCTGCTCACCGACTCCCCCGCCGCCGCCTACTGGAGCCACAAGCCGCCGGCCGAGATCCACGGCTCGCGCGAGCTGCCGGCGGGGCGGGCGGCGGCGGTCGACTGGCTGCGGCGGCGAGGGGTGGGCGCGCTCGTGATCGAGGACGTGGACTACTACCGCGCCGTCTCGGTGCTGCCCGAAGAGGCCGCCGGACGCCCGGCGCCGCCCTTCCTGCCCATCGGCGACCAGCGCTGGTACACCGTTCCGGGCGGGAAGCGAACCCTGGTCTACGGGTTGGACACATCCGGCGCGCCGCTCGCCGGCGACGTCTGGGCGAGGTCCGACGACGCCCACGACCGGGGCCGGGGCAAGACCGCTCCCCTGGGACGCGGCGCCTACCTGGTTCGGCAGGGAACGGGGCTGGCCGGCGGCGGGCTGGGCTTCGGCCTGCCGGTGGTCCAGGCCCCGGATGGATGGTGGTTCCCCGCCCCCGCCGGGCCGCCCCGGGCGGTGGCCGGGGGGTGGGAGCAGGAGTTCGACCTCTCGATGCGCGAGGTGGACGACGTCCGGGGCCGATTCGTGCGCTTCCAGCCCGGCCCCGCCCACGGACGCGCGATCGTCTCCTACCGCCCCGCCCCCGGACGCCTGCACGTGCGTCTGCGGATCGAGGGCCTGGGCCCGGACGTCCGCCAGGTGGTGGTGCTCAACGAGGAATCGGCGGCCTTCGACGACTACGCCGACGCCCACCGGAGGCTGCGGGGGAGCCGCATCGGCAGCTGGACGCCGGTCTCGGGATCCTGGGCCCGGCTCCGGTCGGGCGGGTGGGGCCTGGAGTGGGAGATCGACCGGCCCGCCTCGGCGAGCGACTTCGTGGTGGCCCGCGAGCGGCGGGCGACGAGCGGCATCGACTTCAGCGGCCTGGAGATGGTCTTCGGGCCCGGGTTCACCGGCGTCGAGTACGACGTCAGGGTGCGGAGGTCTTGAGCCGATGGAACGAGCCGACGTGGTCCTCGTGTATCCGCAACGGGCGCCGCGGCATGGGCGGCACTGGATCATGCCCTCGCTCGGCCTCATGTACCTGACCGCGTCCCTCCGGCGCGCCGGCTACGCGGTGCGACACATCGATCACACCTTCCTGGAGCGGCGCGAGGTGCTGGCCGAGATCGAGCGGCTCAAGCCCTCGGTGATCGGCGTGTACTGCATGATCACGATGCAGGACGAGGCCTTCTCGCTGGCCGAGGACGTGCGGGGCAGGGCGCTGACCGTGGTCGGCGGCCCGTACCCGTCGGGAGAGGCGGAGCCGTTCCTGGACCGGTTCGACCTGGTCGCGGTCGGGGAGGGCGAGGAGACCATCGTCGAGATCATGGAGCACCTGGACGACCGTCGCTTCGAGGAGGTGCGGGGGCTGGTCTTCCGCCGCGGCGGCGAGGTGATCCGCACCCCGCCCCGGGTCCGGACCAAGGACCTGTCCCACCTGCCCCTCCCCGATCGCCGCGACCTTCCCCATCGCCAGTACATCGATTACTGGCGTCGCCACTGGAAGCGCGCGACCACGCCGTTGATGAGCACCCGCGGCTGCCCCTTCCGCTGTGAGTTCTGTCACAAATCCGTCTTCGGCGATCTCTTCAGCGCCCGCCCCGCCGAGTCGGTGGTGCGCGAGATGGAGGAGATCGCCGAGCTCGGCTACGAGCACGTGTGGATGTCCGACGACATCTTCACCCTCAACTACCGGCGGACGATGGAGCTCTGCCGCCGCATCGAGGAGGCGCGCCTGCCCCTGACCTGGGAGTGCCTCTCCCGCGTCACCCAGGTCGACTTCGAGCTCTTCGCCCAGATGCGCCGGGCGGGCTGCACCCGGGTCTTCTTCGGGATCGAGTCGGGAGACGAGGAGGTGCTGAAACGGATGCGGAAGGGCATCACCCCGGACCAGGCCCGGCGGGCCGTGCAGGCCTGCGTCGATGCCGGGATCAAAGCCGCCGGCTTCTTCATGGTCGGCTACCTGGGCGAGACCCAGCGGAGCCTGGAGCGCACCATCCGCTTCTCCTCGCACCTGCCCTTGGACTACGTCAGCTACACCATCGCCTACCCGCTGCCGGGCACCGGGTTCTACGACCAGGTGCAGGAGCGGCGGCTCCACGGAGAGTGGCACCGGGTGCGCGACAACCGCCTGCTCTTCAACACCGACTTCTCCGAGCGCAAGCTGAAGTTCGCCATCCTCAAAGGCGCGGTGCAACACCGGCTGCGCCGGAGCGGGCTGCGACCGCTGGCCTCGGCCTTCGAGCTGGCGACCGATCCCGTTCTGCGCGTGCTGCGCTGAGGACGACGGTGCGAGAGATCCTGCGCAGCCTGGTCCGCGTCGCCACCGGCATCTTCTGGCTCTTCTTCGCCTCCCAGAAGTGGGGTGGCGTCGACTGGATGCGACCGCTGATCGAGCAGGCGGCCGCCCGCAACCCCATCCCCGGCCTGCAGCCGTTCCTGGCCGCGGTGGTGGTCCCCAACTGGCACCTGGCCGCGCTCGCCCAGGCGGCGGGCGAGACGGTGGCCGGGGTCCTGCTCCTGCTCGGGCTCGCCACCGGCGCCGCGGCCGGGCTGGGGGTGCTGCTCGGGCTCGGGCTCAGCCTCACGGTGGCCTTCGAGCTGTCCGATCCCGGTCTGCGCTGGCTCTACTACCTGGCCGTGCTGGTCAACCTGGCGGTGGCGATCGAGGGGCCGGGGACGATCGCCGTGGGGCGGATCCGGGGTCTCCCGGGCTGGATGGCGCGATGAGGACCGTCAGCGGGCTGCGCGGCCTCGTCCTGCCCCTCGTCCTGGCCCTCGTCCTGTTCCCGGTCGCGCTCGCCGCCCAGGAGGTGTCGCACCTGGCCGTCTACGCCTTCTTCGGCATCCCCTCCGCGCTGCTGGTCACCCCCTGGCGCTTCCACTTCGTCGACCTGTGGGTGTTCGGTCTCCACGCCGCCGCCTCCGTTGCCCCGCCGGTGCCGGTCCACGTCGCGGCCGACGTCCTGGGCCCGGTGCTGCCCACCATCCCCCTGTTGCTGCTGTGGGCCGCCGTGCGCCGGGGCGCGCCGGCGGCGGGGAGGGCGCTCCTGGCCAACGTGCTGGCGCTGGCCTACTTCGCCGCCATCGAGCTGGCGTTCGCGCTGGGCGCGTTCGTCTTCGGCCACGTCATCGACGTGCTGCTCTGGCCGGAGCTGAACTACGGTCCGGTGCTGGCCATCGTGGCCCTGGTCGCCCTCCTGGGCGGCCGTGCCGAGGCCGACGCCCTCCACCGGTGAGCCACGGCCGGCTTCAAACCGGCAGCCCCCAGAGCGGGTACCAGCGGTCCATCTCCTCTTCGACCGGCAGCTCCTCCCCGGCCAGCGCCGCCAGCCGCAGCTCCTCGGCGTTGTCGCGCCGGCGCTCGCCCACGGGCACGAACGGGTAGAAGCGCGCCCGCCGGTAGGCGTAGATCCAGTAGACGGATCGGCCGGACTGGTCGAAACGGATCACGGCGGCGAGGAGGAGGTCGCCCAGCCCCTCCTCCAGGAAGCGGGTGGCGACGGCGTGCAGACCGACCAGCGACTCCTGGAAGCCGCCCCCGGCCAGCACCAGCCAGTCGAAACCCAGCTCGTCACGCTGGACCTCGACCGTGGGCCGTCCCTCCTCGTCGAGGAGCGAGAGCAGCTGCCGCAGCTCCGCCTCCAGCTGATCGAAGCGCCCGGGCGCAAGCCGCCGGACCACGATCCCGGCCCGGCCGGCCGGACGCAGCCCGGCCGCCTCCAGGCCCACCACGGCCGTGCTCATGGCGAACAGCCGCTCCTCGTCCGGGCGGGGCAGCCTGGTCCTGCCCAGGAGGGCGTCCAGGAAGTCCACCTGTTAGCCGCCCCCTCCGCCGCTGCTGGCCCTCGTCACGCCTCCCCGCCGGCGGGCGCTCAACCTCGCCCCATCTCCGCCTCCATCCGCTGCAGGCGCTCGATCCGGTGCTCCAGGGAGGGATGGGTGGAGAGCAACTCCGCCAGCGACCCCTTGACCCCCGAGGGGAAGATCATGAGCGCGCTGGCGCCCTCCACCTGGCGCAGGTCTCGATCCGGGATGTGGCTGGTGCGGTCGGCGATCTTGAGCAGGGCGGAGGCCAGCAGCGACGGCCGCCCCGTGATCAGGGCCGAGCCCCGGTCGGCCTCGTACTCCCGGTAGCGGGAGAGGGTGCGGATGAGCACGAAGCTGATCAGCCACACCGCCGCCGCCACCAGGAGGACGACGAGCGGGGAGCCGCCCTGGTCCCGGCCCCTGCCCCGGCCGCCGAGGCCGCCCCACAGGCCGAACTGGACCAGGAAGGAGGCGAGGGTGCTGAACACGGTGGCCATGGTCATGACCTTCACGTCCCGGTGGATGACGTGGCTCAGCTCGTGGGCCAGGACCGCCTCCACCTCCTCCGGGGTGAGCCGCTCCAGGAGCCCGGTGGTCACCGTCACCACCGAATGGCGCGGGTTGCGCCCGGTGGCGAGGGCGTTGGGCACGGGGCTGTCCACGATCGCCACCCGGGGTTTGGGGACACCTGTGGTCTGGGCCAGGCGGGTCACGATGTCGTGGAGCCGGGGGGCCTCGGCCTCGCTCACCTCCCGAGCGCCGATCGAGGCCATCACCAGCTGGTCGGAGAGGACGTACTGGACGACGATCAGGACCGCCACCAGGCCCAGCACCAGCAGCAGGTCGACCCGTAGCCAGAGCAGGACCCAGACGAAGGCCGCGTAGAGCAGGGCCAGGAGGAGCATGGTCAGCACCATTCGGGCCCGCAGACCCAAGTCGGCGCCGAGCCGGCGTCGCATCCCGGCAGCCCCCGTCGTCCCCCGCCCTCAGCCGGCGTCGCCCGGGGCGTTCACCGGCCGGGACGGGGCGGCCTCGATCACCCGGATCGCCTCCTCCAGCGACATGTCGCCCCCCGGCAGCACGCGGTCGGAGCGGACCACGACCGAGTCCGGGATGCGCTCCCCCCGGTCCCTGACGAAGGCGACCGTCTCCTCCAGCGTGTGTCGGTAGGTGGCCTCGTCGCGCGCCTCCAGGGCCGCCGTCAGCCGCTCGTCCAGCTCGTCCAGGCGCCCCTGGTCCTCGGGCCGAACCCGGTACTGATCCTCGCCCAGCACCCGCACCACCTCCCCGGCCGGCTCCAGGGCGGGGGCGCCGACCTCCGCCTTCAGCTTCCGCAGCCGCTCCTCCACCGCCGCCTCGGCCGCAGGGGCGGCCAGCTGACGGTCGATGTCGTCCTGGGCGCCGGGGCCGATCTGGTCGAGCACGCCCGTCTCCACCAGCTGGTCGATGGCGGCCGCCCGGGCCTGCATCCGGGCCGTCTTCTCCTGCGCCCGGTCGATCATCAGGCTCACGTCCGCCATCTGCTCGGAGATGCCAGTCACCGCCTCCCCGATCCTGGTCGAGGCCTCCGCGGCGGAGTACTGGGCCTTGATGGTCTCCTTCTGGGTCCGGAACGCCTCCACCTTGGCCTGGAGCTTCTGGGCGGTCAGCTCCAGCTTCTGCTCCTGCTCCTTCAGCTGCGCGGCCTGGGTCTCCAGGGCGTCGAGCTGGGACTCCGCCGCCTGGGCGCGGGTCAGGGCCAGGCGGGCGAGGTCCTCGCGGCCCTGGGCCAGGGCCTGTCGGGCCTGTACCTGGAGCTTCTGCTGCCCCTGGCGCAGCTGGGCCGCCTGCAACTCCAGCCGCTTCTGCGAGGTGAGCACCTCGGCCACGTTGCGGCGCACCTGCTGCAGCGCCTCCAGCTGCCGCTCGTAGGCCAGGTCGAGCGACTCGGTCGGGTCCTCGGCCCGGTCGAGGAGGGCGTTCAGCTTCTGCTGGAGGACGTCCGACAATCGCCTCATGAGGCCCATCGCCCCACCTCCTGCTGACCCCGGCTACGCCCTCCGGCGGGTGCGGGTTCGCCCTCTCGGTTCTCCGGCACGTCTCCATCTGACCGCGGCCGCCGGCCGCCGGCCAGGGCCATCCGACTCCCGGAATCGGGGACCTTCACCCCGGCCGCCGGCGGGGTTCAGGTCCAGGGCCAGCGCGCGGCCTGGGCCAGGAGTTCCACCACCTCCTCGACCGAGACCTCCGGGAACTCCTCGTACCATTCCTCCAGGGCCAGGGTCAGGGGGGGCTGCTCCAGGCAGGCGACCTCGTCGACCTCCTCCGCCACCTCCCCCAGTGCCTCGGGCGACGAGACCGGCACCGCCAGCCCCACCCGGCGCGGGCCGCGCGCCCTGGCTCCCCTGGCGGCTGCGACGGCGCTGACGCCGGTGGTCACGCCGTCGTCGACCAGGAGCGCCGTCCGTCCGGTCAGGGGCAAGCGGGGGCGAACCACTCGATACCGCCTCTCCTGGGCGGCCAGGGCGGCCCGCTCGGCGGCCACCAGTCGTCCCAGGGCGGCGCCGGTCAGGCCCGCCTCCCGTGCCAGCTCCCCGTTCACCACCGGCTCACCGGCCTCGCCCAGCGCGCCCAGATGGAGATCCGGCTCGCCGGGGGTGGACAGGGGCCGCACGCACACCACGTCCAGGGGCGCCCTCAGCGCCCGGGCCACCTCGAACGCCACCACCAGCCCGCCGCGCGGGATCCCGAGCACGACCACCCGCTCGCGGCGCAGGCGCTCCTGGTCGAGCAGAGCGGCGAGCCGGCGCCCGGCGTCGCGGCGATCCCGGAAGGCCTGCGCCTTCACGTCCGGCCGGCGTGACGCCGGACCACCGCCTTGCGCACCTCCTCGGCCAGGAAGACCAGGGGCATGAACGCCGCCAGCACAACCCACCAGTGAGCCTGCACGGGTGCGGTGCCGAAGAGGGGCTGGAGGGGCGGGGCGTAGATCAGCAGAGCGGCGAAGGCCACCTCGAAGACGATGCCCCAGAGCAGGAACCGGTTCCCGAACGGTCCCACCCGCAGCACCGAGACCCGCTCCGTGCGGCAGGCGAAGGCGTTTGCCACCTGCATCAGGACGATACCGAGGAAGACGATGGTGGTGGCCTCGGCGCCGTCGTGTGGGGAAGGGGCGGTGGTCTGGCCCCAGTGCCAGCCTCGGGAGGCGAGGAAGAGGAAGAACGTCCCCAGCACCGCGGCGGTGGTCATGAAGCCCAGGAAGACGTATCCGCGGAGCAGGGAACGCACGCTCAGCAGGCGCTCACTGCGGCGGCGAGGCGGCCGCCGCATCACGTCCGGCTCCGGGCGCTCCACCCCCAGGGCCAGCGCGGGCAGGGTCTCGGTGCCCAGGTCGATGGCCAGGATCTGCATCACCGTCAGCGGGAGGGGAACCCGGAAGAGGGCGAAGAAGATGAAGGGGATGGCCTCAGGGGAGAGGTGGGCGAAGATGTAGATCACGAACTTGCGCATGTTGTCGAAGATGGCCCGGCCCTCTTCGACGGCCGCCACGATGGTGGCGAAGTTGTCGTCCACCAGGACCATGTCCGCCGCTTCCCGGGCGACATCGGTCCCGCCCCGACCCATCGCCACCCCGATGTCCGCCCGCTTCAGGGCCGGGGCGTCGTTCACTCCGTCACCGGTCACGGCCACGACCTCACCCAGCGAGCGCAGCGCCGTCACCACCCGGAGCTTGTGCTCGGGGGTGGCCCGAGCGAAGATCACCTCACCCTCGGAGAGGGCGTGACGGAGTCGATCGTCGTCCATCGCCTCCAGCTCCGCGCCGTCGATCACCCGCACCGGCCCCTCCCCCACCAGCCCGATCTGACGGGCGATCGACTCGCCGGTCAGGCCGTAGTCGCCGGTGATCATGATCACCCTGATCCCGGCCTGACGGGCGTTCCGTACCGCCTCGGGGACCTCCTCCCGGGGCGGGTCCTGCATGCCCGCCAGGCCGGCGAAGACCAGGTCCCGCTCCACCTCGCCCGGCCCGAGGTGGGCCAGGTACGGCTCGTCGGCGGCGGGGAGGTGCCGGTAGGCCATGCCCAGGACCCGCAGCCCGGCCCTGGCCATGCGATCGTTCTCGGCCAGCGCCCGCGCCCGTAGCTCCGGCCTCAGGTCGAGTTCGACGCCGTCGACCAGGATCCGGGTGCAGTGGTCGAGCAGCTCGCGCGGGGCCCCCTTGACATACGCCACCAGCCGGTCCTCCTGCGGCAGCGCCCGATGGACGGTCGACATCCGCTTGCGCTTGGGGTCGAAGCCCAGTCGCCGCACCACCGGGCGCAGCCGGAGGTCGAAGTCGCGGTCCAGGCCGGCCTTGGCGGCGGCGGTGAGGAGCGCCCCCTCGGTGGGGTCGCCCACCAACCTCCACTCGGGATGCTCGTCCTGGGGTGGGAGCAGACGCGCCGTGTTGCAGAGATGGCCGATCCGGAGCAGGGGCAGGAAGGCGACCAGCTGGGCGCGCGTGGCCGGGAGTCCGCCCACCGTCAGCCGGCCCTCGGGCCGATAGCCGGAACCGGTGAGGAGGGCGCGGTGGCCACCCGCCCAGAGCTCGCGCACCGTCATCTGGTTGGCAGTCAGGGTGCCGGTCTTGTCGGTGCAGATGACCGTGCAGGAGCCCAGGGTCTCGACCGAGGACAGCCGCTTGACGATGGCGTTGCGCTTGGCCATCCGCTGAACCCCCATGGCCAGGGAGAGCGTCATGGTGGGCAGGAGTCCTTCAGGGACGTTGCCCAGCACGATACCGATGGCGAAGATGGCGCCGTCGGTCAGGGTCAGCCCCGCCAGGGCGTAGCCGACCAGGAAGAAGACCACCCCCATGGCCACGGAGAGCAGGGCCACCTGGCGCGCCACCCGCCCCACCTCTTTCTGAAGGGGGCTCGGCTCCTGGCGCACGGACTGGGTGAGCGTGGCGATGCGCCCGAACTCCGTGCCCATGCCGGTGGAGATCACCACCCCCCGGGCGGCGCCGGCCACCACGGTGCTGCCGGCGAAGAGGAGGTTGTGGGCCTCGAGCACCGTCCGCAGCCGGCCCCGCTCGGGCTGGGCCGACTTCTGCACGGGATGGGCCTCACCGGTGAGGCTGGACTCGTCCACACGCAGCTCGGTCGCCTCCACCAGACGGGCGTCGGCGGAGACGCGGTCGCCCTCCTGGACCAGGAGCAGGTCGCCCGGCACCAGGTCCTCGGCCGGCACTTGTACCTCGCTCCCTCCCCGCACCACGACCGCGTGCTGGGGCAGCAGGCGGCGCAGAGCCGTCACCGCCCGTTCCGCTCGGTGCTCCTGGAAGAAGCCGAAGACACCGTTGACCACGATCACGGCAACGATGGCGATGCCGAAGGTGGGCAGGCCGGTCAGGAAGGCGAGGGCGCTGCCCGCCCAGAGGAGAACGGCGAAGAGGTTGAAGAACTGGGCCAGCAAGCGCCGGGCCAGACCCGGTCCACGCACCTCCTGGAGGCGGTTGGGACCCACCTGCGCCCGCCGCCGGCTCACCTCCTCCTCGGAGAGCCCGTCCGGCCCCGTGTCCAGCTCAGCGTAGACCCGGGGCAGCTCCAGTCCCGCCAGCTGCTCCCGCACCTCCCCCTGGTCGGACGGGGCGGCAGCCGGACGTCCTCTGAGCCGGATCATCGGTGTCCTCCCCGGCCGTCGAGCCAGGGCGCCGGAGGGCCGGTCGCGGGCAGGACCCGGTCACGAACACCCACTGCCTCCATGTTCGCGGGCGGGCGTCCCCGCCGACCTGGCCGAACGCCCCTCCCGTCCGGGGCCGGGCGGGCACGCGCGGCGACGACCTCCGCATCATGGAGGCATGACCGAACAGTCGTCTGCGCTCCCACCGGGGCCGCAGTGGAAGGCGGCCGTGCCCGAGCCCCGCCTGATCGACGTCCTCCACCTGGGCCGGGAACGGGTCATCGGTGCCTGGATCGTGGACGACGAGATCCTGGTCGACCCCGGGCCGGCGGCCTCGGCCGCCGAGCTCCTGCGCCGGGTCGGCGACTGGCGGCCGCGGGCCATCGCCCTCACCCACGTGCACCTGGACCACGCCGGCGCCACCGGCTCCCTGGTCCGGCGCTGGCCGGGGACCGAGGTCTGGGTCCACGAGACCGGGGCCGGGCACCTGGCCGATCCCACCCGCCTGCTGGCCGGCGCCCGGCAGATCTACGGCGACGACCTGGAACGGCTGTGGGCGAGACCCTGCCCGTCCCGGTCGAGGCCATCCGCCCGCTCGGGGACGGCGACGCCGTCGGCCCCTTCGACGTCCTCCACACCCCCGGCCACGCCCCTCACCACGTCACCTTCGTGGACCGGCGCCGGGGCTGGGCCTTCCTGGGTGACGTGGGTGGCATCCGGATCGCGCCCTGTGCCTACGTCTTGCCCCCGACCGTGCCTCCCCGCACCGACGTCGAGGCCTGGGAACGGTCCCTGGCCCGGATCGCGGAGCGGCGACCGACGGCCCTGGCGCCGACCCACTTCGGCCTCCACACCGATGTCGAGGCCCACCTGGAGTCCACCCGCGCCGCCCTGCGCCGGATGGTCGAGGAGGCCCGGCGGCGCTCCCGGGAGGGTTTCGTGGCCTGGCTGGAGGGGGGGCTGGCGGCCCTCGGCCACCCCTGCTCGCCGGACGCGTACCGTCAGATCGGCCGGCTCGGGATGCTCTGGGACGGACTCCGGGCGGGGACGGAAAAGCGGCCATCGAGCCTCCCCGAGGGGGCGTGAACCGCCGGGCGTGGAGCATCCGGATGCGGGCGCGCGGGCCGAGACGACGGTCGCGATCGAGCTGCGGCACGGCGCCTCGGTCTGGAGGCGGAGGAGCAGGACGCATGCTCCCGGGCCGGGTGAGGGCTGACCTGGTCGCCGACGCGCCAGGACCAGCCGGGGGCGAGACCGTCCAGGGGGGCGGCGACTACCGGCCTGCCGGCCGGTCCGGGCCCGGCCGCCGCGAGGCCTCCCACTCCTCGCGCAGCAGCTCGGTCAGGACCATGTCCAGCCAGCGGCCCTCGCGGTACACCTCCCGCCGCAGCCGGCCGACCTCGCGGTAGCCGGCGCCGAGCTGGGCCCGCCGGCTGGCCTCGTTGCCCTCGAGGTAGCCGGACTTGAGCTTGCGCAGGGGCAGCTCGGTGAAGGCGAAATCGGCCCGCAGCCGCATCATCTCACCGGCGATACCCCGTCCCCAGGCCCGCTTGTCCCCGATCACGGTGCCCGAGGTCGCGTGCAGGTTCCGCCAGTCGATCTGGTCGAAGCCGGTGACCCCGACCAGCCGTCCCTCGTGCTCGATCGCCCAGGTCAGGGCGTCCCGATCGCGCGCCCGCTGACGCAGCCATTCCTCCTCCTCGTCCAACGAGGGGGGGAACCTGACCATGAGCCGGGCCGTGACCTCGACGTCCTCGAGCCAGGCCAGCATCAGCGGCGCGTCCTCCGGCCGTGGCGGCCGCAGGCGGAAGCGGGATCCCTCGATGACCGGGCCGTACACGGGTGAACGGTACCGGAAGGAAGGGTCGGCGGACGGCCCGGCTCGGGCGTCCGGGCGCCCCGGACCGTTCACGCGCGCCGCCGGACGCGACCGGCGGCATCCGCCGCAACTCGAGGTCCAGAGCGCGGGACACAGGACTACGATGGGGGGCTACCATGCAGATCGAAGCCCCGCTGACGGAGGATCGTCCGCCCGCGCGCGAGGGGTCGCTGGAGGAGGCGCTCGAACGCCTCGACGGCGAGCTGAAGGAGGTGAGCCTGGCCGTCGAGCGGCTGCGACGCACGCTGGCGGCGGCCTGCGAGGCCTCCCAGCAGGGCCGGCTGCGCGACCTGCCCGGCGCGCTGCGGGCGCTGGCCGAGGCGGCCGAGCGGGCCCACCGGCGCGCCGGCCAGGTGCCCTCCGCCTGGACCTTCCCGGCGCGGGAGCACCTGGAGGGAGGGGGCTACCTGGAGGAGGTCCGGCGGCTGGCGGCGGAGGCGGGGCTGGAGGGCGTGCGCGAGATCGACGGGCAGCTCTACAGCTACCCACTCGTGGTCAGGCTCCGGCCGAGCGAACTCGCGCTGATGGTGGGCCGGCGGCGGGAGCGGGCGCTTCGCCCCGGCCACGTGGTGGGGCAGCTGAAATCGGCGCGGGAGCGGTCGCAACGAGGCGCCAACCTGGAGTCGCTCCTGCAGACCTTCGAGCGCGCCTACCTGACCCTCACCGGCGACCAGGAGAGCGTGGCCGTCCCCCTGAAGCGCCTCTACGACCTGCTGGTGCTGCGCCCGGGCTCGAGCCGGGAGTACACGGAGCTGGACTTCTACCTGGACGTCTACCGCCTGGACCGCACCGGGCCCCACCTCACCCGGGCCGGGCGTGAGCTGAGCTTCCCCGCCAGCACCAGCGCCCGCAGCGGCCGCGCCTTCCGGCTGCCGACCGAGACCGGCGAGGAACGCCTGTACGCCAGCATCCGCTTCGATCCCGCCCGGGCCCCGGAGGCGCCATGAGCGCGGCCGACGGGCTCGCCATCCGGCCGGACGAGTGGGTCTCGGTGCTGACGCGCGAGTACCTGGACGGCTTCGTGCGCGCGGGCGGAGCCCTGGTCCGGGTGGCAGTCTGCCCCTCCCCGGCGGAGGCGGCCGGGCTGGGCGAGCGAGTCCGGGCGGCGGGGGCCGGGCGTGGCTTCGTCGTGGCCCACGTCGACGGCGCCACCTGCCGGGCCCACCTGGTGGACCGCCTGGTGGCCGAGGTGGGAAAGCAGGTCCCCTGGGACGAGCTGACCGGGGACTTCCTGAGGTCGGCCCTGCGAGGGCGCGGGCTCGAGCCCCCCGAGGACGGGCGCCTGGACACCGGCGCCCTGGCGGAGCGGAGGGGCTGGGACGAGCGCCTCGTGCTCCAGGAGGTGCGGGACCTCCTCACCCAGGAGGTCATGCGGGACTACGCGCTCTGCCGCGAGTTCCGGCTGGCAGCCGTCCAGCTCTGCCGGGCGCTGCTGGAGCCCGACCCCCAGCAGCAGGAACGGGCGGAGCACGTCAAGGCCTGGCTGCGCCGGGAGCTGCCCCGCATCGGGCTGTTGCGCGACACCTTCATCTTCCAGGCGGTGAACCGGCACAACGCCCGCGCCATCTTCAACTCGACGGCGACCTTCATCCGCAAGGCGGGGCGCCCGGGCCTCCTGGTCACCCTGGACATCTCCAGGTACGCCCTCGCTCGCCCCGCCGACGAGGGCCCGCGCTACTCCCGCTCGGCGGCGATGGACATGTACGAGTCGGTGCGCCAGTTCATCGACGAGACCGACGACGCGACCGGCTGCCTGCTGCTGGTGCTCACCGTGCGGGAGTTCCTCGAGGACGAGCAGCGCGGGCTGCGCACCTATCCGGCGCTGGAGATGCGGCTCTGGGACGACGTGCGCGGCGGCAACCGCCCCGATCCCCTGGCGCCCATGCTCAGGGTCTGGGAGTGACCGCATGGATGTCGACGACTGGCGCGCCATCGAAGCTCTGCGGGCCGGGGTCCCCAACGGCTCCGCCGTCAGCCGGCTGGGCACCGACCAGGCGGAGATCGAGGGCCGGTTCCTCGACCTGCTGAGCCAGGTCGCGTCGGAGCGGGCGCTGGGCCACCAGATCCAGGGCTTCCTGATCCACGGCGACTTCGGCTCCGGCAAGTCCCATCTGCTCGGCTGGCTGGAGGACATCAGCCTGCGCCAGGGGTTCGCGTGCAGCCGGATCGCGGTCAGCAAGGAGACCCCGCTCGGCGACGGCCACAAGGTCTTCCGGGCGGCCATGGACGCGCTGCGCCTGCCCGACCGCCCCGGCGGGCTCCGCGAGGTGGCCGACCAGCTCCGTCCGGGCAGCGAGCGCTGCGGCGAGCTGTACCGTCGGGTGCAGGACCCCGAGTCCGGCTTCGATCCGCTCTTCCAGGCGGCGCTGTTCGTCTTCGACCGGAGGCGCACGTACGACGAGGACCTGGAGCGAATCGTCGACTTCTGGGCCGGGGACCGCATCAGGGTCACCGACTTGAAGCGCATGGTCCGCGAGCTCGGCAGCACCCGCTTCGATCTCCGCGCCCGCCCCGCCCGGGAGCTGGTCCTGCCCCGCTGGCGGTTCGCGGCCGAGCTGATCGCCGCCGCCGGCTACACGGGCTGGGTCCTGCTCCTGGACGAGGTGGAGCTGGTGGCCACCTTCTCCGCGGTGGCGCGGGCCCGCGCCTACGCGGTGCTGGCCATGCTGGTGGGGGCCCTGGAGGCGAAGCAGGTCCCGGGCCTGCTCACGGTCGGTGCCATGAGCCCCGACCTGACCCAGGTGGTCTTCGACCAGCGCCAAGACCGGGAGAAGGTCCCGCTGCGCTGGAGCGAGCGCGACCCCGGCCTGCTGGCCGAGATCGAGGCCGGCATGGGCTTCCTCGATCCCCGCAGCGGGGCCTGGCTGCGCATCCGGGAGCCGCGGCCGGAGGCCCTGCTCCGGACCTATCGGCGGGTCCGTGAGCTGTACCGGCTGGCGTACGGATGGTCCCCGCCCGAGGAGATGCCCCCTGGCGACCGCCACCGCATGCGCCAGCACGTCCGCCGCTGGATCACCCGCTGGGACCTGATGCGCCTCTACCCGGACGAGCGGCCCGAGGTGGTCACCGAGGACCTACGTCCCGACTACTCCGAGCGGCCCGAGATGGAGGTGGCCGAGGAGGAGGACGGGCGGGCGGATTGAGCGTCCCCTTCCGTGCCACGCTCGAGCCCGGCGGCAGTGCCGCCTACCTCAGGGTGGTGCCCGGCGGCGCGGGGCGGGCGTGGCGGGGCGCGCTCTTCCAGGTCGACGCCCGGGGTGAGCCGGTCGAGTTCACCTTCAGCCACCTGGAGCTGCCCGCGTCGGCCCTCTGGCGGCCCCAGGACCTGCGCCGTCGGGCGGCGGCCGGCCTGGTCATGGGCCTGTTCGAGGCCGCCCGCCGCACCCCTCTGGTGGTGCTCTGCCGGGCAGACGAGGTCGAGCCGGCGGTGTTCGGCGAGATGATCGAGGTCCAGCTGCCCGTCTGCCGCGCAGCCCCGGCCGGGGCCGAGCCCGAGGCGGGCCCCGGTGAGGTGCCACAGGACCTTCTGGCCGGGACGGTGCCGGTGCGGTTGCTCTGGCGGCCGGCGGTGCCCAACCCCGCCTCTCCCCAGCGCCGCCTGCTCGACTCGCTGAACGGCAGGGGGCTCCTGCTGGAGCCGTTCGAGCGCACACTGGCGGGCCTGGAGGAGGCCCTGGCGGTCGGCTGATGGGGGCCATCCCCTGGGCGCCGGGTCCGTCCCACCCGGGGACGCCGGCACCCGCCGTCCGCGCCCCCGACCCCCGACCCGCGTCCGTCAGGGGCCGGGTCATCGCCTGGCGAGCGACGGCCGAGGTGGCGTCCCACCCCGTCCCCGCGGTCGCGGCGGCGCCCCCGTGCACGGTCGTGCTCTGGCCGTCCCGGCCCCGGGCCGGCCTGGAGCCGGCGGCCCGGGTCGCACCGCCGGAGGGCAAGCCCGGGGGATCGGTCGACACCGGGCCCGACCTCCGCTCCCGGCTGCTGGCCGTGCTCCGGCCTCCACCAGCCTCCTGGGCGGGCGGCCTCGACTGGCCCTCCGATCCCTACCCATTCCAGCTCCAGGGCGTGCGCCGGCTGGTCGAGCGCGAGGCGCTGCTCCTGGCCGACGAGATGGGGCTGGGCAAGACCGTGCAGGCGCTGGTCGCGCTCCGCCTGCTGGTGCTGCGAGGACACGTGGACCGGTGTCTGGTGGTGGTGCCGGCCGCCGTCTTCAGCCAGTGGCGGGAGCAGATCGCGAGGTGGGCCCCGGAGCTGCGGCTGGTGCTCGTCAGAGGGCAGCCCGAGCTGCGCCGGCACGCCTGGCGGGCGGCGGCCCACGTCCACCTGGTGACCTACGAGACCCTGCGCTCCGATCCCGGCCCGGCCCAGGAGCGGACCTGGGACCTGCTGATCGTGGACGAGGCCCAGCGGATCAAGAACGCCGACACCGACACCGCCGTCTGCGTCAAGCGGCTCTGGCGCCGGCGGGCCTGGGCCCTGACCGGGACCCCGCTGGAGAACCGGCTGGAGGAGCTGGCGTCGGTCCTGGAGGTCGTGCGTCCTCGCCTGCCCGGGCTGGATCTGGAGCCGGCGCCGCCGCCCGCACCGCATCGTCTCAGGGCCCGGCTCGCCGAGCTGCAGCTCCGGCGGCGGAAGGCGCAGGTGCTACGGGAGCTGCCCCCCAAGACCGTCACCGAGCTGCTGCTCCCCCTGGACGGCCCTCAGCGCCGCGCCTACGAGCGCGCGGAGCGGGAGGGCGTGGTCCGCCTGCGCGAGCTGGGGCCCGCCCTGCGGATCTCCAACGTGCTGGAGCTGATCGTCCGCCTGAAGCAGATCTGCAACTTCGACCCGGGGAGTGGCGCCTCGGCCAAGGCCGACGACCTGGAGCGGAGGCTGGAGCAGCTGGAGGGGGGCGAGGAGAAGGCCCTCGTCTTCTCCCAGTTCACCGACGACACCTTCGGGGTGGGGGCCGTCGTACGCCGCCTGGCCAGGTTCCGCCCCCTGGCCCTGACCGGGGCCATGGGCCAGGCCCAGCGCGACGAGGTCGTGCGCCGCTTCCGGAGGGACCCGGACCGTCGCCTCCTGGTCGTCTCCCTGCGCGCCGGCGGCGTCGGCCTCGACCTCCAGGCTGCCTCCTACGTCTTCCACTTCGACCGCTGGTGGAATCCGGCCGTGGAGGACCAGGCCACCGACCGCAGCCACCGGGTCGGCCAGGTCCGCCCCGTGCACGTGTACGCGTACGCGCTGGAGGGCACCATCGAGGAGCGGATCCTGGAGATCCTACGGGCCAAGCGACTCCTCTTCGAGGAGGTGGTCGAGGGCGTCGGCATCGACGTGGGACGGGCGTTGACCCGGGCGGAGCTGCTCCAGGTGGTGGGCCTGGCTTCCCGAGGAGCGGCCACCGGCTGACGCGACCCGGCGGAGATCCGGACGAGCCAGCGTTGCCGGAGGGTGCTATCCTGGCGGAGTTCCCGTATGCGGAATTCCCTTTCGTCGGTGGGGCACGCGGTCCGGACCCTCCTGCTGCTGCGTGAGCGTCAGACGGTACGGGTCTCGGAGGTGGCGGAGGCGCTCGGGGTGGCGCGCTCCACCGCTCACCGGGTGCTCTCCACCCTCTGCCACTACGGCTTCGTGGTCCAGGCCCGCAACCGGGGGGCCTACCGACCCGGGCCCCAGCTGGTCGAGGTGGGGCTGGCCGCTCTGCGCGGCGTGGACGTCCGGCGCGTGGCCCGACCCCACCTGGAGGCGCTGAGCGCGGAACTCCGGGAGACGGTGAGCCTCATCATCGTGCAGGGCGACCGGAGTTGGTTCCTGGACTCGGTGGAGAGCATGGAGCCGCTGCGGGTGACGACCCGGACCGGCCAGGCCAAGCCCGCCCACTGCACCTCGGGCGGGAAGGTCCTGCTGGCCGAGCTGGGCCGTGAGTCGCTGCGGCGGCTCTACCCTCGGGAGCGGCTGCCCACCGTCACCGCCCGCTCCATCGCCAGCCGTACCGAGCTGGAGGCCGAGCTGGAGGCGGTGCGCGAGCGCGGCTACGCCACCAACTTCGAGGAGAGCGAGATCGGCCTCTCCGGGGTGGGAGTGCTGATCCGGGACCCCGAGGGCCGGCCGCTGGCGGCGGTGGCCGTGGCCGCGCCCAGCTCCCGGCTCACCGACGACCGGGTGGCACGGTTCGCCCGCGCCGCCCGGGAGACCGCCGCCCGGATCGAGCGCGACCTGCGGCTGGAGGGCCTGTCCCGCCCGACCTGAGGCGCTCGCGCCCGACGCTCAGACCGGGGGCCCGGCCGATTCGCCCCCGTCCACGGCCAGGACCGCCCCGGTCACGAAGCTGGCCGCGGGCGAGGCCAGGAACAGGGCCGGGCCCCGGATCTCGGCCGGGTCGGCGATCCGGCCCAGGGGCACCTCGCGGGCGAACTCGCGGGCCACCTCCGGGTCCCGCACCCGCCCGCCGGCGATGTTGGTCACGAACGGGCCGGGGGCGATGGCGTTGACCAGGATCCCGTCCCGGGCCAGGTCGAGGGCCGCCTGCCGGACCAGGTTGATCACCGCCGCCTTGGTGGCCACGTAGGCGTACCCCACCGGGGGATCACCACGCAGGCCCGCCACCGAGGCGGTCACGATGATGCGGCCGCCGCCCCGCCCGCGCATGGCCTCGGCCGCGGCCTGCACGGTGACGAAGACGCCGGTCAGGTTGACGGCGACGACCCGGTGCCAGTCCTCCAGGTCCACGCGCTCGATACGCCCCTCCGGCGCCCGGGGCCCGCGCCCGGCGGAGATGCCGGCGTTGGCGAAGACCACGTCGAGCCGGCCCAGCTCGGCGACCGTGCCGCCGATGAGCGCGCGTACGCTGCCGGGGTCGGCGACGTCGGTGACCTGGAGACGCGCCCGCAGGCCGCGGGCGCGAAGCCGCTCCACCGCCCGCTCCATCCCGGCCAGATCGATGTCGGCCAGGGTGACCACGGCCCCGCACTCGGCCATCACCTCGGCGATGGCGAGGCCCAGGCCGCTGGCGGCGCCGGTGACCACCACGCTCCGCCCGCGGACGTCGAACAGCTCGGCCAGCGGCCCGGGCACGGATCCGTCGCTCACCGAGCCCCACCCCCCCGAAGGCGCCGGCGCTCGACCGCCCCCGGCCCACCCACCGCGGAGCGGACGCTCCCGGACCCCGGCCGGGACGGGAACGCGGGCGTCATCTGGCTGTCCTCCTTCACCCCTCCTCCTGGAGGCCAGGGTAGCATGCTGTCCGTACTCCGGCGCCGCCCCGGCCGCCGTTCCGTCATGAGGGATTCCAGGGAGGTCTGCTCGGCATGCACGCCCCGCTGACGACCACGCTCGTGGGCAGCTACCCGCAGCCGGACTGGCTGATCGATCGCGGTCTCCTGCGCGCTCAGCTCCCCGCTCGGGTGCGGGCGCCGGAGCTGTGGCGGGTGGCCGAGCCCCTGCTCGAGCAGGCCCAGGACGACGCCACCCGGCTCGCCCTGCAGGACATGGAGCGGGCCGGGATCGACGTCGTCACCGACGGCGAGATCCGCCGGGAGAGCTACTCCAACCGCTTCGCCACCGCCCTCGAGGGCATGGACCTCGAGCACCCGGGCGTGGTCCCGGGCCGGTCCGGCCGCCCCACCGTCGTCCCCCGGGTGGTGGGGCCGATCCGCCGTCGCGGCCCGGTGCTGGTCCGAGACGTCCGCTTCGCCCGGGCCAACACCGACCGGCGGCTGCGGTTCACGGTTCCGGGGCCGTTCACCATGTCCCAGCAGTGCCAGGACGACCACTACCACGACGAGCGCGCCCTGGCCCTGGACCTGGCCGCCGCCGTCAACGCCGAGCTGAAGGACCTGAAGGCGGCCGGCGCCGACGTGCTCCAGATCGACGAGCCCTACCTCCAGGCCCGGCCCGACAAGGCCCGGGCCTTCGCCCTGGAGGCGATCGAGCGCGCCCTGGAGGGTGTGCCCGGCCCCACCGCCCTGCACACCTGCTTCGGCTACGCCCACGTGGTCAGCCAGCGGCCCGACGGCTACCCGTTCCTGGACGAGCTGGCCGACTGCGCCGCCGATCAGATCTCGATCGAAGCCGCCCAGGAGCGCCTGGACGCTTCCCTGCTGACCCGGCTGGGGAAGAAGACGGTGGTGCTGGGCGTGCTCGACCTCTCCGACTCGAGCCCGGTCGAGTCTCCGGAGGAGGTGGCATCCCGGGTTCGGGCCGCGCTCCGGTACGTGGAGCCGGAGCGCCTGGTCCTGGCCCCCGACTGCGGCATGAAGTACCTCTCCCGCGAAGTGGCCTTCGCCAAGCTCCGGGCCATGGTGGCCGGACGGGACCTGGTCCGGCGCGAGCTGGGCCCCTGAAGGGCAGGCCGGCCCTCAGCTGGTGAGGCCGGCGTCGATGGAGACGATGGCACCGGTCACGTAGCTGGCCTCGTCGCTGAGGAGCCAGGCCACCAGGTGGGCCACCTCCTCCGGCGTGCCGTAGCGGCCCAGTGGGATCCTGCTCGAGCGCTCCGCCATGGGTCGGCCGGTGAGGCCTGCTCCGCGATCGAGCGCGCCATCCGGGTGTCGATGTGCCCGGGGGCGACGGCGTTGACGCGGATGCGGTGGGGCGCCCCCTCCAGGGCGGCGCAGCGGGTGAGCCCGACCACCGCGTGCTTGGAGGCCACGTAGGGGCTGAAGTTGAGGCCGCCCCTCAAGCCTCCCATCGAGGCCGTGTTGACGATGGCGCCGCCCGAGGGCTGTCGCCGCATCTGGCGCATGACCTCCCGCAGCCCCAGGAACGCGCCACGCACGTTCACCGCCATCACCCGGTCGAAGTCGGCCGCCCCCTGCTCGGTGATGGGCGCCACCCGTCCCTCGATCCCGGCGTTGTTGAAGAAGAGATCGATGGCACCGCCGGCGGCCACGGCCCGGCGCACGTAGTCGCGCACCGACGCCTCCTCGGCCACGTCGGCGAGCACGGTCACGACCCCTCCCAGATCGCGGCCGGCCCGCTCCAGTGCCTCGGCGTCGCGGTCCACCAGCACCACCCGAGCGCCCTCGTCGAGCAGCCTGGTGGCGACGGCCCTCCCCATGCCACCGGCCCCGCCCGTGATCACCGCCACCTTCCCGGCGAACCGTCGCTCCGTCATCGCTCCCCCCCGCGGACCGGGTCGCGGCCGCCGCCCCGGCGCTCGGTCACCGGGCCGGGACCTCGAGCTCCGGGTTCCGTCCCCGCAGGACGTCCTCCGTCCGCCGCCGGATGCGCTCGTCCCACTCGTGGTCGGTGAGAACGTAGAACCGTTCCTCCCTCACCGCCCGAACCAGGATCTCCGCCACCTCGGCCGGCGGCATGCCGGCCGCCAGGCGCTGGTGCATGCGTCGCCGCAGCTCCGCCCCCTCGGCGGCGCCCGGAGGCTCCTGTTCGTTGCGCAGCTCTCGAGGACGGTTGCGGCTGCCCAGGAAGAGCTGGGTGGCGACGATGCCCGGGCACAGCACCGAGATCCCGACCCTCGCCCCTCGCTCTCGGAGGTGACCGTAGACGGTCTCGCTGTAGGCCAGCACGGCCTGCTTGGTGATCGCGTACATGTTGGTCGCCCGAACCACAGCGGTCATGGAGGCGGTGTTGACCACATGGCCCTCCTCCCCCTGGGCGAGCAGGATGGGCAGGAAGGTCTCGACGCCGTGGACGACACCCCAGAAGTTGACCCCCATCGTCCACCGCCAGTCCCGCTCCGTGGCCTCCCAGATGGCACCGTCCAGGTAGCCCTCGACCCCGGCGTTGTTGCACACCAGGTGGACTTTTCCGTAGACGTCCAGGGTCGCCCGGGCCAGGTCCTGGACCGAGGCTCGGCTCATGACGTCGGTGGGAACGCCCGTCACCTGATGGCCGTGCGCCCGCAGCTCCGCCACCGTCCGGTCGAGCGCCTCTCGCTCGACGTCGGCGAGCACGACCCTCATCCCCTCCTCGGCGAAGCGCCGGGCGAAGGCCCGCCCCATCCCGCTCGCGGCCCCGGTGACCACCGCCACCCGTCCGGCGAAGGCTCGCACGATCCCTCCTACCTCCCCGGAGGCCACCGGCGCACGCCTGGCGACCCCCTCCACCGGCCCCGGCGAGCGCGGCCCTCCGGCCGGGGCCATCTCTGTCCCTTCACGACCGACGCCAGGGCTGGACCAGGACGCCCACCAGGTGCCCGGGCCGCTGCAGCCGCCGCACCGCGTCCGGCGCCCCGGCCAGGGAGACGCGCTCGCTGACCAGGGGCCGGACATCGACAGCGCCGGAGCAGAGCAGCTCCAGCGCCCGGCGGTACTCGCGGATGCCGAAGGCGCAGGACCCGGCCAGGCGCAGGTTGCGACCCACGAAGAGCCGCATGTCCAGGCGCGCCGGCTCGGTGCCCAGGCCGACCAGGACCAGGCTCCCGTCGGGGGCCAGGGTGGGGGCGCAGAGCGACACCGCCTCGGCGGCCCCGGAGCACTCGTAGACCTGGGGAAAGGCGAGCCCCTCCGAAGCCGCGTACTCGGCCACGTCGGTCTCCCTGGCATCGAGCACCACGTCCGCCCCCACCGCCGCGGCCGCCGCCCGCCGCCCCGGCGAACGCCCCACGGCGACGATGCGCCCGGCGCCCGCCGCCCGCAGGGCGAGGATGACCCGGAGGCCGATCGGTCCCACGCCGAAGACCAGGGCGTCGTCTCCCGGGGACGCGCCCGCCAGCCCCAGCGCGTGCAGGGCCACGGCCAGGGGCTCGGCCTGCGCTCCCAGCTCCGGATCCACGCCCTCGGGCAGGGGGAAGGCCTGGACCGAGGGCACCGCCACCAGCTCGGCGAAGGCGCCGGGGGCGGTGAGACCGAGGTTGGGCACGGCCCGACACAGGAAGGGAAGGTCTCGACGGCAGACCGGGCACGAGCCGCAGCCGCCCAAGGGGTTGACGGCCACCGCCTGCCCCGGGCGCAGGTCCGTCACCCCGGAGCCGAGCGCCGTCACCGTGCCCGAGAACTCGTGGCCCAGGATGTGGCCGTACGGCCCCTCTCCCCGCTCCACCCGGTGCACGTCCGAACCGCAGATGCCGCAGGAGTGCACGGCGACCAGGACCTGGCCCGTTCCCGGGCGGGGGTCGGGCACCTCCGCCACCTCGACCCCGTCCGGGGCCAGGACCATCGCCCTCATCGCCCTCCTTCCCCTGGATCAATCGACGAGCAGGCGCCGTACCCGCGCCGCGACCCCGGCCGGGGTCAGGCCGTAGTGCTCGAGCAGGAGGGCCGGGGTGGCCACCTCCAGGTCGGCGTCGGGCAGCCCGTGGATCGACAGTCGCGCCGGGACCCGGTGCCGGGCCAGTACCTCCGCCACCGCCGTCCCCAGCCCGCCGACGACGTTGTGCTCCTCCACGGTGAGGATGGCGCCGGTCTCGGAGGCGGCACGCACGACCGCGGCCTCGTCCAGCGGCTTCAGGTAGGCGGCGTCCAGCACGCGGACGTCGATCCCCTCCGCCTCCAGCAGCCGGGCCGCCCCCATCGCCGCGCCCACCCCGAGGCCGGTGGCGACCACGGTCGCGTCCCTCCCCTCGCGAACCGTGACGAAGCACCCGGGCCGGATCTCGGGAGGCTCCGGGTAGACCTCGTCCGCGCCCTCGCTGACGCGATAGAAGACCGGCCCCGGGTGCTCCACCGTGGAGCGGATGAGGGCCCGGGTCGAGCGCTCGTCGCACGGCGCCACCACGGTCAGGTTGGTGATCGAGCGGGCGATGGCGATGTCCTCGACGGCGTGGTGGGTGGTCCCGAAGAAGCCCATGGCCAGGCCCGAGAGCCGGGCCACGAACCGCACCGGGAGACGGGTGTAGGCGACGTCACTGCGCAGCTGCTCGGCACACTTGATGATGCCGAACGGCCCCATCGCGACCACGTAGGGGATGAGACCGCAGGCCGCCATCCCTGCCGCCACCGAGACCGTGTTGGTCTCGGCGATGCCGAGCTCGACGTAGCGCTCGGGATGCCGCTCGCGGAGGTCGGACATCACCGCCCCCATGTCCGCGGAGAGGACGACCACGTCCTCCCGCTCCTCGACCAGGCGCAGCAACTCCTCGCCCACCGCCCGCTGACGCGCCCGGCGGGCGTCCTGCTCGGAGAAGACGTTCTCCATCCGGGGCGCCGGTCCTGCGCTCACCGTAGCCGGGCCTCGATCTCGGCCACGGCTGCGTCCCGCTGCGCGGGGGCCATGTGGCCCAGGTGCCAGCTCTGGGGCGCGGCCTCGGTCATGGTCACCCCCTTGCCCTTGCGCGTCCGGGCCACGACGCAGGTGGGGACCTCCGAGCCGGGCGGGGGCAGACGGTCGAACGCCTCCATCAGGGCGACGACGTCGTGGCCGTCGACCTCCACCGCCCGCCACCCAAAGGCCTCGAACCGCGCCGGCAGGGGCTCGACGTTCATCGCCCGGGAGGTGGGGCCGCCGCCCGAGAAGCCGTTGGCGTCCACCACCGCGACCAGGTTGCCGAGCCGGTGGTGCGAGGCCGCCATCGCCGCCTCCCAGACCTGACCCTCCTGCAGCTCCCCGTCGCCGGTCAGCACGAAGGTCCGGTAGTCCCGTCCCTGGAACCGCCCGGCGAGGGCCATGCCCACCCCGACCGAGAGGTTGTGTCCCAGCGACCCGGAGCTGAAGTCGACCCCGGGCGCCGTGCGCATGTTCGGGTGGTCGTTGAGCGGGCTCCCGAGCCGGCCGTAGCCCTCCAGCCACGCCTCTGGGAAGTAGCCCAGGTCGGCCAGGATGGGCCACAGCCCGACCGCCACGTGTCCCTTGCCGAGCAGGAAGCGGTCGCGGTCCGGCCAGTCGGGATGGCCCGGCGACAGGCGCAGGGTGCGGTAGTAGAGAACGGATAGGATCTCGGCGCAGGAGAACGTGCTCGAGTAGTGGCCGAGGCCGGCACGATCGATCAGGCGGACGGTCTCCAGCCGGATCCAGTCCGCCCGCCGGCGGAGGTCCTCCGGGCTCGCCGCCCGGCCCCGCTCCAGCACGACCCGGGGCCGCGACGCCGTCGTCATCCTCATCCCCCCTCGATCACGGACCCGACGGCGTCCTCGCCGACGGAGCCGCGTCCCCGGCCTTCCCGTTCATCTCCTGTCCCCTTGTCCCCCTCTGCACACAGCCGAGTGTCGCTCCCGACTGCGACGGCCGGCCGCCCGGTCACCGGTGTCGCGCCGGCCTCCGGCCCGGGCGGCCAGAGCCGCAGCCAGCAAATCACGCCCCAGGCCTCCTGTCAACAGTCGGCTCACGGGCGACTCCGGCCGGGGTTCGCTTCCGGGCCGACGCGATCGGGCTCCCGGCCGGAGGAGGCGGCCGAGCCCCGGGCGCAGCCCCGCCGCGCCTAGCGGGCGATCTCCTCCAGCCGCAACCGGGAGCTCCTGGGCCCGAAGAGGCCGACGTCGAGGGCCACGATGGCGATGAACACCCAGATGATCCCGAAGGTGGCCACCAGGCCCCGGGGCAGGAAGACGGCGCTGATCAGCAGCACCAGGATGGAGGTCGAGATCCGGCTCACGCTGTAGACGGTCCCGGCCGCGGAGGAGCGGACCCGGGTGGGGAAGATCTCGGCCTGATAGGTGTGCAGGAAGTTGGAGAAGTTCCAGAGCGTGAAGGTGACGAGGAAGCCCAGGACCACGGTCGCGGTCACATTGGGGATCAAGGCAAAGGCGGTACCCAGGATGCCGGCGATCACCGCCGAGCCCACGATGCCCCACTTGCGCTCGATCCGGTCGATGATGAAGAGGTTGGCGATGCTGCCGAAGAAGAAGCCGGCGTAGATGATCATGCTGAACAACAGGGTGTGAACCAGGTTGATCCCTTTGTGCAGCAAGAAGGTCGGTGCCAGTGAGGTGAAGCCGTAGAAGATCCCGGTCTGGAAGAACTGGAACACCAGCATCATGATCGTCCTCGACCTGAGGTCGGGCGCGAAGATGTCCAGATAGCGAGACGGTGTGGGAGCGATCGATAGGGAGGACTCGACCGAAGGCAGGGTGGAGAGGTTGTGCTCCTTCATGACCTGCTCCTCGATCTGGCTCATCACACGTTCGGCGTCGTCCAGACGCCCCCGGATCTCGTACCAGCGGGGCGACTCGGGCAGTGTGAGCCGAACCAACCAGACCGCGATCGCGCACACCCCCATCAACCAGAACAGGATCCGCCAGGAGTACGGTCCGGGCGAGGGGTGCGAGACCAGGTAGGCGAGGAAGGCGATGAGCGGCGCCGCCGTCACCGCCACGGTGTAGACGGCGGCCATGCCACGGCCCCGCAACCGCGCCGGCACCACCTCGCTGGTGTACGTGTCCACCAGCGGGAACTCGCCTCCCACCCCGATCCCGGCGATGAAGACGAGGATGGCGAGCACGTAGGAGATGCTCATGAACCCGGCGATGAGCATCGCGATCCCGTAGACGAGCAGGTTGAACAGGAACACCGTCTTCCTGCCCCGTCGGTCGGCGATGTACCCGCAGACGATGCTCCCCACGAACTCACCGGCAAAGAACGAGACCGGGATGACGTAGGTGGCGACCTCGGTCGAAAAGCCGAGAACCCTGGCCACCAGCGCGAGGAGAACACCATTACCGAGCAGCATCAAGGTCTCCACCCACTCTCCGGCCGTGATCATCAGCAGGAAGTTGCGGTGAAAACTGCTGAAAGGCAACCGATCCATCCGATCGGCGATGCTGCCACGATGGGTTTCCAGCTGCGCCATCTCTCTCCTCCCCTCACCTGCCGAACGTACCGGCGACGTCCGACTTCAGTCATCGTAACAACCACGCCGTGAGCTGTCAACGAATGGACCCCGGCCCTGGCTGGAGGACGGACGTCCATCGTCCCGGCCCATCACCCCGCTCCGCAGACCCGGTGCCCAACCGACCCACGCAGCCAACGATCCGATCCACCGGATGCCGTACCGTTGGGAGCATGAGCGAGATGACTTCGGGCCCGCTCGAAGGCCTTTGCGTGCTCGAGCTGGGCTCGCTGATCGCAGGTCCATTCTGCACCCGTCTCCTCGCCGACATGGGCGCCCGTGTCATCAAGGTGGAGCCGCCGGAGGGCGATCCACTCCGCACCTGGAGCATGGTCACGGAGCACGGATCGCTGTGGTCGATGGTCCAGTCCCGCAACAAGGAGTCGGTGGTGATCGACCTGCGACGGCCCGAGGGCCAGGAGCTGGCGCGGGAGCTGGCGGCCAGGGTCGACGTGCTGGTGGAGAACTTCCGCCCCGGGCGCCTCGAGTCCTGGGGCCTCGACCCCGACCGGCTGCGGGAGCGCAACCCGGGACTGATCGTGGCCCGCATCTCCGGCTTCGGGCAGACCGGCCCCTACCGCGACCGGCCCGGCTTCGGCAGCACCGGCGAGGCGCTGGGAGGTCTCCGCTTCATCACCGGCTTCCCCGACCGCCCCCCGCTCAAGGTCGGCGTCAGCCTGGGCGACGCGGTGGCCGCCCTCTATGCCACCATCGGCGTGCTGGCCGCCCTGCGCCGGCGACACGTCACCGGCCGGGGCGAGGTGGTGGACGTGGCCATCCACGAGTCGGTCTTCAGCCTGCTGGAGTCGATCCTGCCCGAGTACGGCCACGCCGGCGCCGTCCGGGAGCGCCGCGGCAACGGGCTGATGGGCTCGGCCCCCTCCAACGTGTACCCGACCCGCGACGGCCGCTTCATCGTCATCGGCGCCAACGGCGACTCCATCTTCCGCCGCTTCTGTCGGGCGATGGGGGTGCCCGGGCTGGCCGACGATCCCCGCTTCGCCGACAACCAGTCCCGGCGGGCGAACGTGGCCGAGCTGGACGCGCTGATCGAGCGCTGGACCAGGGCCCACGACCTGGACCGGATCTGGCAGGTCCTGATCGAGGCCGAGGTGCCGGCCGCGCCCGTCTACAGCATCGCCGACATCGTCGCCGACCCGCAGTACCGGGCCCGGGACATGATCCTCCGCCGGCCAGGGCCGGGCGACCTGGGCGAGCTGCTGGTGCCGGGCGTGGTGCCGCGCTTCCAGGAGGCGCCGGGAGGCGTGCGCCGGCTGGGCGGCCCCCCCGGCGAGCACACGGCCCGCGTCCTCGGGCAGCTGCTCGGCCTCGGCCGGGAGGAGATCGTCCGCCTGGCCGCCGGCTCGGTGGTGGGGCTGGGTCCCGAACCCACGCCGTCCGCCCCCGACGACGGGGTCGACGCCGCCCCGGCCCCGGGATCCCGGTGAGGGGCCGGGCGCCGTCGGGTCCTCTTCCCCGGCTCATAATCCGGGGACATGAGCGGCAGCCTCGACACCCTCCTCGCCGCGCTGGCCGGAGCCCGGGTCTACGACCTGGAGCAGCCGCGCTTCTTCGGCGCCCCCAACGCGCCCAGCCACGTGCCCGGCTACGTCTACACCCTGCACCGCCGGCACGAGCCGGGCGCGAGCCCCGATCCCCGCACCTCGGCCTCGGGGATGGTCGTCTCGCCCGAGCACGCCGGCACCCACATCGACGCCCTCTGCCACCAGGCCGAGAACCTGGAGCTCTTCGGCGGCGTCGCGGTCACGGCCGAGGTGCAGACCCCGAGCGGCTTCACCCGGCACGGCATCGAGACGGTCGCCCCCATCATCACCCGGGGCGTGCTCCTCGACGCCGCCCGGCACGCCGGCGTCGAGCGCCTGCCCGAGCTGCACCTGGTGGGGGCCGACGACCTCCGGGCCGCCGCCCGCGAGCAGGGGGTGGAGGTGCGCCGGGGGGACGTGCTCCTGGTCCGCACCGGGTGGGGGGCGGTCTGGGAGGAGCCCGACACCGGCCCCTACATCCGCGGCGCGGGCATGGACGCCGGGGCCTCGGAGTGGGCGGCCGAGCTCGGGGTGCGGGCGGTGGGCGCGGACAACGTGGCCTGGGACGTGTACGGCGCCGTCGACACGCGGCTCGGCCTCTCCCTGCCCGGCCACGTCATCCTGCTGGTGCGCCACGGCGTCCACATCATCGAGCACCTGAACCTGGAGGAGCTGGCCCGGGATCGCATCTGGGAGTTCTGCTTCGTCTGCATCCCGCTCAAGATGAAGGGCGCCACCGGCTCTCCGGTCCGCCCCCTGGCCCTGGTCCCGGCCTGAGCCGCACCACGCCGCCCGGAATGGGCGCCGGCCAGCCGGGCCCGGCGTCGGCGGGAGGAAGGGGGCCGGAGCCGGTGGCGCCCATCCGGCTCAGCCCCCCCAGACCCGGGCTGCCACCTCGACCACGCGGCGAAGCTTGGCCTCCTGGTCGGCGGGCGTGAGCGGGTTGCCGGGCGCGGTGCTGGCGAAGCCGCACTGGGGGCTCAGGGCCATGCGCTCGACCGGGAAGTGGCGTCCGGCCTCCTCGATGGCGCGCAACAACCGCTCCTCGGGCTCCAGGGCCGGGGTCTTGGTGCTGACCAGCCCCAGCACCACTCGCTGGCGGCGGGGCACGAAGCGGAGGGGGGCGAAGCCGCCCGCCCGGGGACTGTCGTACTCGAGGAAGAGGGCGTCGACCTGGAGCTGGCCGAAGACGCGCTCGGCCAGGGCGTCGTAGCCGCCCTCGGCCAGCCAGCGGCCCTGGTTGTTGCCCCGGCAGACGTGGAGCGCGACCACCATCCCCTCCGGCCGGCCGGCGATGGCCTGGTTGATCAGATCCACGTAGCGGTCGACCATGGCCTCCAGGTCGTAGCCGCGGGCCCGGAACTCCCGCCGATGACGCTCGTCGGAGAGCATGCCGAAGCTGACGTCGTCGAGCTGTACGTAGCCGGCGCCGAGCGCGCCCAGGGCGGCCAGCTCTTCCCGGTAGACGTGGGTCAGGTCGGTAAAGAACGCCTCCAGGTCGTAGTCCCGGTCGGAGACCCCCTCCCGCCAGCGGAAATAGTGCTGGGAGCAGGGGCTGGGCAGGGTGACCTTCGGGGTGCGGGCGGTGCGCTCGGCCACGAACCGGTATTCCTCGGTGGCGATGCCCCGCACCCGGCGGAGCCGGCCGGTCACGACCGGCGTCCGGTAGCGCATCCGGCGCCCCCGCGCGTCGGTGAAGGTGTCCCGAGCGTCCATCCAGGTGAAGCCTTCGACCGCGGCCGGGAAGTGGCCGAAGTAGATCGCGCGCCGGAACTCGCCGTCCGTGACCGACCGGAGACCCACCCGCTCCTGGAACCGGATCGCCTCCAGGATGTGACGGTCCTCGACCGCCCGCAGCTCCTCGATCGGGATGCGCCCCGCCTCGAAGGCGGCGCGCGCCTCCAGCAGCTCCGGCGGCCGCAGCAGGGAACCGACGTGCTCGGCCGGGAACGGGGGCCGGGCCGAAGCGGTGGCCATGGGTTTCCTCCTGGAAGACGGGGCGGGGCCGCGCGCCCGGGGCCGGCGGGGTCCGCCGGGCGCCTTCGGGCCGGCACCGGACACGTCCTTCGAATGGTGGCATGCTAGCATTCCTGCGGGCCGATCGGATCGTAGTGACGGGAGGTCGAGGGTGAACGGGGCCGTGGGCAGCGCCCGGGAGGGCGAGGAAATCCGTCGAGGAGGAGGGTCACGATGAGGCTGCGCGTCCTGCTGGAAGCACGCCACGGCGCCACCTACGACCAGATCCTGGCCATGGCCGGAACCGTCGAGGAGGTCGGCTTCGACGCCTTCTTCCGCTCCGACCACTACCTGGGCATCGACCCGGACGACCCCGTGCTGGCACCCACCGACTCCTGGACCACCCTGGCCGGGCTGGCCCGGGAGACGCGGCGGGTGCGCCTCGGGACCCTGGTCACGGCCGCCACCTTCCGGCTGCCGGGAGCGCTGGCCATCACCGTGGCCACCGTCGACGCCATGAGCGGGGGCCGGGTGGAGCTGGGGATCGGCGCCGCCTGGTACGAGCGCGAGCACCGGATGTTCGGTATCCCCTTCCCGCCCCTCCGGGAGCGCTTCGACCGGCTGGAGGAGCAGCTCCAGATCATCCACGGCCTCTGGACCACCCCTCCCGGCCAGCGCTTCAGCTTCGCCGGCGCCCACTACCGGATCGAGGAATGTGCCAACTTCCCTCGCTCGGCGCAGTCGCCCCATCCCACCCTGATCGTGGGCGGGTCCGGACCCCGCCGTACGCCCACCCTCGCCGCCCGCTTCGCCGACGAGTTCAACGTCGGCTACCACGTCGGCCTGGCCGAGCGCTTCGCCAGCTTCCGACGAATCTGCGCGGAGGTCGGCCGGGACCCGGCCACGGTCAGGCTCTCCACCTGCCTCCCCGTCTGCTGCGGACGCGACCAGGCGGAGGTGCGGCGGCGGATCGAAGCCATCGGCCAGCCGCGGCTCACCGCCCAGGCCGTCGCCGGCGGGCCGGAGGCGGTGCTCGAGCGGCTGGCGGAGCTGGCCGTGACCGGCGTCGACACCGTCTACTTCCACATCTTCGACGTCAACGATCTGGACCACATCCGGCTCCTGGGACGGGAGGTGCTGCCCCGGGCGGCGGGACTGACCCCGTCCACGGCCGCGGCCGCGGGCCGGCCTTGACCCCGGCCGGGACGGCCCTGACCCCGGCCGGGACGGCCGCCTCCGCGCACGCTCCCCCTCTCGGCCCGGCCGGCGGGACCGCCGCCGACCACGGCACGACCGGAGGTCCACCCGCCCACCTCGAGTGACCGCGGGGCCGTGCGCGACCGGCGCCGGAGGCGCAGGATCGGGGGATGCGCGTCGCTTCCCGCCCTGACCGCCATGGGCGCGGCCCGTGCCCGGCCGGCGGCGACGGCGAAGGCACCGGGCCGGCCGGCTCCCGCTTCCAGGAGGCGGTGGTGGCGGTCCTCTGTGCCCTCGGCCGGGGCGAGGTGGTCAGCTACGGTGAGGTGGCGGCCCGGGCCGGCTACCCGGGCGCCGCCCGGGCGGTGGGGAACCTCCTGGCCCGGCGCGGCGGCCTGCCCTGGTGGCGCGTGGTCCGCTCCGACGGCCGGCTGGCCGCGGGTGACGTCCGGCGCCAGGCCGAGCTGCTGCGTGCCGAGGGGATCCCGGTGCGCGGCGCACGGATCGCGGACCGCGCCCGCTTGCGGCGGCTGGCGCCCGACCCCGCCGGCGTCCCTCCGGCCGACCTGCCGGACTCCTGAGGCCCGCCTCCCGGCCGCGGCCCCGGCGCCGGTCGTGGTATCTGAAACCCAGGTCCCCCCGCCGGACGGACCATGGATCAGGAGGTCGCCGCCGTGAAGGTGTTCGTCGCCGGGGCCAGCGGTGCGCTCGGCATCCCGGTGCTCAGAGCGCTCGTCTCCCACGGCCACGAGGTCACCGGCACCACGCGCAGCCCGGACCGGCGGCGGCGGATCGCGGAGGCCGGAGCGAAGCCCGTCGTGACCGACGCCCTGGACCGGGAGGCGATCCGGTCGGCGGTGGCGTCCGCCGCTCCGGAGGCGGTCGTCGACGTGCTGACGGCACTGCCCCGGCCCGGGCCCCGACGCGCCGCCGACCTGCGGGCGACCAATCAGGTACGCCGGCAGGGATCGCGCAACCTGCTCGAGGCGGCGAGGGCGGCGGGCGCGCGGCGCTACGTCGCCGAGTCGTTCTTCCTCGTGTACGGGGACGGCGACCACGGCCCGGAGCCTCTCTCCGAGGAGGCGCAGGTCCCCGCCCGCGAGCCGAGCCCGCCCACCCGGGAGGCGGTGGACGCCCTGCTGGCCAAGGAAGGAGCGGTGCTGACGGCGGCGCGCGGCGGTCGGATCGAGGGGATGGTGCTTCGCTTCGGCGGCTTCTACGGGCCGGCGCCGGCACCGAGGAGATGATCGACCTCTTGCGCCGGCGGCGGCTGCCGGTGCCGCCGCGCTCCCGAGGTGTCACCCCCTGGGTCCACGTCGAGGACGCCGCGGCGGCCGTGACGGCGGCCCTGGAGCGGGGCCAGGCGGGCGGGATCTACAACGTAGCCGACGACCGCGCCGCCTCCCTGGCCGAGTTCGCGCGCCGGCTGGCGGAGGCGGCCGGCACCCCCCCGCCCCTCCCCCTGCCCGGCTTCCTGATCGGGCTCGCCGCTCCCTACCTGAAACGGCTCCTGGTTGACACGCGGCTACGACTCTCGAACCGGCGGGCGAAAGAGGAGCTGGCCTGGCGACCGGCCTACCCGAGCATCGCCGAGGGTCTGCCCGCCGTCGTCCGGCAGCTGAAGGGGGGCTCGGCCTGACCCGGGCGGGTTGCCCGGGTCGGGCGGGACGGCCTCAGGCCGGCTTCTCGGCCAGCGACTCGTCCGGGTACACCAGCTCGATGTCGAGCGCGATCTCCATCTCCTCGCTGGCCATCGGTCCCCAGCTGAAGATCCGGTTCCAGGTGATGCCGAAGTCGCGGCGGTCGATGGTGACCACCGAGGTGAAGCCGGCCCGCAGACCCCAGGAGTCGGCGACCACGCCGTGGAAGTCGGCCGGGATCTGGAGAGGACGGGTGACCCCCTTCATGGTCAGCTCGCCGTCGATCGTAAAGCCCCCCTGGCGAGGGGCGATGGAGGTGCTGCGGAAGCCGATGGTGGGATGGCGCTCGGCGTCGAGCCAGGGCTCGGAGCGCATGAAGTCCTCCTGGGCGGGGTGGCCGGTGGTCACCGATCGGGCATCGATCTCGATCTCGAAGGAGGAGCGCAAGGGGTCCTCGGGGTCCACCTGGAGGCGGCCGGAGAGGCCCGGGAACTTGGCCCGCAGGCGCGCCACCGACATGTGCCACACGCTGGCGAAGACCTGGGAGTGGATCGCGTCCACGTTCCAGGTCCCGGCCCGGAGCTGGAGCTGCTTGGACGAGGTCTGACTCATCGCCCGGAATGTACGCCTCGGCGCGCCCATGACGCAGCCCCAGCCCACCGCGCGTTACCCTCGGCGGCGTGAACCGCGAACGACTGGGACGGCTGGGGATCTTCAGCGGCCAGCTGGCGGCCTTTTCGACGCCCGTCCAGCGCCGGGTGGTGGCCGAGCTGGAGGCGCTCGGCTACGGCGCCATCTGGTACGGGGAGGCGTTCGCCCGCGAGCCCTTCGTGCAGGGCGCCATCTTCCTCTCCGCGACCGAGCGCATGGTGGTGGCCACCGGCATCGCCAGCATCTACGCCCGGGACGCGACCGCCATGGCCTTCGGCGCCCGCTCGCTCAACGAGCTGGGCGAGGGCCGCTTCCTGCTCGGCCTGGGCGTGGCCCACGCCCACAACGTGGGCCTGCGCGGGCACCGGTACGGCCGGCCGGTGGCCACCATGCGCGCCTACCTGGAGGCCATGGACGAGGCCGAGCCGCGCTGGCGCGGCCCCGAGGCGCCGCCCCCGGACCGGGTGCTGGCCGCGCTCCGTCCCCGCATGCTGGCCCTGGCCGCCGAGCGCACCGCCGGCGCCTTTCCCTACTTCGTTCCGGTGGAGCACACGCGCCGCGCCCGCGCCATCCTGGGTCCGGATCGGCTCCTCGTCACCGAGCAGGCGGTGGTGCTGGCCGGCTCGCACGAGGAGGCACGGGCGATCGGCGACCGCCACACCAGGGCCTACCTCGCCCTCCCCAACTACCGGAACAACCTCCTCGACCTGGGCTGGAGCGAGGCCGACCTGGAGCCGCCCGGCTCGGATGCGCTCTTCGACGCGCTGGTGGCCTGGGGCGGGGTCGAGGAGATCCGACGGCGGGTCGAGGAGCACCGCCGGGCGGGCGCCGACCACGTGGTCCTGAACCTGGTCACGAAGGACCCCTCCCGCCCCTACCTCGAGGAGGCACGGCTCCTGGCCGGCATCTGATCGAGACCGTTCCAGCCCGGAGGCGCCGTCGCCGCCGGCCGGTGACGGCGATGGGCTGGCCGCAGGGCCCCCACACCGATCATCTCGGCATCGGTCATCGATTCGGGCAGCCCGTGGCCGACGCGCGCTGCCGGCGAGGCGCCCCCGGGGCCGACGGGAGCGCCCGCCGGGGGTCGTCTCCCGTGGCCCCGGAAACGGAAGCGATCAGGCGGTGGGGGGCGGGCCCAGGATCTCGATGGCGTGGGCGGCCGCCGCCCGGCTCAGCACCTCGGCGTCGATCGACCCGGGCTCGGGCAGCCGGCGCTGCCGGGCCGGCTCGCCGGCGGCGGCGGCGAAGGACTCGAAGCCCGAAGGGGTCGTGATCTGGAGGGTACGCAGGGGCTGGTCGGGGCCGACGACGAAGGTGTGCGGCCGCCCGGCGGGGAGGAACACCACGTCGCCCGGGGCCGCCTCCAGGATCTCCCCGTCGCAGTGGAAGGTGGCCGTGCCCGAGATGACGTAGAAAAGCTCGTCCTCCTCGCGATGCCGGTGCAGTGGAGGGGCGAAGCCGGGAGGGTTCAGGAACTCGACCACGGTGAGACGGCCCCGGGTGGCGGCGCCGTCGGCCTTGACCGTGACCAGGTTGCCGAGGAACCACAGCGCGTGCCCCTCGTCGGGCCCGAGCCGGTAGGGACGTGGAATGGCGGACGACGACATAGCTGGACCTCCAATTAGTAAGGTTCCCATACGGTATGGAAATGATACTAAGGTATCCTTACGATCATGGCAACGGGCCGGGACGAGCCCTACACGCAATCCCTGCTCCTCGCCGCCTACCAGGAGACGGCCGCGGCGCTGCTGGCGGCGCTGCGGCGGGCCGGCCACACCTCCATCCGCCACAAGCACGGGGCGGTCTTCGCCAACCTCGACGTCGAGGGGACCCGACCCTCGGTGCTGGCCGAGCGGGCGGGCATGACCAAAGCCGCGGTGGGCGAGCTGGTCGACGAGCTGGAGCGGCTGGGCTACGTGCGGCGGCAGCCGGATCCCTCCGATCGGCGGGCCAAGCTCATCGTCCCGACCGCGGCCGCGCACGACGTGGTGCGGGTGGTACGGACGGTCAACGAGGAGATCGAGGGCCGCTTCCGCGACCGGCTCGGCGAAGAAGCCTATGCCATCCTCCGGGGCGCGCTCATGGCCATCGTTCCCCGGGAGCGGATCCAGCTCCAGCCAAGGATCGTGCCCGGCGGGCAGGGCGCCGGGCACGAACGCAGGCGCCCGAACGCGGACGGGGGGCCGGCGAGGCCAGCCGGTCTCCGCTGACGCGCCGGTGCCGGCCCTGCCGGCCGGGCCTCAGACCTCCTCTCCGGCGGCCGCCCACCCGGTCCCCGCGTCTGGGCCACGGCCACACCGGCCAGAACGAGGCCGATGCCCAGGCCCTGGACCCAGCTCAGCCGCCGGCCCAACAGGAGCACGTCGATCAGCGTCGCCACCACCGAGCTGAGCAGGCCCAGCATGCTCACACTGCCGCCGGCAGGCGGCGCAGGCCGGGGAACCAGAGCGCGTACGCGACCACGGTCCCGACCACGCCGAGGTAGCCGTAGCCGGCCAGGTCCGGCGGCCGGAGGGCGGGCAGGGGACGCTCCAGGAGCACGGCCCCCAGCAGGTCCAGGGCGCCACCGAGGAGGAGCTGCCAGGCCAGCGAGCCGAGCAGGGGCATGGTCCGGCCCCACCTGGCGGTAGTGCCGTGGCCAGCGATCAGCTCACCGTGGCCAGGATCGCGGCCGCCAGGCCCACCCCGTCCAGCAACCTCCAGGCCAGAAGACGGTCAGCGAGGGCTGGGCGGCGAGCACGATCGCGGCCACCGACCCGGGCAGACGCTGGGCACCCAGGTAGAGGGCGGGGAAGAAGAGACCGACGGAACCGGCTGGCGCCGGCCGACGGCGACGGATGCCCACGAGCCGGCTCAGGACGCTCGCCGGACGCGTCCGACCGAGGCGACGGCGAGAGCGCACGGACGGGGTCGGGTCTCCCCTCCTTCCTCCTCGCGCGTGCTACCATGCCCGCGGGCGAGCTGCTCGGGCGGCCGTTACCGTAGCTCAGCTGGCAGAGCAACAGACCAAGGATCTGTGTCCCGGGTTCGATCCCCGGCGGCCCGGCGCTCCGGCGCCAGCGGTTGTCCACCACCACGCTCGCCCACCCCCGCCGACCCTATACTTCCTTCCTCGCGCGAGCCGTCGAGCAGTCGTCGTCAGCCGGAAAGCATCGCCCCGCTGGGGCACGGGCGTACGACCGGCGATTGGTCCTCCTGCTCGCACCTCTTGTCGGCCTGACCGAGGAAGGAAGGATGCGTCGATACGTACGCCACCTCAGGACCACACCGCAGAGCATGCCCATCCCGGATGTACCGCACATGGTGCCGAACCGGGCCGGCGGCTTCGTCTACCCGCTCTCCGACGAGGAGCGGCTCTGGCGGTTCCTCGTTCTCGGCAGCGCCGACGGCTCCTACTATGCCTCGGCACCGGAGCTGACGCGCGAGAACGCCTTCGTGGTCGACCGCCTCCTCGAGGCTGGCAAGGGTCCATGGGTGGTCGACCGGATCGTCGAGGTGTCCGAGTCGGGGCGCGCACCACGACAGGAGCCGGCCATCCTCGCCCTGGCGCTCTGTCTGCGCACCGCTCCCGACGTGGAGACCCGGCGCAGGGCCGCCGAGGCGACGCCACGCGTCTGCCGGACCGTCACCGCGCTCGCCTCGCTGGCGGAAGCCAGCAAGGCCGTCGGCGCCAAGCCCGGCTGGGGCCGCGTCGCCAGGCGTGCCTTCAACAACTGGCTCACGAGCAGGACGCCGGCCGACCTCGCCTACCAGGCGGTGAAGTACCGCCAGCGCCAGGGCTGGACGCTGGCCGACGTCATGCGCCGCTCGAGGCCCCTCCTCGACGCAGAGGATGAGCGCCGGCCGATCATCGACTGGGTGCTCGACCGCCAGGCGCATGCCCGGCCCCGCAGCCCGCGCCACGGCCGAACGACGGCCAACCTGCCCGCCATCGTCGAGGCCTTCGAGCGCATCCAGGCGGAGACGGATCCAACTCAGGCCGCCCGGCTGGTGCGCGACCACCGTCTGCCCTGGGAGGCGGTGCCCGACCGCTTCGCGCGGGACCTGGCCGTCCAGGAGGCCCTCTTCGAGAACATGCCCACGACGGCGATGCTCCGGCAGCTCGGCCGCCTCACCAACCTGGGCCTGATCACGCCTGGCGGTGAGCACGCACACGAGGTCGTCCGTCGCCTTGAGGACCGTGAGCGGCTCCGGCGGGCCCGCGTCCATCCCTTCGCGCTCTTCCTGGCCCATGCCACCTACGCGGCAGGCCATGGCCTGCGGGGCCACCTGTCCTGGAAGCCGGTGCCGGAGGTGATGGAGGCCCTTGAGGCCGCTTTCTTCGCCAGCTTCGGCAACCTACGGCCGAGTGGCCGCCGTCTCCTCACGGCCATCGACTTCTCCGGCTCCATGGGGAGCCCGTTCCTTCTCGATGTGCCGAACCTCTCCCCCGCCCTGGCGGGGACGGTGATGGCGGCCATCACCCTGCGCACGGAGCCGGGGGCGGTGGCTCTCGCCTTCGACACGCGTGTGACGGAGTTCCACCTCGACCGCGAGACCTCCATCGCGGGCCTCACGGAAGCGGCGGAGCGGACCCTGCACCACCTCGGGGGTGGGACCGACTGTGCCGCGCCGATCGTCCATGCCATCCAGCACTGGAGCGACCTGGACGGTATCGTCCTCTACACGGACGAGGAGACCTGGGCGGGGAGCGTTCATCCCATCGAGGCGATCAGCCAGTACCGCGCCCGCTGGGAACGGCCGACCAAGATGGTCACCGTGGCCATGGTGGCCCACGGTTACACGCTGGCCAACCGCAACCGCGAGGGCCGTCCCGAGGATGCCGGCGCCATGACCGCGGTCGGGATGGACCCGAACGTGCCGGCCCTGATCGGCGAGTTCCTGGCCCGGGAGCCGGCCGCCGCCGGCTGGCCTCCCTAGCGCACGAGGATCTTCCAAGGCCTGAACGTCACCACGTACCGCGTCTCGCCCTCCTGGAGCAGCCGGCGGACGTCCACGTGGTACTTCTTGCCCACGCGCTCCCCGAAGACGCAGTCCGGATCCGGCGCCAGCTCCGCCCGGCCGCGCACGGCAAGGTAGCGGGCCGGGTTGGCCACGTCCAGGATGAAGAAGCTGAACTCCGGCCGCTTCATCAGGTTCTTGACCTTCTGGCGGGCGTCGCTCAGCCAGCTCTTGAGCTCGCCGTCCTCGTCGTCGTGGAGGAACCAGACGGCGGTGGTGTGCGGGATTCCCGTGTCGCCGACGGTCGAGAGGATCCCGACCTCGGCCTCCAGCAGGTCACGATGGGAATCCGGGAACTGAGACATGACACCCTCCCACGGTCACGGCGAATGGCCTCCGGAGCGCGCCGGCGCTCCCCCCGGCAATCGTAGCCACCGGTCGCCGGTCGGCTCGCCGGCCGTGCGCTCCCAGAGGAACGGTGAGGCCACGGCCTCGTGGAGGAAGGAGCCGTTCCGGGGCCGCGGCGAGCACTGGACGCCGGCTTGCGGAGCGCGCCGCGGGCCCCGGCACCGAGGGTCCGATCAGGCCCGCTTTCGTGCGGTCAGCAGCAGGTACTCCCAGTCCATGACCGTCTTCCCCACACCCCGATCGTGGCCCCGGGCGAGCTCGGCGAGATCCCGATCCAGCGCCGCCACTCGCTCGGGATCGTCGGCGATGCCGCGGTAGGCGGCCACGGTAGGGCCGTAGCGAGCCTTGAAGCAATCGCGGAACTCCTCGGGCGAGGCGAAGCGGTCCACCTCGAGCAGCCGCCGCCGGGCGGTGACCTCGGTCACGCGGTCGCCGAGGAGGCCGCGGACGTGGTCCTCGCGGCCCCAGAGCAGGGGAGGCTGGGCGCCGGGTGGAGGGGCGGCGGTGTAGGGCTTCATGGTCTCGAACATCCGGCCCACGAAGCCCTCCGGCGTCCAGCTGAGGAGGCCGATGGTCCCGCCCGGACGGCAGACGCGGACCAGCTCGTCGGCCGCGGCCCGGTGGTGGGGGGCGAACATGACCCCCACGCAGGAGAGCACGACGTCGAACTCGCCGTCGGCGAACGGCAGGGCCTCGGCGTCCGCCACGCGCCATTCCAGCTCGACTCCGCGCTCCCCGGCGTGCCGCCGGCCGGCCTCGAGCAGCTCCGGGGTGAGATCGCAGGCCACGACCTTCGCCCCGGTCAGCGCGGCGGGGATGGCGGCGTTGCCCGCACCGGCGGCGACGTCGAGGACGACGTCCCCCGGTCCCACCCGGCAGGCCTCGACCAGCGTGATGCCGAGGCTGGGGATGGTCTCGACGGCCAGGGTGGGGTAATCGCCCAGCGCCCACATGGCCCGGTGCTTCGCCTTGAGGGCACGATCGGCGGTGTCGGCGGTGATCGCCTCGCTCATCTCGGGTCTCCTCGTCGCTTCACGGGAATCCGTGGTCGGTGCAACCGGACGAACCATACGGGCGCGGCGGTCTCCTCACCTGGTACCAGATCTGTATCGACGCTGGGCACGCCGGCCCGAGGGCGCTACCCTGCGAGGGTGGGGTCCTCGTACTACCAGTTCTGCCCGGTGGCGAAGGCGATGGAGCTGCTCGACGAGCGCTGGACGCTGCTCGTGATCCGGGAGCTGCTCTCGGGAAGCCACCACTTCAACGAGCTGCGGCGGGGCCTGCCCCGGATGTCGCCCACGCTGCTCTCGAAGCGGCTACACCGGCTCGTCCGCGCCGGCGTCCTGGAGCGAAGGACCGGGGGCGCGGGTGGGGCCGGCGTCGAGTACGTGCTGACCGAGGCCGGCCACGAGCTGCGACCGGTGATCGAGGCGCTGGGCGCCTGGGGCGTCCGCTGGATCGGGGAACTGGGCGACCGGGACCTCGACCCCAAGCTGCTGATGTGGGACATGCGGCGCAACGTCGACCGCAGCCGGCTCCCGACCGGGAGGACGGTGATCGAGTTCGCCTTCCGGGACGTGCCCGCCGGCGCCCGCCGCTGGTGGATGGTGATCAGCCCGGCCGACGTCGACGTCTGCGACACGGACCCGGGCTACCCGGTCACGGTGAGCGTGTCGGCCAGCCTCCGCCGCCTGGTCGAGGTCTGGCGCGGCGACGTGGGCTGGTACGACGCCATCCGTTCCGGCGGGGTCGAGGTGAGCGGGCCCCAGGCGCTGCGCCGGGCCCTGCCCGGCTGGTTCTCGCTGCCCCGGGTGGCCTCGGTGCCGCGGCCCCACGGGTTGCGGCGCGCCGTGGCCGCGTCCGCCTCCGGCGGTTAGACCCCGCCGCCGGCATCATCGGCCGCGGGCGGCCCCGGCCGGCCTCGACGGGCCCCCGCCGCCGGTTCCGGCCGGTTCCCGATCGAGGGCACGGCGGAGGTGACGCGCCGCCTCCGGGGGCCGCCGGACTGGATCTCCCGGCCTCGACCCGGCGGCCGCACCGGCCCGGCGGCTACCCGGGCAGGCCGGTCGCCTCCGCCGCCTCCAGCGCGGCCCGCAGCCGTTCCAGCAGGGCCCGGCCCGAGGCGAGGTCCAGCTCCAGCGCCACCCGGGCGTCGGTGCCGAGGTCGTAGTTGGCGAAGTCGAGGAGCAGGGCGTGCTCCGCCTCCCCGTGGCTGGTGTGGTCGAAGGCCACGGTCGCCTGGGTGACCGGGAACCACCCCCGCTGACCCCTCCCGAAGCCCCTGATCGCCGTCGTCTCGCAGATCGCGGTGCACACGATGGGACGCCTCCTCGCTCAGCCCTGGAGGTGCTTCTCGAAGAAGCCGAAGACCTTGCCCCAGCCGTCCATCGCCTGCTGCGGACGGTACATGGGCGTGTGGTAGTAGAAGAACCCGTGGCCGGCGCCGTCGTAGCGGTGGAACTCATAGCTCTTCCCGTGCTTCTTCAGCTCCGCCTCGTGCCGATCGACCTGATCCGGTGAGGGAGCCTGGTCGTCGTTGCCGAACAGGCCGAGCAAGGGTGCCTCCAGGTCCTTCGTGTAGTCGATCGGGGCCACCGGACGGGCCGGGGTGAGCTGGTCCGGGGACATCACCACCCCACCCCCCCAGAGGTCGACCACGGCCGAGAAGCCGCGGATCCTGGACGCCGCCAGCAGGGCGTGGCGTCCGCCCGAGCAGGAGCCGATGATCCCGACCTTGCCGCTGGCCGAGGGCTGGGCCTGCAGCCAGCGGAGCGCCGCCTCGCAGTCGGCGACCACGCTGTCATCGTGCACCCCTCCCTGGGCGCGGACCTTGGCCGCCACGTCGTCCGGGGTGCCGTGGCCGAACCGGCAGTAGAGATCGGGGCAGATCACCGTGTAGCCGTGCCGGGCCAGCCGCTCGGCGAACTCCTGATAGAACTCGTCCCAGCCCGGCAGGTGGTGTACCAACACGATCCCGGGCAGGGGGCCGTCCGCCTGTGGCCGGGCGACGTAGGCGTGGATCTCGTCGCCGCCGCCGGCGGCGTAGGTGGTGATGCCGGCCGTGATCGAGAGCTTCGCGTCGGTGTTAAAGGAGTTCCACATCCTCGCCTCGCTGTCGTGTCTTCTCCATCCCGACCGGCGTGGGCCGGGCCGTCGCCGGCCGGGCGGCACGGCGTCCCTCCCGCCGGCCGAAGTGATGGTACTCGGACCGGTGCCCGCCGACGAGAGGAGGCGGGTCGCCCCCTCCCGGGTCGCGGCGCACCTCGAACCGCCCCCGGGCGGAGCGGGCCGAGGGCCACGGACGCGGCCGCGCCGGTGCAGCTCCAATGGAAGCTCGCCGCTACCGATAGGGCAGGTCGATCACCGCGCGGTGCCCGGCCCACCTCAACGTCAACTCCCAGCACCCCGGGTACGGCACGTCGACGATCGACGGGTAGATCTCCCCCGGCCCCGAGTTTGCCGGCTCCTGATCCAGCCGCACCGTCGGGCCTCCGCCAAGGGATCGACCCTCGATCACCAACGGGCTGCCGTTGCGAGGGGCGCCCACCGCCCACAGGATCTCGTTGCGGGGGTTTTCGGGATGACCGGCCCGCAGGGGATACGCGAACAGCACCGCGACCACGTCCGGCGGCCGAGACACGGCGTACGGCAGCGGCGGCGGCGACGGCACCAGGGCCGGCGCGGGGCCTCGATGGATCGGGGTGTTTCCGCACCCCCCGATCCCGCTGGCCGCCGGCGGGACCACGGCCGTCTGCACGGCCGCCGGACGTGGTCGCGGGCGTGGCTCGGGCGTGCTCACCTCCTCCGCAGCTCGCCGCGGCGATCAGCACCAGGCCAAACCCGGCCAGCCGGCCCACGTCGCCCGCCCTCCTCATCGACCGCAGCTCCGGGCCGTGCGTCGAGGTATGACCATGCCTCCCCGCCGTTCCCTCCCGTGCCGCCATCCCACCGAGGCGGGGCGGAGGGTGGCTCGACGCGGGCTCACGACCGGTGAGGAGCCAGCGCCGGCCGAGGACGGCGAGGTCGCCTACGCGCGCTCGCGGGCCAGGGCCACGACGCGGTCGACCGCAGCCGGGTCCAGCGGGCCGCGCGACTCCCAGCGCAGCGCCGCCTCCAGGTGCTCGAAGCTGGAGAGGCCGACCAGCGCCACCGAGACGCCGGGGGCGGCCAGGGCGAAGCGGAGCCCCAGCTCGAGGCCGCTCTCCAGCCCCAGCTCCCGGGCCAGCCGGGCCAGCGGCACCGCCCGGCCGACGTCCTCCTCGTAGCTCGCCCCGGCCAGGGCCCCACCGACCTCGCCCGCGATCGGGTGCCGCCGCGCCGTCGCGACCAGCGCGCCCGCGGCGTAGACCCGGATCGCGATCACGCCCACGTCCGCCGCCGCGGCCCGGCCGATCAGGCCGTCGAAGTCCTGCTCGCCGCCGGTCGCGCCGGGATGGACGCCGCTCGGGTCGAGGGCGTTGAGGTAGGCCTGGACGGTCTCGAAGGGGCCGGCCGCGAGGACGCGGTGCAGCGTCGCGGTGTCGCCCAGCCCGGTGAAGCCGACGTGGCCGGCGAGCCCCTCCTCGACCGCGCGGCGCATCGCGTCGGCCACCTCCCCCAGCGCCAGACGCTCGTCGACGGCGACCGGGCCCCGGCCGGCGTCGGCCGCGCCCAGCGGGTTGTGGAGCTGGAACAGGTCGACCCGCTCCCGGCCGAGGCGGCGCAGGCTCTCTTCGATCGACCGGCGGATGGCGGCGCCGGGGCGCTCCAGGTCGGCGGCGCTCAGCCGCACCTTGGTGCCGACCAGCGCCTCCCGTGCCTGGTCCAGCCTGGCCAGCGCCCGGCCCAGGTTCTCCTCCGAGCGCCCGTCGCCGTAGAGGGGCGCGGTGTCGAAGTAGCGTACGCCCGCCTCCAGGGCCCGGCCGACCGCCCGGAGCTGCTCGGCGGCCTCGCCCCGGACCATCAACCCCCCCACGGCCCCGCACCCGAAGCCCAGACGGGGCACCCAGAGCCCGGTCCGCCCCAGACGGCGCTGCTCCACGCCGGGAGGATAGCAGCGCAGGGCGGGGCCGGAGGTCGTGAGCGGGGGTCCGGCGGTTCGCGGCCGGATTCGGAGATGGGCTCGCCCGGGGCCCCGGTGGACCGGCGCTGGCCGCCTCGGCGCGCGGCACGAGCACGACGCCGCCCGTGCGAACGACGTCGAGGAGGACGGCCGCGAGGGTGCCGGCCTCGTGACCACCGGTATCGGCGCCCGCCCGAGCTCGTCTCCGTGGCCCGCCGGGCATCCCGCCACCGAGATGCCCGGAGATCGCGTGTGTGATGATGTCCCAATGGGTGACGGTGATCCGACGGGAATCACCATCGAGGCACTTGCCCGGCTGATCGAATACCGTCTGGCCGCGGCCAAGCTCGACCGCCTCGATCGGTACCTGATGGACAATCTGGCCAGCCTCCCCACCGAGGTGAGCAACCGGCTGCTGGCGGCGCGCGACGAGCTGCTGGCCGAGCTGCGCGAGCCGGCAGGCTGGTTGATCGGCCAGCCGGCACGGCGCGAGGTCGAGGCGGCGATCCGGCTGATCGGGCGCTGGTACACGATTCCCGTCCCCACGCTGCGAGAGGGGAGCCGGCAGACACCCGGGGTCTCCGGTACCGAGGGGGTGATCGAGGCCACGTACCTCGGACCCGGCACCGTCACCTTCGACGGCGAGCCCACGGACCGGCGCAGCCCCGACCCTGACGTCACGCCCGCCGACGCCCACTGGTGGGTCACCAACTGGTTCGCGGTGGTGCGGTTTCCGCCCGCTCCCGAGTCGGGGTACCTGTCCTACCGGTTCGAGGTGGACAACCGGATCGCGGTGTACCCTCCCCTTCCCTTCGGGACGCTGCGCACCGCGGTCATGGTGGGCACCGCCGGCGACGTCGCCGATCGCATCGGCAACTGGCGGACGGTGGGCGAGCCGGTCCACACCGTCCTGCCCCCACCAAGCGACCCGCTCACCGGCAGGGTGCCTCCCCCGTTCTTCGGCGCCACCGTGCCGGTGGGCGGGCACATCGAGGTCGAGCAGGGCCACAGGGCCGCGCTGGGCGTGCTGGTCGAGGTCGTCGTCAGCCTCACCTCCGGCTCGGTGCGCTTCGGCACGGTCGGGGAATGTGACTTCACCATCCGGCTGCGGGAGGCCGGATCCGACTCCCTCATCGAGTACCGCTTCGATCCGACCTGGTGGATCGCGGCGGTGAAGGACCGGCTCGATCTCGACCGCACGGCCGCGCCCGCCGTCGCGGGCGACCACTGAGGCAGGCGGCAGGGCGGGGCGCGGGCCTCGCCGGCGGCACGATGGCGTGGAGACCAGCGCCCGGTCCGGCTCCGCACGCCGACGCCGGCGGCACTCCCCGGCACGGAGGGCAAGGTCTCCCGACACGGCCGAGGCCGCGGTCCGGCACGGTCACCTTCCCCGGCCGAGGCTCGTTGCCGCACCATCGGTGGCGGGGCCGGAGCCAGGGACGATCGCCCCTCGGGTGACTCCGGGGCACGTCCAGAGGGCGGGCCCTTCGAGGGCGCGCGGCGTCCCGCCGGTCCCGTCGGCGGCGGACCCCCATCCCCACGCACGGCCCCTCCCCGGCCGTCACCCTCGCGGCGTCCGGGGGCACTGCCGAGGGGCGGCCCCGGTGACTCCACGACCGGCCGTCCGGCCCGGGCGAGCCGGTGGCGCTTCCGTCCCCGCCGGGAGCGCGAGCCGTGGAATCGTGCTTCGGCGGGTCGCGTTTGCTACCGGCATGAAGGCGATCGTGTACGGCACGACCGGCGGACCCGAGGTGTTGCGCCTGGTCGATCGGCCGGTGCCCGAGCCGGGACCGGGTGAGGTGCGCGTCCGGGTCCACGTCTCCGGCGTCAACCCGACCGACTGGAAGCGGCGCCGGGGTCTGTCCGAGCCGCTTCCGGAGGGCATCGAGCAGGTTCCCAACCAGGACGGTTCAGGCCGGATCGACGCGGTGGGCGAGGGCGTCGACCCGGGCCGGATCGGCCAGCGGGTGTGGCTGTACGAGGCCGCCTACCGGCGCCCGCACGGCGGCACCGCCCAGCAGTGGACCACCATCCCCGAGGCACGGGCGGTACCCCTGCCCGATGGGGCCTCGTACGAGCTGGGCGCGAGCCTCGGCGTGCCGGCGCTCACCGCGCACCGAGCGCTGACGCTGGCCGCGGGCGGCCCGGCGCGGCTCGCCCCGGGCGCCCTCGCCGGCGCCACCGTCCTGGTCGCGGGCGGGGCGGGCGCGGTGGGGCACATGGCGATCCAGCTCGCGGGCTGGGCGGGAGCGCAGGTGATCGCGACCGTGAGCAGCCCGGAGAAGGCCGCGCTGGCCAGGGCCGCCGGCGCCGACCACGTGGTCGACTACCGTGCCCAGGACGCGGCCAGGGCCATCCGCGAGGTCGCCCCGGACGGGGTGGACCTGGTGGTGGAGGTCGCACCGGCGGTGAACGCCGTGCTGGACATCGCGGTGCTGAAGAACAACGGCACCGTCGCCTACTACGCCAACGAGGGCGGTGACGCGCTCACGCTGCCGGTGCGCGAGGTCTTCAGCCGCAACCTGGACTGGCACGGGTTGCTGCTCTACACCCTGCCCCCGGAGGCCAAGGCCAACGGCGTGGCCGCGGTCTCCGAAGCGGTCGCGTCGGGCGTGCTGCGTGTCGGTGAGGAGGCCGGGCTGCCGCTGCACCGCTACCCCCTGGAGAGATCGGCGGAGGCCCACGCGGCGGTCGAGCGGAGGGTCGTGGGCAAGGTGCTGATCGATCTCCCCGCCGAGTGAGCCCGAGCCGATCCCACGCCCCGAGGAGAGCGCTGGCGTCCCGGCGGAAGCAGGCCGAGGTCCCCGAAAGGTGAGGGAGGCGGCCGCGTGGAGGGCGTGCCCACAGGCCTGGTGACCCACCGCGGCGGCTGGCCGTGTCGGGGGCCGGTGGGCCATGCCTGAGATTCGCATGCCTCGAGCGGCTCCCGTCACCGGGGAGATCCCCCCAGGGACTTCACTTATCGCACGGAATAGGTCGACATACTTCACTTCCGTCGACTCGAAGTCGTGAACGCAGCAGGGATTTGCTCGGTGATCACCTATCGCAGAAGGTGGGAGACAGCCGCGTCCCCCTCATCGATCCTTGATCGCCTCCACCAGCCGCCGTGTGATGGCCATGGGGTTGGTGATCGCGGTCCCCACCACCACCGCGTGGGCACCCGCGGCGAAGGCGAGTCGTACCTCCTGCGGACTCCCGTAGCGACCCTCGGCGACGACGGGGCACGAGACCTCGCGGACCAGACCGGCCACCAGCTCGATGTCGGGCAGATCGGGGGTCTCGATTCCCGTGTATCCGGAGAGCGTGGTGGCGACGAGATCGGCCCCGGCCCGGGCCGCCATCACCCCCGCCTGCAGGCAGTCGACGTCGGCCATGACGGGCAGGCCCAGCTCCCCGTGGATGCGCTGGATCAGCTCGCTCAGACTCTCGGCCGGCCGCGGGCGCAGGGTGCCGTCGACGGCGATCAGGTCGCAGCCGGCGGCGGCAACGGCGGCGGCGGCCTCGAAGGTGGGGGTGATGTAGACGGGGCTGACGTCTCGTCCGAGCTTGTGAATGCCGATCACCGGCAGCCCGGTGGCTTCCTTGATGGCGGCGATGTCGGCGGGACCGTTGGCACGGATTCCAACCGCCCCACCCAGCTCGGCCGCTCGGGCCATCAACGCCATCGATCCAGGGCCGGCCAGCGGGTTGGGGGGCGTCGCCTGGCAGGACACCACCAGGCCTCCCCGGATCTCCTCGATGACCCCCATCCCAGACTCCTATCCCTGGAGGCCGGCCGCCAGGGCGATCCCGGCCACGAAGTAGCGCTGGAGGAGGAAGTAGACGACGAGCGTCGGCACCGATGCCTCCAGCGCAGCCGCCATCAACAACGAGAAGTTGACCTCGTTGTTGTTCTGCATCGCCGCCAGTCCCACCGGCAGCGTCCAGTAGTTGTCCTTGCCGGCCACCAGCAGCGGCCAGAGCAGGCTGTCCCAGTTGTTCATGAAGATGAAGATGGCCAGCACCGCCAGGGCCGGTCGCAGGAGGGGGAGGACGATCCGGATGTAGATCCTCCATTCCGAGGCCCCGTCCATGCGGGCGGCATCGAGCAGCTCATCAGGTATCGCCATGGTCGTCTGACGCATCAAGAAGATGCCGAAGGCGCTCGTCCCTGCGGGGATGATCAGCCCCCAGTACGTATTGGTCCATCCCAGCTTGAAGACGAGGTCGTACAGAGGCACGTAGATGACCTCGAGCGGAATCATGAGCGTGGCCAGGACCACCAGGAAGAGAAGATCACGGCCCGGGTAGCGCAGCTTGCAGAAGCTGTATCCGGCCAGGGGACAGGTGATCAGGTTGAGGATCACCACCGATACCCCGACCAGGAAGCTGTTGAAGAAATACCGACCGTAGTTGGTCTGCTGGAAGGGGAGCAGGAAGTTGGCCCAGAGAAAGCGGCTCGGGAGCCAGTGTATGGGAACGGACAGGGCTTCTGCCGCCGGCTTCAGAACGGTGGAGATTGCATAGGCAAAAGGCAACGCGAGAGCGGCCGCGCCCAGCCCCAGGAGCACGAAACGGAAGACCCAGCCGGCGGACGCCGTAGCTCCGGAGAGGCCGGCCGCCGATCTCTCAGCCTCGACCCCTTGCAGGCTCACGCCGACCTCGCCCTGAAGATGCGCAACTGGAGAAGCGTCATCACTAACAGCGCCCCGAACATCAACACCGCGATGGCCGAGGCTCGCCCCATCTCGGCGTAGACGAAGGCCGTCTTGTAGACGAGCAGGTTGATCACCTGGGTCGCGTCGCCCGGCCCACCGTCGGTCAGAACGTACTGAGGCGTAAAGGCTTGCATACCCCGAATGACCGCGAAGATGGTGGCCACGGCGAGGACCGGCCGCAGCAGAGGCAGCGTGACGTGGAGTTGAATGCGGAGCGGGCCGGCGCCGTCAACGGCCGCCGCTTCGTAGATGTCATGCCTGATGCTTTGAAGGCCGGCCAGGAAGATGATCACGAAGAATCCGACCTCCTTCCAGACGCTCATGATGATCAGGGCCAGGGGCGCCCAGGTACCGTCGGTCAGCCAGTTGGTGTGGAGGTGCAGGAGCTGGTCGAGAAGCCCGAAACGATTGTAGATCAGGTGCCACATGATGGTCACCACCACCCACGTCATGGCCACGGGGACGAAGTAGATGGTGCGGAGGACGCCGGCCACGTGAGAGCGGTGGTTCAGGCCGATCGCGATCAGCAGGGCCAGAACGATGGTGGGCAGGTAGGTGCCGACCACGTAGACCGCTGTGTTGACGACCGCCGCCTTGAAGGTCGGGTCGGCGAACAGGTAAGCGAAGTTGCCCAACCCAATCCATCGCTCGGGAGAGGTCAGGTTGTATTCGAAAAGGCTCAGGTAGAAGACGCGGAGGATGGGATAGATGGCAAAGGCTGCGAAGAAGGCCAGGGCCGGGAGCGCCATCAACACGCCGACCAGGGCGCGCTCCTGGTGCCCACGCAGTCGGAGCGGCGACCATGGCGCGGACAACCCCCTGCCGGCGCGCCCTTCCCTCTCCACCGGCGAGCGCCTTGAGGGCATCATCCCTTCAGGATTCGGTCGATCTCGCTCTGCGCCCTGGTGAAGCTCGTCTCCGGCGGCACTCCGTTGAAAACGGTGTCCTGGATCGAGCTCTTCAGCGTGTCCTCGATCTCCGACCAGTGGGGGCCCACCTCATCGAATTTGGCGGTGGCATAAGACTCCGCCCAGACGTCGATGAAGTCGATCTTGCGAGCGGCCGCCGTGTTCTGCCAGCCCTTGATCGGCTGCACGAAGAGCACATCGCTCAGCCATCGATCGTGCTGCGAGGTGACGTAGGCGATGAATTTCCATGCCTCCTCCTGGACCTTGGAGGCCTTGTTGACCGCCATGAAGTACCCATAGCAGCGGGACGCCGGCCGGCTGGGATCGACCTGAGGAACTGCGGCCATCTTCACCTGCCTGTACTGGCCGGCATAGGTCTGCTGCATCTGTGCCTGCGCCCAGGGGCCGATCAGCACGGTCATCGACAGCTTACCCGTGTAGAAGTCGCTGTAGGGCACGGTGGCATCGGTGGAAGAGACGTGGGGATCGCCCACGTGGTACTTGTTGATCAGATCGTTCCAGATCGTCAGGGCCTGGACCGACCTGGACTGGGCGATGACGGAGGCCGTCCTCTGCGAGTTGAGGATGTGCCCCCCGGTCTGGTGCAGGAGCAGCTCGATGAAGTCCGTGTACCACCCCGAATGGAGGTAGAGGAAGTCGAAGCCCTGTCGGACCATGGTGCCGCCCTGATACTGCACCAGCTGCCTCCCCATGGTGGCCACGTCGCCCCACGTCCTGGGCGGACTGGAAGGATCGAGCCCGGCCTCCTGGAACTGATCGAAATGGAAGCCGAAGGCGGCGGCGTCGTACTCGAGCGGGACCCCGTAGATCTTTCCATCCCCCCCGGTGGCACCGACGAAAGCCCCCGGAATGTAGCGACTCGTGAGCGCCTCCACCGATTCGTAGCCCAGGGCCTTCGGGTCGACCGGCACGACCAGTCCCTTGGGGATGTAGTCGCCTCGCAGGCTGACGTCGTCCATGTTGATCACGTCCGGGCCCGATCCCGAGCTGAGGGCGGTCAACATCTTGGGGCCGAATTCGTTGTTGGGGATCTGCTGGTAGTCGATGGTGACCCCCTCGTGCCTGGCCTCGTACTCCTTGATCAGGGTCTTCATCAGCTGGATCATCGGCGGGTGCGTGTGCGTCCAGAGCGAGATCGTCACCTTGGCCGACGAGCCCCCTGCTGCCTGACCACTGCAGGCATCGAGAAGGGCGGACGCCGCCGGTAGGGCCAGCCCCATGGCGACCAGCTGTTTGAGGATCGCGCGCCGGGGAACACAGCGGGCCAGGGAATCCTCGATCAACGCCCTGGGATCCGAGTCGAACATAGAGCCCCTCCCTTACCGACCGCTCGCGGCGAGGTCCGCATGCGGATATGTCCTTATGAGCTTATACGCTAATACCTGGGCCGGTCAAGGAGGCTGGCGACCGGTGTCCACAGGCCGGGGGGCAAGGTAGTATAAGCTTATACGTGATGATCGGTGGAACCCTCTACAGCCGGGCCGCCGAGGCGCTCAGGACGCGGATCACCGATGGCGTCTGGCGGCAAGGGGATCGCCTGCCGGCCGAGACCCAGCTCTGCCAGGAGCTGGGGGTGAGCAGCATCACCATGCGCCGGGCGATCGCGACCCTGGTCGCGGAGGGTCTGCTGGTGCGGATCCAGGGCAAGGGGACCTACGTCGCCTCCGATCACGCGGTGGTCATGGGGCCTCCCCGCCTCACCTCGTTCACCCAGGACATGCAGCTCCGGGGCTGGCGGGCGGCCGCGCGCTTGCTGGGAATGGAGACCGAGCACGCCTCCCTGGCCGTCGCCCAACGACTGGGGATCCCGGAGGGGGCCCTCGTCACCAGGATCCGCCGGGTTCGCCTGGCCGATGACGATCCGGTGGCCATCCAGGTGGCGACGGTGCCCGCCCTCCTCTTCCCGGGCCTCGACCGGTTCGACTTCGCCCGCGAGTCCCTCTACGCGGTGATGCAGCGCGAATACGGGATCAAGCCAGCGGTCGCCACCGAGGTCTATCGGGCCAGCCTGGCATCGGCCGAGGAAGCCGCCCTGCTCGAGGTCGAGGTCTCGAGCCCGGTCCTGCGCTGCGAACGGCTGACCTCCGACAGCACGGGGAAGCGGGTGGAGGTGGTGGAGTCGGTGATGCGGGGGGACCGCTACACCCTTTCGCTGAGGCTCACGGCGAGCGGGCGCTAGCGAGGCCGATGGCTCTCCTGCTCCAGGGACGCGTCCTCACGCCCCAACAGGAGCTGGCCGATGGCTGGGTCCTCGTCGACAACGGGATCGTCGCCGAGGTCGGGCAGGGGGCGCCGCCGGCCTGCCGGGAGCGGGCCGGCGGCCCCGACCACATCCTGACCCCCGGCTTCATCGACCTCCAGGTCAACGGCTTCGCGGGACACGACGTCGCCCAGGGAGCGGAAGCGGTGGCCGAGATCTCGCGGCACCTTCCTCGGACGGGGGTCACCGCCTTCCTCCCCACCCTGATCACGGCCCCCCTCGACGAGATGATCGCCGCCTGCGAGGCCGCCCGTCGGGCCCCCACCCGGGGGGCCCGGGTGCTCGGCGTGCACCTCGAGGGGCCGTTCCTGAACCCGGCCCGGGCGGGCGCCCACGATCCCTCGCTGATGCTGATCCCCAGCCGGACGGCGGTGCGGCGGGTGGCAGCCGCCCGGCCCCGGCTGGTGACCCTGGCCCCCGAGCTCCCGGGGGCCGGGGAGGCGATCCGGGAGCTGACCGGACACGGTGCCCTGGTCGCCGCCGGACACAGCGCCGCCAGCTACGAGGAGGGCAAGGCCGGGATCGCGGCCGGGGTGCGCTTCGCCACCCACCTCTTCAACGCCATGACCGCCTGGCAGCACCGCGAGCCAGGTCTGGTGGGTGCCGTCCTCACCGACCCCGTGGTCACCGCCGGCCTGATCGCCGATGGGGTCCACGTCCATCCGGCCGGGCTGGAGATCGCGATCCGTCTCCGAGGGCCGGAGCGGATCGCCCTCACCACCGACGCGATCGCCCTCGCCGGGGCGCCGGCGGGATGTCAGGTCTTGAACGGGCGCGAGGTGCGCAGCGATGGCCGGGCGGCGCGCCTTCGCGACGGCACCCTGGCCGGAGGGATCGAGACCATGGACCGCCTGGTCCGACTGGTGGCCGGGCTCCCGGGGGTCGGGCTCCGGCGGGCGGTTGAGATGGCCACCCTCTCCCCCGCCCGGGCGCTCGGCGAGGTCGATCTGGGTCGCATCGCGACCGGGCTGCCCGCCGACCTGGCCCTGCTCGGGCCCGATCTCCAGATCGAGCTCACGCTGGTCGGAGGCGAGGTCGTCTTCCGGAAAGAGAGCCACCGGTGAGCATCTTCGGGCGGGAGATCGCCGAGCAGCCAGCGGTTGCCGCCCGCCTGCTCGACGATCGGGGTCCGGTGGTGGAGGCGGCCAGGGCCATCCAGCGCGCCAGGCCGGTCGGTTTCCTCATCGCAGCGCGGGGCAGCTCCGACCACGCCGCCATCTATGCCAGGTATCTCTTCGAGATCCGCAACCGGATCCCGGTTGCCCTGGCCGCGCCCTCCGCCTTCGGACTCTATCGGCGTCCGCCCAAGGTCGGCAGCTGGACGGTGATCGGAATCTCCCAGTCGGGAGCCTCGGCCGACGTGTGCGAGGTCCTCGAGGAGGCCGGCCGCCAGGGCGCCCTCACCATCGCCATCACCAACCGGCCGGAATCCCGGCTGGGGCGCGCGGCCAGGCTGGTGCTGGACCTCCGGGCTGGCCGGGAGCGCAGTGTGCCAGCCTCCAAGACGTACACCGCCAGCCTGCTCCTGCTCGCCCTCCTCTCCGCCCACCTCGACCCGGACCCCGAGCTGGACGCCGCTCTGCCCCGCGTTCCCGAAGCGCTGGCCCGGGCGCTCGAGGTCAACGGCCGCCGCGGGAACGCGGTGGAGGCGCTCAAAGCCCACCGCCTGGCCGTGCTTGGGCGCGGCTACCACCTGGCGACCGCCGCCGAGGTGGCGCTGAAGATCACCGAGACCTCCTACTCGGTCGCCGAAGCCCGCTCGACCGCCGACTTCCTGCACGGGCCGGTGGCGGCGATCGAGCCTGGCTTCCCGGTGCTGCTCCTGGAGGCATCCGGGCCCACCCTGCGCCACCTGCAGAACCTGCGCCGCCGCCTGCAGGTGGCGGGGGCGACGGTGGTTCGGATCACCGACCGCCCCCGCGGCGACCGGCTGACGCTCACGGTGAGGAGCGAGCTTCCCGAGAGCCTGACCCCGCTGCCCTTCGCCGTCGCCGGTCAGCTGCTGGCGCTGGAGCTGGCGGCCGCTCACGGTCTCGACCCCGATCGCCCCCGCCGGCTGCGCAAGGTCACGATCACGCGCTGATGAAGGTACTGGCCATCGACGGGGGACAGGGCGCCTGCCGCGCCGCGGTCTACCGCCACGGCCGCCTGGCCGCAAAAGGCACGGGCGGAGGCTATCGCCATCACCGGAGAGGACGCCTGGCCTCCATCCTCGAGGGGCCCCGGCAGGCGATCGAAGCGCTCGGCGAAGCGGCCAGGGGAGTCGAGGTCGCCGCCCTCGGCTTGAGCGGTTTCTCCGGTGATCGAGCCCTGGCCGACGCCATCGCCGCGCACATCCGTGACCTCACCGGTGCCGCCCGGGTCCTGATCGCCAACGACGCCGTCACCGCCCACGCCGGCGCCCTCCAGCTCCAGCCCGGGGTGGTGGTCGCCGCCGGCACGGGCGTGATCGCCCTGGCGGTGGCGGACGACGGGCGCTGGGCACGGGCGGATGGGCGTGGCTACCTGCTCGGCGACGCCGGGAGCGGGTTCGCCATCGGTCAGGCCGGCCTCCACAGCGCCCTCAACCTGCTCGACGGCCGGGGCGGATCGCCCGCCTTGCTGCGGCGGCTGGAGCAGCGTTTTGGCTCGGTCGCCTCGCTTCACGACCGCGTCTACGGAACCGACGACGCGGTCGCCCTCATCGCCGGGTTCGCGGAGGAGGTGGCTCAGGCGGCACGAGAGGGCGACGAGGAGAGCCGCGCCATCTGGAGGCGAGCGGCTCAGGAGCTGACCCGAACCGCCCTCGCGGCCGCCCGGCGGGTCTTTTCCGACCAGCCTTTCACCCTTTCCTGGAACGGCCGTCTCCTGGAGGCGGAAGACCTGCTCCTCGAACCCTGGCTGGCCGCGGTTCGGACGGGCCGGGCGGGGGCCCGCTGCCTGCCCCCCGCCGGCGATCAGCTGGCCGGGGCCCGCCTGCTGGGCGAGGCCGGCCCTTCGATCTTCGCCGACCTCGTGGCGAGCTACCCGTGAGCGAACCGGGCGAGAGCCGACTCGAGGCCGGGTTCGCCGCCGTCCCGCTGCCCTACCGGCCCGGCTTCCCCCTGGGCGGCTACGCCGCCCGTCGGGGCGGCGGCCTGGCCGCCCACGACCGGCTCGAGGTCCGTGCGCTCACCATCGCCACCTCGGGCCGGCGACTCGGGCTCGCCCTTCTCGACGTCGTCGAGGTGGGGAGCGAGCTGGTGGTCGAGATCCGGCGTGCGGCCTCGGACCTGGGCCACGATGACCTGCTGATCTGGGTGGCGGCCACGCACACCCACTCCGGGCTCGACCCGTCCCGCCTGGAGGAGGGAGCGCGGCGAGGGGTGGTGAGAGCGACGGTCGACGCCCTGCGGAAGGCCGCCGATGACGAGCTGCCCGTCCGCCTCCGCTGGAACTCGGGCAGCGTCCGCCAGCTGGGCACGATTCGCAACCGGCCCGAGCGTGGAGACGAGGTGCCGCTGGGTCTGCTGCGGTTGGAGGGAGAGCGAGGTCAGCTGCGCGGGCTCTTGCTCACCATCGACTGCCACCCGACCGTCCTGGGCGCGAACAACCGGCGCGCCAGCGCCGACCTCCCGGGGGCGGTGCGGGATCAGCTCGCCGAATTCCTCTCCGCTCCGGCGGCGCCCTGGGTGGGGGTGGCCACCGGTGCCGCGGCCGACGTCAGCACACGTCATACGCGGCGAGCCGCCACCTTCGCCGAGCTCCGGCGGTTCGGGCGGCTGGTCGCCAATCGCGTCCTGGAGCTGGCCGACACCGCGGAGGAGCTCGGTCCCCCCTCGCTGAGCTGGGCGGCGGAGGTGCTGGAACTCCCGGGGCGGCCACCCCTCCCCTCCGTCGCCCTCGCCCGCCTCGAGCGACGGCTCGGCGCGCGCCGGGCGCGCGCCCTGGCCCTGGGACGCCCGGCCGAGGCGCGCACGCTGGAGACGGCGCTCCAGGGGGTTGCGATCGAGCGCTCACGGGCGACGTCGGTCCCGCAGGTGGCGGAGCTGGCCGTGGCCCGCCTCGGGGCGCTGGCCCTGGTCGCCGTCCCCGGGGAGCTCTACCTGGAGCACGGGCGGGAGCTGCGACGGCGCCTGCACCCCGCCATCATCCTCGGCTACGCCAACGGCTACCTCGGTTACCTTCCCCCCGCCCGGCTGTACCCGGAGCCCGACTACGAGGTGCTGGCGAGCCCGGTGGGGCCGGGTGCCGCCGAGCAGCTGGTCGAGACCGCGGTTCGGCTGGCCACCTCGCCCGTCGACCAGACGCTCGATGAGGCGCCTGATCCCAAACGCCGGGGCGGCCCCAGGCGACCGGGGAGCGCTCGCGGGGGGCGCCGATGAGCCGGTCGTGGGTGAACCGCGGCCGGCGGCGTTCCGGGCCAAGCCGAGCCGGATCTGGCCCCGACCGGGCGGACCGGCCCGGCATCGGTCAGGCGGGGTGGGCAGCTCGGTGGCGTGCCCCCGAACGGATGAAGCGGCCCGGTGGCGTGCCTGCCGGCGGGGAGTCGAGGTGGGTTCGCACGTCCTCGCCCGGCGTCCTCGCCTCCCCGGTGCGGCCCTTCAGCCCGCCGCCGATCTGGAACCACCCGCCCAGGAGGTCACGAATATGTCAGCGACGTCCCTCGACGCGACGGTGTTCGCCGCCAGGGCACGGCAGCTGCTCGAGTGGCTGGTACGCGAGCAGCTCCCCGCCATCCGGCGGGGAGGCCAGCTCCTGGCCGACGTGATCGGACGCGAGGGCGTGGTCCATTGCTTCGGAACCGGCCACTCCCGGGCCATCGGGATGGAGCTGGCGGGACGGGCCGGGGGCCTGGTGCCCGTGAACCTGATCGCGATCAAGGACCTCGTCCTCCACGGGGGCGAGCCGCCGGCGTATGCCCTCGATCCCGAGTCGGAGCGGAATCCCGAGGTCGCCCGCCGGCTCTGGCGGCTGCACCGGATCCGGCCCGAGGATTGCCTGGTCCTGATCTCCAACTCGGGCCGCAACGCCACGACGGTGGAGATGGGCGCGCTGGCCAGGAGAGAGGGGCTGCCGGTGGTGGCGATCACCTCCCTCCAGCACTCACACCGGGTGACCTCGACCCACCCCTCGGGCAAGCGGCTCTTCGAGATCGCCGACGTCGTGATCGACAACGGCGCCCCCTACGGAGACGCATTGATCGAGGTCCCGGGAGGGGGCCGCATCTGCGCCGCCTCCACCCTGACCGGAGTGGTGATCGCCCAGATGATGGTCGCCGAGGCCGCCGGGATCCTGGTCGCGCGGGGCCAGGAGGTCCCCGCCCTGATCTCGCTCAACGTCCCCGACAGCAGAGCCCGGAACGACGCCCTCCGGGCCCGTTACGCGGGGCGCGTTCTCCAGAGCGAGCCCTGAGGGCGAGCTCGATGCGACGAGCGGCCTTCGAGGCGAGGGGCTGGAAGGCCAGTGTCCGGGCCGTCCCCGAGCACGGGCGGGGTGCTTCACCCGGTGCTCGAGGACGGACCCCGCCCGCGAAGCGCCAGGTGACGTCCTCGAGGTTCGGGCGGCCGCTGCCGCCTGCGGGCATGATCATCTGGATGAAGGTTGCAACCTGCTCTGGAACCCGGGCCGGGACCACCCGGCCGTGGTCGTGACCTCGCTGCTCCGCCCGGAAGCCCCGACCGATGGATCACGGTGACCACGTCTCGCTGCTCAGGAACGGCGTCGGCCCCGGTGACTGGGCCGACCTGGGCTCGGGCGAGGGGGCCTTCACGCTGGCGCTCGCGGACCTGCTGGGGCCGCACGCACGGATCTACTCCGTCGACCGGGATGGCGGGGCGCTGCGCCGCCAGCGGGCGGCCATGGAGCGGCGGTTTCCGGAGGCCCGGGTGGACTATCGCCAGGCCGACTTCACCCGGCCCCTCGACCTGCCCCCGCTCGACGGGGTGGTGATGGCCAACTCGTTGCACTTCGTGCGCGACAAGCGACCAGTGCTCAGCCTGATCCAGAGCCTGCTCAAGCCTCGAGGGCGCCTGCTCCTGGTGGAATACGACGGTGACCGTGGCAACCCCTGGGTGCCCTACCCGCTCTCGTACCGGAGCTGGGAGCGACTCGCCGCCGAGTCGGGGTTCGTCGACACCAGGCTGCTGGCCACCGTCCCCAGCCGCTTCTTCGGTGCCATCTACTCGGCGGTCAGCGTCCGCGGGGAAACCGCGGCCGGGCCGCACCCGGGCCAGCGGGGCTCCTCGTCGCGCTGAGCCCCTGGAGGGACGCCGGACGGCGGTGGCGGTTCCCTGGCCCGGAGACGGCCGGCCGCGTCGCCCCCATCCCCGACGCTCACCGGTCTCCGGGTCCGCCCACGACGTCATTCCATCCCCAGGGAACGACCTTCTCCGGGCGTCGTTTCCCGGTCACGGATGGCGGCGCCGCGACGCGCCCGGGCGGTCAGATCCTCCAGCTCGTCCAGCCGCTCGGCGGTCAGCGTCAGACCGCGCTGCAGGCGGCGGTAGAACGTGGGCCGGCTCAGGTGGAGGCGCTCCGCGATGAGCTCGTGGCTGCCCACCCGCTTGACGTAGTAGTCGACGAGCAACCGCCCCGCCTCCGCGTCGCGCGGGGCCTTCGCGGCGGCGAGCTCGTGCAGGACGTCGATCAGGAGCGTGCGCAGACCCACCGCCGCGTCCGCCCCCTCCGCGGCGACGCAGGCCAGCCCGGCGAGCGGGCTGGCGGCCAGGGCGGTGCGGTCGTCCAGAGCCTCCAGGGCCAGCCGGAGGAAGGCGGGATCGTGTAGCAGCCTCATGTCAGGCCCTCCACCGCCCGCCGGGCGCGATCCAGGAAGCCGGCCTGCGACTCCCCCTCCTCGAGGACGATGGGGGGCCGAAGACCACCCGGCCCAGCAGCGGGACGGGCAGCACCTCACCCCTGGGCAGGACGCGGTTCAGGTTGACCAGGCGCACGGGCACGACCTGGAGGCCCGGCTTCGCCAGGCAGAGGCGGTACAGGCCCGGGCGGAACTCGCCCAGTCGGCCATCGAGGCTACGGGTACCCTCCGGGAAGAGGACCAGCGAGTCGGTCGCCCCCATGGCCCCCACCATCTCCTCGACGGCCGTGCGCGCCCCGGCTGCCGCCGGGCAGGACCGGCGGCGATCGATGAGGACGGCCCGGAACACCCGCTCGGCGAGGTAGCGGGCGAGGCCGCGCCCCCAGTAGTCGCGCGCCGCCACGGGACGCGTCGAGCGCCGCAGCTCCCGGGGCAGGCTCGACCACAGGACCACGAAGTCGGCGTGGCTGGAATGGTTGGCGATGAACACCCGCTGCCCGGGCCCGAGGTCGCCCGCACGCCACTCCACGGTCGCACCGGTGACGAGCCGGGCCAACCAGGCGATCGCCGAGGCCAGCCAGCGTTCGATCATCGCTCCACCAGCCCCTTCCGGATCTCGGCCAGGCGGCGGGCGGCCGTGAGCAGCGAGCCGGCGGCGATCACGGCCAGCGCCGCGCCCAGCACCCGACCCTGGTAGCCCGCGATCCCCGACTCCAGCGCGGAGAGCACGAGCGCGACCACCATCCCCCATGCGGTGGGGCTTGGCCATGGGGCCGGAGAACGACTGCGGGAGGCCCAGGGCACCGCCGAAGACGCGAACGTAGGCGGTGAAGACGGCCAGCAGCGCGGCCGACCAGCCCAGGAACGCGGCCGGCGACCCCAACGGGATCGCGTAGCCGGCCGCGACCAGCAGGAGGCCGGCCTGGACGGCGGCGGACCGACCGGGCGTCCCGACGAGGCAGACGGCGCCGCCGCAGGCCGCACCCAGGCCGGCCATCGAGACGGCGTTGGGACGGACGCCGAACCGAGCCAGCCGGGCGGCCAGGCCCCGGATCCAGCGGGCGTCACGGGAACGGAGGGGACGCCGTCCCACCGCGGATGAGCTCCTCATGATGTCGCCTCCTTCAGACGGTGACGGCCGCTGCGCCGGGCGGCCGTCCTCGACCGGGAGCCTCGAGTAGGAGCGGTCTCGCCGGCCGTCTCATCCGGGTCTCGTTCTCGGTCTCACGCCAGGCCACCGGCCGGGGATGGGACTCAACGGGCAGCGTCAACCACCACGCCGGCGAGGTCCTGGGCCATGGCCGGTGGACGCCCCGCTTCGTTCCCACGGCAGGGAGGAGGCGACCGCTGTCCGCCGCGGCTCCGCCCGTGGACCACGCGGCGGGCCGGGAACGAGCACGGAGGTGGTCGGAGGGTCGGTGGCGCGATCGAGGCAGCGGCCCGAGCGTGGATCGCGGCCAGGTTCTCCGCCTTCAGGGTCCGACCCGGTGCAGGCCACCCACCAGCCGCCGGCGGTGCGGTCACCGTTTCGGCACCCAGGACCGCCTCGGCCGGCGTCGGGAGGGCCGGTCGATGTCCAGGCCCGGGCCTTCTCGGGCGTCCGGCTCCAGAGGGTCGGCTCGAACTCACCTCCGCGGGGGCCGGGCCAGGACCCTGCCCATCCGCCCGGGGTCGAGGGCATCGCTTTCGCATGCACCGGCGATCCTCCGCGGGATAGGGCGGTCTATTTGATATCACAAAATGTGATATCAATTTGATATCAATGATGAAGTTAGGACCGGGTGAGGTGCGAACCACCCCGGAATTCGGTTCCAGGTGGGGCCGCGGCCGGCCCAGCCGGCCGTACGTGCCGGCCTGGCGGTCGCTGCATCCGCCGGGGGCGGCCATCGATCGGCAGGCCAGGCCCGCGCCGCCGGCCGCGCCGGTCAGGGCGCCGGCCTCCTCCATTGATCGACATCAGCGATACTGGTTGACCGCTCGATGAGGCATTCCGGTGAAAGCAGTCGTGTACGAAGGCCCGGGAAGGGTTTCAGCTGAGGGCGTCGACGACCCCGGGATCAAGCAGCCGACGGATGCCGTCGCGCGCATGACGTCGCCGGCGCCATGTGGCCGCCACCTCCACGTGCACGAGGGCCGCACCGCCGCCGGGGCCGAGCCAGAGCGGGAGCAGGCGACGCCGGTCATCGAGGACCTGCCCCAGCCGGCCAACGCCAACGGAAGCGTGAACCTGACCGGCGTCTACCCGCCGGCTGACCCCGGCGCCCACGGTCTCCACGCCAAGGCGAGCCGACCCGGGCTGCCCCCGGGCCTGCCCTGGAACAGGGCGATCACGGTCGCCATGGGACAGGCGATCCTCGAGCGGTACCACGTGAAGCTGCGCAGCCTGATCCGCGCCAGCCACCCCGAGCCCGGCTTCATCGTCAGTCAACGATCCACGCTCGCGAGCGCACCGATGGTCCTCGAAGGATTCGGTCAGCGCGCCCCGAGGTGCTCCAGGGTCCTTTTCCGGCCGGCCCTCGAGGTGGCGACGTGACCGGAGGCCGGACATCCGACCGGGAGCAGACGGCGGGCGGTCGAGGCCGGCTCGAGTACTGCGTCCACTGCGGGCTGGAGATCGAGTGCGTACGCGCACAGCCCCAGCCTGGCTACGTGCACTGGACCACTCGCGAAGCCCAGTGCTCCGCCCGCCCGACCACAGCGGCTCCCGGCGGGCTGGAGCCCAGCCGGAGGCTGGTGGAGGCCCGGTGCGGCCCCAGTGCCCAGGACGCCTACGAGGAGCTGCTCCACGCGGTCTGGGAGGCTGAGGAGAACTGGCGCTTCGACGACCGCCTGGACCTGACGACCCGTTGACGCGGGCCGAGGGCGGAGCGGTCCGCCGGTGACGGCGGCCCTTCCTCCGGGCGGTTGGTCCCGGTCCGCCGTCGGCCTCAGGCGGCCGGCACCACGGGCGCAACACGGCACCGGCCCGAATCGGTGGGCGGCGCGCTGCGCCGCCACCTGGGATCACGTCGCCGGGCTTCAGTCCCGTCGCCGGACGGTCACGGGCCGCCCGTATGCCGTCCGAGCCGGACCCGGAACGCCGGCCGCCGCCGGCGATGCTCGCCTACCCGGTGGGGCGGTGTTGCTTCAGCTCGACGAGCACGTTCTCGTAGGGGGTGGAGGTCAGGTTCCGGAACTGATGGGTCTCTCCGGCGTCCTGCCAGATCACCACGCCGGGCCTGTCCTCGTGCGTGCGCACCGCGCCGTCGATGGTCGTGATCTCCGCCCTGCCACCGCTCACCGGCACGATCAGGTACGGCAGGTCGTGGCGGTGCATGCGCTTGATCCCGGCGGGCGGAACCGAGAGCCTCCAGACGCGGATCGACTCGTTCTCGAAGACCACCCGGTCCCCGATCGGCTCCAGCTGAGCCCCCGATCGTTCGTCGGCTGGCATCTCATATCCTCCTCCCAACATCGTGCATCACCGCGAGCACGACTTCCGCGCGCTCCGGCCCAGCCCCCCGATCGCGGAAGCCGGTGCTTCGAGCCCAGCATGGCTCACCACGGGTCTCGAGCTCGCTCCCGACGTGTGCGGATGCCGAGACCGCTCGCCCCGACGAACGGCGGCCCGGTCGGAGAGATCGCCGACCACCAGCCCCGGCACCTCCCCGAGCAGCCTGCGCGCGCTCCGTGTCGCGGATGAACGCCCGCACCGGCCGGTCCACCTGGAGGAGGTCGTGCGCCCACCTGCGAACCGACGTTCCCGGCGGCCCGGTGACGAGGATCACGATCCTCCTCCCCGGCCCAGCCCGATGCTCGCGTTCGACCTGAAGGAGCCGGTGGAGTGGATCGGCTCTTCAGCGCGCCGAGGCGGGCGACCCACCCGCCACGGGCGGCCTCGACGCCCTCGGCTCGAGCGGCATCGTGGAACCGGCTCATCGGCTCGGCGATCTCGATCCGTCGCCGACACCGGAGCCGTCCCGCCCCACGCCGCGTCCGACGCGTCGGGTGGGACGTCGAGCCGGGGGCCACGCCCAAGTGAGAGCCGCTCGGACCACCCCCACCCCGCCGTGCGCCGCGGACGCAGGGCCGCGACCACGTCGGACCCGGCCACAGCCACGCCGGCGGCCTCGCCGGCTCAGCGGGTTCGAGCCCTTCGTCCCCGGCCCCGAAGAGGACCGCCAGCCTCCGTTCCCCTTCGCGCTCCGCCCCGGTCAGGTCGGCCCGAGCAAGCTCGACCACATGCCGAGCCATCGGGTCCTTCTTCCAACCACGTTCGTGGGTACCAACCCGGAACCCTCTGCCCTCAGGGCGCTGAACGTGCTGGCCGAGCGTAAGGTGGCCACGGCCCATCGCCCACTCCATTCCTCGGTTCACGTGGGTTGTCCGCTCCTCAGTTGACGTGCTCTGCTGGCGAGCATGGGGAGCACCTTGTCGATGCAGTCGACGGCAAACCGGTACCGGCTCTCGTCCGCCAGTTCGGTCGGCGTCTCGATTGCGACCTCGAATCGACCGGTCTCCCAGAATTCGATCACCGCCCGGCCGACGAACGCGATCGCCGGATCATCGTACCTCATCCAGGGGGTGACTCCGTGCGCCTGGGGTGGTAGAGATGATATGAGGACTTCTCTCTTTTCAATGACTTCGCGTGCGTCGCTCAGAATGCCTGCAACGTGCTCGAGTTCTCGTGCATGAACGCGCCTGGAATCAGTGTCCAGAGGGATCGTGCTCGTCAGGCCAGGTCCCATGGCCGTGATCCCAGAGGCGAAATCGTCCGTCCATTTTCTGCCGTACGCTTCCAGTAGGGCACGGCCGACATACCCACTGCGATCGGGATCGAGGAGCGATACTTCGCGACGTCGCAAGACCCGATAAGCCTGGTTCGGCGTCCACTCCTCCTCAGTCATCGCTCAACCTCTTCATGTGGATTCTGATTTGAGCCCGGATACGACCGCTCATCGACGACCACATCCGCACGTGCAGCAACCCCGGTGGCAACATCCGTGGCCACGATGCCCTCCGCAGATGGCGCCGACCCCGGCATCCACGAACGCCTCGACCGCAACCTGCCCCAAGCCGCGGCGCAGGTCGGGGTGAGCCTCGAGGTCCCCACCAGGTCCCACGGGTCCATACCGGCGTGGCCATCGTGTCGTTCCCCCTCCGGTCGGTTCGAATCTCCGTCGGCTCGGGCCTCCGAAGGATGACCCAGCGGCCATCCTCGTCCCAGCGAACCGGTCCACCCTCGCCTCGGTCCGTGGACGCCGACGTCTGGGCCGGCCACCGCCAGCGTAGAAACCTCGCTCTCGTCCCGTCTCCGGCGACCGTCCCAAACCCGGACAGAGCCCCTCACCCGCCGGGGCGTGCCTGGCCCGCTCGCAATGTGTTACATGATCAGGGTTGAGCGGGTTTGTCGCTTCCGAGCCCCGAGGTTGTCAACCTCATCTCCTCTGGCGCGACGTCGCTGCGCCGCCGTCCGACCGGCCCCTCAACGCCGCGCACCGTCGTCTGCAGGCCGTTGGGAGGAACTCATGGACACGTACGCCCGTCTGAAAGACGGCACGAAGTGGATGTGGTCGCTGGGCGATTATCCGAGTCTGGCGGTGCGGCTACAGCCGTACGCCGAGGCGCTGGCGGCCGCCGCGAGCATCGAGCCCGGGATGAGGGTGCTGGACGTGGCAGCCGGGGACGGGAACCTGGCACTGGCGGCGGCCCGCCGCGGCGCGGCGGTGACCGCCTGCGACCTCACGCCGCGCATGGTCGAACTCGGCCGCGCCCGGTCCGAGGCCACCGGCCTGTCGATCGAGTGGAGAGAGGCGGACGCCGAGGAGCTGCCGTTCCCGCCGGCTGGATTCGACGTCGTCGCCTCCGTGTTCGGGGCCATGTTCGCGCCCCGGCCGGAGCGCGTCGCCGCCGAGCTGTTCCGGGTGGCTCGGCCCGGCGGGCTGGTGGCGATGGCCAACTACGACGGCGGGGGTCTCATGGGCCGGGTGAGCGAGCTCATCTCCAGCTTCGGGCCGCCGCCGTCCGTCGACCTGCCCTCGCCCTTCTCCTGGGGCGATCCGGGTGAGGTTCGCTCTCGCTTCCGGGAACTCGCCTCGTCGGTCGAGGTGAACGGGCGCACCGGCCGGTTCGAGTTCGGCTCGGTGGAGGAGGGGGTCGAGTTCTGGGAGCGGACCAATCCTCCGCTGTCAGCCCTCAGGGCGCTGCTGTCGGAGGAGGCCCACCGCGACGTCGTGGCCGCCCTGACGCGCCTGTTCTCGAGGTTGAACGCCACGAACGACGGCCGGCTGGTCCTCGAGTGGGGCTACGTCGAGGTGCTGGCACGCAAGCCGGGGCCGGCGTGACCGTGCGGCGAGAGCGCTCAGTCCGGATCGAGGATGCCATCCTGCGTGGCCATGGCGACGACAGCCGCCCACGAGCCCACCGAGCGGGCCGGCCGGGGCCCACCGTGCCTTCGGTGATGCCGGGCCGATCGCGATCATCCCAGCCCGGCCCCCCGCACGATCAGGAACAGCCCTGCCCCGACCACACCGACCCCGACGGCATGGGCGACGTGCTCGCCTGCCGGCGCGAGACGTTCGGCGGTGATGGCCGCCGCCACGACCGCCATCGCCCGAAGGTCCGTGACCCCGATCACCAGCAGGACCACCATGAGGCCGGCGCAGCAGCGAACGCAGTGCTGCCCGAGGCGCAAGCCGTGTCGCCAGGCCGTGCCGGTGCCGCCGGGCAGCAGCCGGCCGTCGCCGCCGGCTGCCTCCCGACAGCAGGCGAGGTGACGCGCCTTCGCCGTGGTGAACTGGAAGCACCCGGCGACCAGAACGACCACCCCGGCCGTGAGCGGGGCCGCGCCGGCCAGGTCCGGTCGCCGCATCGCCATCCCCGCCAGGGCAGCGCCCAGCGGGAAGGCCGCGGCCCCGAACCCGGTCCACACGGAGAAGTACCCGAGACCCACGGACGCGGCCAACAGGCCCGGGTGGGCCCCGCCGGTCCGGCCCATCACCTCGCGGTAGCGCCACAGCGCCGGGAGCAGGGACGGCAGCATCATCGCCATCGTCATCACGACCCACATGCCGAGGAACGACGCGGCGGCGACCGGCCACGGCTGCCCGGGCTGCGGCATCCACGCCATGGACATCGTCCAGCCGCCGGGCACCGGCATCCCTCCCATCGCCGACATCGAGGCGGACCAGACGACGGTTCCCACCGCACTGGCGGCGAAGAGCAGGGCGGAGACGCCGAGGAACGCGTACCGGGACGCCCCCTTCCCCGAGCGTCCCGGGGTCTCCACTCCCGCGGGTTGCATCACGACCACCCGGCTCCGCTCAGCCGTCGTACTCGTCGTGGCGCCGCCACCATGGGCCCGACTCGTTGCGACCCTTGGGCGCGCGGTCGAGCCACTGGTACATGCCCCACAGGCCGTCCAGGCCGCGCGCGTAGGTGGAGTACGTGTGGTAGACGACACCGTCCTCGAGCACGAACGCGCTCATGCCCGGCCGCTCTCGGATGTACGTGGCTTGGTCGGTCCCGCACATGGCTGCGTGGTCGGTGGGGCGATTCTCGGCCCCGCTCTGCGAGCTTCCGCTCGGCAGCTGAGGTGCCTCGCGCCGGTAGTTGTACTCGGCGCCTCCCTCGCGCTGCTGCTCCTCCGTGAGGTGGACGTTGAAATCGCGGTTGAAGTCACTGCCGAACGACGAGGCCCAGGGAAACGTCCATCCCATCCGCTGCTTGTATGCTTGCAGCTTCGGCAGCGGCGCCCGTGAGACCGCCCAGAGCATCACGTCGTGGTTGGCGAGGTGCACCACGAAGCCATTGAAGCCGTCCGCGATCGCCGAGCAGGACGGGCAGCCCGCGGCGTAGTCAGGCCCGAACATGAAGTGGTAGACGAGCAGCTGGGAGCGCCCCCGGAAGAGATCGGCCAGTCCGGCGCTCCCCTCGTCGGTTTCGAACCGGTAGTCCTTGTCCACCCGAACCCAGGGCAGCTCCTGCCGTCGCCGCGCCAGCTCGTCGCCGCGCCGCGTGTGCTCCTTCTCCGCCTCGAGCAGCTCGAGCCGGGCGACGAGCCACTCTTCACGTGTCCCGGTCTGGTGTTTGGTCATGCAGGCTACGCTAGCGCCGGACGTCGACAGGGTGAGAGTGACAAAAATGGCGGGATTCTGATGGATCCACCGATCGCCGAGGCGGCGCGCGCGCTCGCGATGGGCAATCCCCTCGAGGCGCTGAACCACGTCGCCCTGCGTGACGACGCGCCGGCACTCGCGCTTCGCGGCATCGCGATGGCGCAGCTGGGCGAGCTGGGACGGGCGAAGGTGCTCCTGCGGCGCGCCGGGCGGGCCTTCGGCGCACACGATGCCGTGGCCCGCGCCCGGTGCGCCATCGCCGAAGCCGAGATCGCGCTCGCCGCTCGCGACCTGAGCTGGCCGGCGAAGGCGCTCGGTGCGGCGCGGGCGACGCTGGAGGCACACGGCGACCGGGTCAACGCCGCGTATGCACGGCATCTCGAGGCTCGTCGCCTCCTCCTGATCGGCCGTGTCGACGAGGCGGAACGAACAGCGGCCGAGTGCGACCCGGCGGTCTTCCCTCCCACGGCCAGGGCCGCCCACGAGCTGGTGGTGGCGGGGATCGCGATCCGGCGTCTCCACACCCGCACGGCCCGGGCCGCGCTCGATCGGGCCGCGCGCGCGGCGCGCTCGGCGCGGATCCCGGCGCTGACGGCGGAGGTGGAGAGCGCCCTCCGCGTCCTGAGCTCGCCGGCCGCGCGCCTGATCGCGCACGGCGAGGAGCGATTGCTTCGGCTCGAAGAGGTGACGGCGCTGCTGGCCTCGGACACCGTGGTCGTGGACGCGTGCCGCTATGTCGTGCGCGACCGTGGCCAGCTGGTCTCGCTCGCCAGGCGTCCGGTCCTGTTCGCGCTGGTGCGCGCGCTGGGCGAAGCCTGGCCGGGGGACGTGCGCAGAGATGCGCTGGTGGCGCGCGCGTTCGGGTCGAGGTACGTCGACGAATCGCATCGCGCACGGCTGCGGGTCGAGATCGGGCGCCTTCGGCGGTCGCTCGCCGGGCTGGCCCAGATCAGCGCGACGAAGCGAGGGTTCACACTGCTCCCGCACCGCGCACACGAGGTCGCCGTGCTGGCGCGGCCGGTCGAAGAGGAGCACGCGGCGGTGCTGGCATTGCTCGCCGATGGTGAGCCCTGGTCGAGCTCGGCCCTCGCCCTCGCGCTGGGAACCAGCCAGCGCAGCGTGCAGCGCGCGCTCGAATCGCTCGCGACGGCGGGCAAGGTGCAGTGGTTCGGTCGCGGGCGCGCCCGTCGTTGGACGGCCCCGTCCGTGCCGGGGTTCACCACCGCCTTGCTGCTCCCCGGCCCGGTTGGCTAGGGTTGGGCCATGAGCCCGCCATCCGCCGAGATGGCCGAGGTCGTCTGTGAGTACGGACCCTTTCCAGGCGTCGACCACGTGCATGGAGTCACGTACGACGGCCGGTGCGTCTGGTTCGGCGCCGGAGACGGGATGCTGGCCCTCGATCCCGCCAGCGGGAAGGTGCTGCGCTCGATCCAGGTGGCCGCCGATGCGGGCGCGGCCTTCGACGGCAGGCACCTGTTCCAGCTCGCCGGCGATCGCATCCAGAAGATCGACCCCGAGACCGGCCGCGTGCTCGCCACCATCCCGGCGCCGGGCGGTGGACGGGGCTCCGGCCTCGCCTGGGCCGAGGGGACGCTCTGGGTCGGTCAGTACCAGGAGCGGAAGATCCATCAAGTCGATCCCGAGACCGGGACGATCCTCCGCACCATCGAGTCCAACCGCTTCGTCACCGGCGTCACCTGGGTCGATGGCGACCTCTGGCACGGCACCTGGGAAGACGGCGAGAGTGAGCTGCGGCGGGTCGATCCGGGAACGGGAGTGGTCCTGGAAAGGCTCGTGATGCCGCCCGGGGTCAGCGTCTCCGGGCTCGAGTCCGACGGCGGCGACCGGTTCTTCTGTGGAGGGGGGTCGAGTGGGAAGGTCCGAACCGTCCGCCGCCCCCGGCGAGGGCTCCGCAGCGAGATTCCCGTCGTCCCCGAGAACGAGTAGCGCGGCACCCTGGCTGGCAGGGCCGAAGACGCGCCCGGCCGGCATCGACTCCGAGCCATTGCGCCAGCGCACCAGAGCAGGTGCTCACGCACCGCCCCTGGCTGGGTGTCAGTCGGCTACGGCGTCTTCTCGATGGCGAGACGACGCGGTGCCGATCCTCGGCGTGGTGGGGCAGCGATCCGAGGAGGGCCCGGGCGCGCCGAACCCCTGGTCGGACGGGGGTGGGAGCGAGCCGGTCCTGGGCATGGGGTCGAGGCCACCAGGCAGGTGACCAGCTCGCCCAACCCAACGGCCAGCTCCTGGTGCGCGGAGCGGATCACCGGGCCCGGGTGCGGGCGCTGCGCAACCTGGTCGGCGATGGCCAGGTCGAACCGCCGCCCAGGCCGACCGGGTAGAGGCAGACAGAAAGTCCGGCGCGCGAGAGATCCTCAAGGCCGACTCGCCCTCCGGCTGGTCACCCACGCCCGGGTCTCAGACAAGGCTAGCCGGCCCCCGCGTGTGTGCATGCTGTTCACCCGAGAGCGGCTCCGCCGAGGCCACGACCCTTCCCGACCCAGGACCGACAACGCCTTGCTCGTGCCCCTGAGCCAGACGTCGAATCGCCCTGGGGTCGGAGGCCGACCGGTCCTGCGTCCGCCTCTCCCGGCCCGGTGACCGGTCCCGGCTGCCGTCAGGACGCAGGAACAGCGGGGTGCAGGCAGCCAGGGAGCGAGCAGGTTGGCAGGGCCGACCGTTCGTGAAGCGACGGCGCTACCGTAGAGCAACCCGATGAGGAGGCTGCCCGGCACGGCGGCACTCGAGGCGAGGCCGATCCCTCCGAGAGGTCCTGGGGCCGAACCGCCCGGGAGGGTCGAGCCCTGAACCGGGCACGGCTGGTGGGCGGGCTGGCCAGGGCGGCCATCGCCACCCTGTTCCAAGGGCCGATCGCCGGGGCGGCGGCCGCCGCCGACCAGGCGGTGGACCTGCTGGTCGATTGGGTCGCCCGAGAGGGGAGGCCCACGTACGAGTCCACGATCATCCGGGTCACCCGGGGGCTGGAGCAGCTGGCGCGCTCCGAGCGGATCGGCCCGGACCAGCTCGAGCAGGGGCTCCTTGGGGCGCGGCAGGCCATCCTCGAGCGGGGGCCCTCGGCCAGGGAGATCGCCGCCCTCGACCTGGACCCGGAGCGGGTGACGCGGGCCGTGCGCTCCAGAGCGGAGGCCGAGCTGGGAGCGCTGGACGAGCCGGCCCGGGAGCTGGCCCGCACGGCGATCCGCACCGTGTACGCCACGCTGCTCTCCGACCCGGACGCCCTGCCCGAGCTGGAGCGGGCCTTCCAGCAGGCCGCCCTGACCCGCCTGGGCGAGCTCCGGCACCTCCCCGAGGAGGTCGTGCGGGCGCTGCGCGGCGTCCTCGCCGCGGCGGCGCTGGTGGACCACCGCCGCCGGTGGCGCAGGGATCTCTATCCCCCCAGCGCCCTGCTGCGCGCCGAGTTCGAGGTGGTGCCCTTCTACGGCCGCGAGGAGACGCTGGACGACCTGCGGGGATGGGCGAACGCCGACCGTCCGCTCGGCATCCGGGTCTACACCGGGGCCGGGGGCATGGGCAAGACGCGCCTTTTGATCGAGCTCTGCGGGCGAATGGACCGGCGCTGGCGAGCCGGGTTCCTGAACCGGGCGTTGGGCGGGCTGCCGGCCGGGGGCGAGGGCTGGCTACGCCCCCTCGACGCCCTCTTCCAGGAGGAGGCCCCGCTGCTGGTCGTGGTCGACTACGCGGAGACGCGCTCTGAGGAGGTGGTGGCGCTCCTGCGGCGCACCCGGGATCGGGCGGCGGGTCCGCCGGTGCGGATCGTGCTCCTGGCCCGTTCCCTGGGCGACTGGTGGGTCGCGCTGGCCGAGGAGGGTGAGGGGATCGGGGACCTCCTGCTCGGTCCGGCCACCGCGACCCTGCCCCTTCCCCCCTGGCACCCGATCCCGCCCGGCGGCGACAGCTGTTCGAGCACGCAGCCGCCGCCTTCCGGGAGCTCGTGCCGGACCCGGTGGGGCCGGCGGTGCCCTCGCTGGAGGAGGCGTACTTCGATCGAGCCCTCTACGTCCTCATGGCGGCGCTGGCGGCCGTCCAGGGGGAGAGGCTGAGGACCGAGGAAGAGCTCCTGGACTGGGCGCTGCGCCGGGAGCGGGGCTTCCTCGACCAGGGAGTCAGGAGCATCGGTTGTGGGCAGCTGGCGGGCCATCCCATCCTGCAGTGCGCGGCGGTGGCGACGCTGGCCGGCAGCGCCCCCGATCGGCGTGCCGCGGCGGAGCTCCTCGCCCGGGCCCCCCTGATGGGAGGCCAGACCGCCGCCGT
>Ga0209810_1000409_pt1 | contig 97258 bp, 95 predicted proteins | sample Coa_R1_7_FD_187159 | JGI IMG/M metagenome (GOLD analysis project Ga0209810, IMG submission 187159) | Surface soil microbial communities from Centralia Pennsylvania, which are recovering from an underground coalmine fire - Coalmine... | ecosystem: Environmental > Terrestrial > Soil > Unclassified... | reverse complement strand
ACAAGACGCCGCGCGAGGTGCGAGCCACGTGGGACGATGCGAGAGGACAACTACAGAAATTCGCGGCCTGAACCGTCAACACGGAAAGGGAGCGGTCCAGATGCTTTCTCGGACGGAGTTGAGCACGCCGTTTCCGATTTCCGCGTGCAACTGGCGGACAGCCTTGGTCTTAATGAACAACAGCGCGCCGAACGCCTGCCCAGCGGACCAAGAACCTTCGACAACCGACTCAGATGGGCTGCGACCTATCTGCATAAGGCCGGTCTCTTGGAGCGTACGCGTCGCTCGCAATACGTGATCACCGAACGGGGCCGGCAGGTTCTCATCGACCAGCCGGATCGCATTGACGTATCCGTGCTTCGAGCCTTTCCCGAGTTCGAAGAGTTCCGACGAAGGCCGAGTCGCCGCGGGGCTGCCGCTGAACCGATACCAGCGGTCGACGACACCGCAGCAACCCCCGAGGAGCGCATCGAAAGTGCTTTCCGAGAACTGCGCGATGCCCTGACCCGTGATCTCTTGGAACGGATACATGCGATGCCGCCCGCCGACTTTGAGATCCTTGTGCTCGACGTCCTTCACGCAATGGGGTACGGCGACGGGACTGAAGATGCGCGCCTGCGCACGGGCGGTACGGGCGACGCGGGTATCGATGGAGTCATTCGACAGGACCGCCTCGGGCTCGAGGGGATATACGTCCAGGCGAAGCGATGGGAATCAACAGTCGGCCGTCCGGCCATCCAAGCCTTCGTCGGAGCCTTACAGGGAGCGCGCGCAACTCGTGGGGTGATCGTGACGGCCTCGGGCTTCTCCGCAGATGCGCGCGAATATGCCGCAACCGTGTCCCCCCGAGTGGTCTTGATAGATGGCCAACGGCTCGCTGAGCTAATGGTCGACCATGACGTCGGCGTGTCCGCACGCGAGACGTACTCGGTCAAAGGAATCGACAGCGACTACTTCGATGATGAGTCGCCTTAGTCCGAGGTGACGGTTGCCCTCATCGAGCATCATTTAGAGACTCAGAGCGACCGTGGCCCTACTGTTGGTCCCGGCGGGCAGACGTCTTTTCTGACCGTCTTACATGGCACCGATTCCGAAGAGTCCCTACATGTAGGGATACCCTCCACTGAGTGCCACCACTCAGCATCCGGCGAATGTCGCTCGCCGACATTGATGACTCTACGCTCCGCATGCTCTCGCGACATGGGGAGCATTTGTTCGTCGAGCGAAAGCGAAAACCGCCACAGGATGGGATCGGTCGTGTCGCCGCATCATTCGCTAACTCGCTGGGCGGCTGGATCTTGCTCGGCGTCGAGGATGATGGATCGCTCTTCGGTTACACGCTTCCGAAGCGTGCCGACGCGCAATCGCACATCGGTCAGATCCTCGCCAACGAAGTGGAGCCGCTTCCACCCTTCGTCGCGACTTCGTACACGCTCGATGGCGTTGATCTCGTGGTCATCCGAGTGTTCGAGTCCTCCGACACGCCGCATCTTGTGAAAGCCACAGGGGCAGTGCCCATCCGGACACCAAAGGGTACGGAACCGATTACGGATCAGGCCGTCCTCCTTCAGCTTGCACGACGAGGGGAAGCGGCGCTCGACGTAGCTCGCGTGCGTCTGGCGAGTGATGTCATCGCCCTCGAGCTGGTAACGCCTGATCGGCCGGACCTGGTCGCATCACACACAGTGAGTCCGACCGTTTTCGTGCGGGCAGCTCTTGTGACGTCGCCGCCAAGTTTTGCGTCGTGGGCTACATCGAAGTCAGCTCCTGCGGCAGCTATCCGGACCCTCGAAGAAGTCGCGAGGATTCTCGGCGCATCGATTACCCAACCCGAGATCTCGTCCCGCGCTCGAGGCGTCGGTGTGGGCTGCAACGGACAGGCAAATGCGCGCCTTATCGCCATTCGCGTAGCGTTCGATGCGGGCGGCGTGCTAGGTGCACGGATCACTCAAATGGCGCAAGCGGCGGATCTCCATTCGATCGATGCGGAGTACGTATCTCCGCTCGTTCTCGCGCTAGGGGATGCCCTAGCCGCCGCAGACGTCCACGGTCGAACTGTTTGGCGCTGTGACATCACTTTGCCGCGACAGGACTTCAAGCTCGAGGGCGCCCCACGACAGACTGGGCGGCCCTTCTTCGCTTCGGGCGAGCTTTCGTCGCCCCCCGAGTATCAGGCGAGCGCCCAGCTAACCAAAACGTGGGTGCGCGAGTTCGCTCGAGAGATGGGTGTGCCCGCCTACGACTGATCAACCCAACAGCGCGATGGCCAAGATGGTCACGGCTTCTGTCTCGCGCAGCTAAGGGATAGGTTCTCACGACCGGTCGAACCACTCGCGGTTCGGCGTAGCAAGTCTCGCCCGTGGCCATCGTGCCGCTATTCGGCGGACCGAGTTAGCGCATTTCGGCCAAGACGTCGAGCGCATCCCAGCTCCGCCACTCTCGCAACGGAACCGACTCGGCAAGCTCCGCTGCTTCGCGTTCCTCTTGGGTTCCGCCGCGAAAATGCGCACGCACTACTGTTTGCCAGTCCGCCAGCGGCATACCCACTTCACGGGCGAATACATCCGCCTCAACCGACCGATGCTGACCTTCAGGCAGGTTCTTGACGAAGTTACCAACTCGGTAGACCCGGCGAAGCGGAGCGTTCTCGCCGCGCGCCTTCCGCTCTGATTCTTCTGCGCGGCGAAGCGCCAGCGTCCGAGGCAGATACTCAACGACCGCGAGATCCCCACGTCGCGCTTGCCGGCCGCTGCGCTGGCCCGATCCTTTCGGCTTCCTACGGACGGAAATCTCGTAGTGCTCATCTCGGACACGTGGGACAACTATGTTCCGCCACGCAGCGAGCACGAGGTTCGTGAGTGGTGCATACAGCTCTGCCCACCCCGCCGTGCTGCCTGGCTCGTTTAGTTCAAACGCTGGGACCTGTGCCAGCGCCGGCCAGCCGAACTCGTCGATACCCGCGGGAGCCAGTCGGAGATCGCCTAGAAAAGCGCCGCGCTTGTGAGTGACGATGAAGCTCACGAAACCGGCGCTCCCGTTCCAGCGCTCTGGTGCAAGCGTGAGCCGCTCGATCCCATAGCGGCCGCCGAGCTCGATGCGCGCAATGTGGTCTAGCGAGTAGTGCCGGTCGCCGCGAATGCTGTCTCCGAATGTTTTCGCGAGGGCCGGGTCCGAGCGGACGCGCAGCTGCTCGAGCAACCGCGGTGTGGCATGACGTCGGTACAGATAGGCATCGGGCCGGAGTGGTATCTCGCGCAGAAGCTCAGGAGCCATCAACAGCGGCTCGAGGTCATAAGCGAGCTCACACAGCAGCGGTGCGACTTCATTCTCATCAGGCGGGAAGCGCTCTGGACGACCGCCGAAGTAGACGCCCTGTTTGTCGAGGCACTCGCTAACCCACATGAGTCGCTGCCAAGATCGGACGACGTCATGTAGGGCGTGACGTGTGTCGTCGTCACGAACTTGAAGGCCATCAGCTAGAAGCTCAGCCGCGTCGTAGGCAACTGTCGCCGTTAGCCAGTAACCCCAAGGGAACCGATCGCGCAATCGTCGCGCTTCATCCGCAAATTGATGGCGCAGAGGCAGCATCTCGCCAGGAGTTTGATCAGCTAGCACGTCCAGCAACTGCTGTGCCGACGATGCGACGACGCCGCTGATCAAGAAAGCTGCGGGATAGCTTTTCCCAGTTCGCTCGAGCGCTTCGAAGCCGTCGGCTCGCAATCGCGCCACCAGCTCAGGGTCATGATCCCGCTCGAGCAACAACAAGAGGCTCCCGAACTCCATCAGCCAGTACACGAATGCTTGCTCTGCTGGTGGCGCTTCGCTGAACATCCGCTCAATCGAGCGCGAGGGGGAACGCAATCCACTGCGGCTAAGAAACCGAATCAGCGGGGAACGGCCACCACTCTCCCGCACACGCGCGGCGATAACCGCCTGCCTGACCTCCTCACCTTCCTCGATCAGGACGGCGAGTAGCGAGCCCGGCTCGAGCTCCCCTGTTTCGGTCCATAAATCCATTTCGGCCATTAGCTGGCTTCGCTCGGCGAGAGTCGCGTCCACACTTCGTTCCATCACAAGGCGAATCCACGGGGCTTCAGCGAGCGCGCGCTCTTGAGCGTGCCGCTCATCCGGTGGAAGCGAGTCCAAGTATTCGTCGACGAGGTCGCTCATGCGGCAGCGCCACCGCTCGGCTTCCGTCGTTTGAGCGCCTCCAGTTCTGCGCGCCCACCGTGCACGTTCCAGCGGTGAGAAGTCAGTCCACCGACGACAACAATCTTCGTGCAGCCTGCCTCGCGACAGCGAATGTGTGGCTTATGCAGATGTTGCGAAATAGCCCAACGGCCCCAGTAACGCTGACCGCAAAGCGGGCAGAGGAATCCACCCCGCGGACTGCGCTCGAGGTCACGGAGCGACGACACTTCGGCGAAGACAACGTCAGAAGGATTGACCCAGATCGGAAGGCCACTCGGCGGCTGATCCGGCGGCAGCACATCAAGCGCGGCTTCTTTGCTGCTCCCCTCCGCATGCTTGGCGAGCGCCAGTTGGATGGAATGCAGCTGACGATTGATGGTGCGCCGGGAGCGCCCTAACTCGCGCGCGACCTCATCCGCGTTGTAGGTCTCCCGAAAACGCGCGTACGTATGCGCCAGGGATTCGACGGTCAACGGCCGACCACGTCCTGGGCGAGCCGTTATTTCGGCCCCATCCCGGTGCAGCCAACGCAGAGCTGTGCGATAGGGAATGCCTGCACGGAGTGCTGCCCGTCGGGCACTTAGGCCAGAGTCAAAATACGCGCGGAGCCTCGCGATCTCTACTGGCTCTGGACCGCGGCGCGGGAAGTTGCCGCGGCCGGGACGGATATTGAGCAGCGCTAGACGCCGGCTGACCAATGCCTGTGAGATGCCGAGCGCGTGGGCAACCGCAACCTGGGTGTGCAGACGCTCGTAGAGACGCGCAATTACTTTCGCTTCCCCGAGTCGCCGAGCCTCCCCGAGCCGCTGCCGCTCAACCCGACCTATGTCGAGACGAAGGCCATCGTCTGGCTGTACGCCGCTCGCGCGCAGGACACGGCGGACGGTGAGTTCTGATCGACCACTTTCAGCAGCGACGCGTGAGACGCTTTTCACCACGCCGTAGAGCCTGACGAGCTCCGCACGCTCTTCGGCGGTGATTGTGCCGCGCCGGGCAGTGTCCACTCCAGCTTTCCGCAAGCGCAGGCGCACCGCCTCCTGACTTATTCCCAGCCGTGCGCCGACAGCACGAAGTGACCGGAGCTCTGCGTATAGCGCGACCGTCTCGGCTTGCGCCGCGGATGACACACGACGTCCGGAGCACCCCCTTAAATCGTCGCCTGTCGGCGCAGGCATCTCTTCAAGCAGGCCAAGAACCACCCCACTGAACAGTCGATTTCGTACCACCGTCTCGGATACGCGCAGGCGCGTGGCGACAGCGCGCACATCGCGGAGTTCGGCATAGAGCTGAACAGCGCCCTCAACGCGGAGGACGAGCGGGCTGACCCCGGCTTCGCGCAGACGGCGGGCGACACGGCGTGGCGTCAGCCCTGCCGCTGCGGCTACGGCGCCGATCGACAAGAGCTCGCGGTAGAGCGCAATGCAGCGGGCAGTCTCGGCTTCGATCCGTGCGCGTTGGTCTGCACGCCTTACGCCTGGCCCCTCACCACTCACGTCATAGATCCTGGCGACGTCCCATTCATCCGACAATGTGACACTTCGCGCCATGTGCCATCAAGTAATCAACTAACAAGGACACGTGTTGAGCCCGCGGTGAGTCCCGAGCCCTCGACCATAGGACCCCGTCGGACCAACACGATGAGGAGACTGGCTCCTCGTACTCGCCAGGGCGCTCGCTGTTGCCGGCGCAGCGATCCAGCGTCCGGGCCACTCCGGACCGAGGCCGGATGGGCAACATTTGGGCAACAAGCCCGCGTCCTCCACTGTCGCTTAGTGTCGCATCTGTCTGCTCAGTTTTCGTGCGTTTTCCAGGGATTTCATGAAGTCGCGCGACTCGCAGCGACACGAGTCGACACGGCGAACCTCCATGGTAAGGAAGTGCTCAGGCACTGGCACCAAGGCGCCGAAGGACACGCGGCGAACGCCGGCGATCTGCTGTCAGCGACCGGATCGGTCGATAAGTTCGATCCGATAGGAATCCGGATCTTGAACGAAACAGAGAAGTGAGCCACCTTCGCGGACGCGATAGGGCTCACGCTCCGGTTCGATCCCTTGCCCCTTCAGTTGTTCAAGCGTCTGCTCCAGATCGTCGACAGCGACGGCGATGTGGCCGTAGCCCGTCCCAATTTCGTAGGTTCGACCGTCGTGGTTGTACGTGAGCTCGAGCACGGACTCGTGCTCTCCCACTGAGAAGAAGTAGTTGGTCGCTTCGACCTCGCCGTTGCGGACGATCTCCATGTCGCGTTCGAAGGTGAAGCCGAGCGCCTCGTAGAAGGCGCGGCTCTTCGCAGGATCTGTGATGCGATACATGGTGTGCAGATAGCTGGCCATACGCGGGATCCTACGTACGGGATGTAACCCGTCTCCCGCCGAACGAAAAAAAGCCGGGCGCCCAGAAGGAACCCTGGAGAGTTCGCCTCCGACCGCCCGGCGTTGTTAGACCGAAACGACGTGCTTGGCGCGTGCGCCGCGCTGCTTCTGCATCGTTTCGGGTTCCTGCTCGGCAGCTACCCAGGTTACGTCTGGGTGCTTCTCGCGCAGGATTTCAAGCCAGACCCGCATCAGTCCATCGCGGGCCTCGGCAGGCAGGTGACCCATGGCCTGCTATGCCGCCTCCGCCTGCGGTTCGGGGAGCGACCAGAACCAGCCGCCGCCGAAGCTCCCCTTGCTTGTCTCGATCGAGAGTGCCTCTCTGGCCCGGTCGAGCGTCGAGGGAGAGATGTCCGCCGCGGCAGCTCGTTTCCGCAGATCGCTTACAGGCTTCGGCCCAGCTGCGAGCTCCTCTTTGAGGAGGTCGATCGCCAGCGACAGCTTGGACTGCGTTCCACGGACATCGCGAGAGAGCAGATCGGCACCGGTGTAGGGCGAGGTCCCTATCTCGATGATCCGGGCTGCGGTGACAGTGTTCCGCTCGACGTTGTCAACCCGCATCCGGAGACTGTCGGCCAGTCGGCTGAGGTTGCTCTTCACGTGTGCGAGCACGCGCTGATCGCCGATCGAGCCGTCTGGATCATCGGGATCATGGGCGAGCAAGAGGACGCTCCGTGCAGCGGCCGCAAGCCCGACCGAACCGCCGAGCCGCTGCAGCGGGTCGGCACTCTCGCCCTTGTTCAAGTGAGCCACAAGAACGACAGCGGCATCGGACTCCTCGGCGAGGCGCTGTAACGGAGCCAACGCTAAGCGGATCGATTGGTCCTTCCACGTGTTGACCTCACCCGCGAGATGCGCCGACAGCGGGTCAAGCACCACGAGCCCGGCTCCGACCTCCTCGACCTTCTCGCGCAACAGCCCGATGTCGGTCGGTAGCTGGGGCGGCATCGCGAAGCCATCTCGGTTCGCGGCCGCGAAGTGGATGTTCTTCAGTGTCGCCCCGCTTACGATCAGTCTCGGAACAACGACCTGCGCAAGCGCGTCTTCTGCTGAAGACATCACGACGCTCCGTGCCCCCTGGTCGCCGAGCTCGCCTCTGCTCAGCTGCGCCGCTAGAGCGACCGTCAGCAGGGACTTCCCGAGCCCCGGTCCCCCGGCGAGCACCGTCAGTGCCCCGAACGGGACCCGCCCCGGCCAAAGCCACTGAACGTCTTCGGCTTCGACCTGGTCTGCACGGATCAGCGCGCCCTGCACCGGCCGCGGACGTACCGAACGCAGATCGCTGTCCGCGCTCGGCTGGATGTCGACGAAAAGCTCGTCGACGGTGCTACTCGTGATTGGATCTCCTTCCGTCGTTGGTTTGTTGTCTGACGCCTGCGATGGAGCGAAGGGCATCAATCCGTTTGGTGATGACCTCCTTCGCAGGCTCCTTTGATCGGGACTAGCGGGCCCGCCGCCCGCCGCTCAGCGAGCGAGGCGGCTGCCCAAGCAGCCCTCCGCCCACCCCGTCGGGGAGTAAACGTAGTCGAACGTCAACCACCGAAGACACTCACCAAGAAGAGAATGAGTCCTTCGGCCGGCTACGCAGCCGCCCCTTCGCGTGGCGGGGGCGGCGGGGCCTAGAACGGGACCTCAGCGGTCTCCTGGCGCGGATTGAGCTCCTCGTCGAGCTCTCGGGAAAGCGCGAGAGCTTTTCCCTTTGCTTCTTGCAGATCGACCAGCGAATTGCTCGTCGCGGCTACCTGGACACTCCAGGTGTAGCCCTCCTTCAGCCTGTTGACCCTGATGCTGCTCACAGGCTGAACATCGACTGTACTGGACATGTGTCTCACCTCCTTTCGTGTCACGTTCTCCGACTGCCGGCCAAGACGTGAGCGCCGGCGGACATTTGGTGTCCGCTCGATCCTGCTATGCGGCGAACTGGAGCAGCTCGACCAGCGGCGCGCTGACGCTCTGACCTTGAGCGACGAGCACGGGCACACAGGCGTTCTTCGCTGGTATCCATGTGACCCGTAGCTCGGCGAGGTTTGGCTCACATTCGGCGCGCTTGATAAGTCGCTCGAAGACTTGGCGGTGCCGGCGCACGCACTCGGCAAGGGAGTGCATCGGATCGGGATCGAGCGCGAACCCGAAGTCGCGCAGTGGCGGACGTGCGTCCGGGCGGTTCATGTACTCGGTCAACCAGCGGATCGCCTTCGTCCAGCGGTTGTACACCGTCCGTTCCGCGACACCGAGCGCCTTGGCAGTTTCCGCTTTTCCCCGCCGGTTCAGTCCAACCGACTGCAAGACGTCGAACTCCGGTTGCGGAAGGCGGTCGAGCGCCCGTTCCAGGTCGAGAAGTCGAAGGTGGATCGAGGTACCCGGTCGCCGCGCCGTCGTCTGCGCGTCCGCGCGGATTTCCTGCCGAGAGCCAGCAACGCGAGCCCTCAAGTCCGGGTACTCCGCGACGAGCACCTCGACCTCTTGCTCGGTATACAGCTCGCCTCCGTCTGCAGCATCGCGCAGCGCCGAGTCAGCCAACTCCTCCTCTGGGAGATCGGAAAGATCTAGCACGCCTTCGGCAAGCCGCGCCAACTCTCCCAGCTGCCAGTCTTCGATCCCAACCTCCCGCGCAACCTCATCCTGAGTCGGTTCCCGACCGAGCTCGTGCACGAGACGAGCGCGCGTGGCGACGATGCGCGCCATTAGAGTCGCGTCACGAACGCTCATCGAGACGAGTTGTTGCATGCGCGAGACGCGCTGTATCCCCGCTCGCACCGACGGCTCGGCATACGTGCGAAGACGGACGCCGGCACTGAGATCAAAGCGCCGGATCGCCTTCAAGAGCTCGAGCGCACCGACTTGACTCAGATCGTCATCCTCGATCCGCGCGTTCGCATACCGACGAGCGATGGGCTCAATCCATCTGCCGGCCGCTTCCAATAGCCGGCCAACTGCTCCCTGATCGCCCGCCTTCGCAAGACGGATCAGGCCAAGCTCATCCGCCGCCGACAGCGTCCCCTGAATCATCGGAACTCGATCCTAGCGCTGCTCCCGGATCGCCAACCTCCCCCTCACATTCCGTATGGCACGAATCGCCCGGAGCCTGCAATCTGTTTCGGCACCGTCGACCCAGCGATGCCTTCTTTCCACACGCGCGTTAGGAGTCCCAAAGGGGCCGCCGGGGTCGCGCGCCTATGTACGCCGACCGCGGGGGCCAGCTCGAGCACCGCCGGCACCGATCAACGCCGAACGGTGCCGCTTCGGTGCCCGGATCGGTGCCCCCTGAAGTCGGCGATTGCAGGACCTTCGCGGCGAAGGCACCGACATGGCGTCTCCTTTAAGCACCGACGCGCCGGGCTCTGCCTTTTCACTCGCGCGAGCAGGGACTCCGAGAGGGGCCGAGCGGCCGCCGGCTCAGTTTGGGCGCCACGATCTCCTCGGGTGCTTGGACACGCTCGACAAGTACTGCCACAACGGCAGCCACCGGGATCGCGTCCAGCTATTCGCAGACGGCCCGGGTCAGCTCGAAAGCCGCTGCAGGTCCCGATCATTGTCGAGCTCTGCCTGCATCGGACCGCGATTGACATTCCCCGACCGATTCGCTATTACTCGACGCTCGGCTGAATGAATAGATGCTGAGCGGTGGTCGTCGCATGAATTTTGACGCTTCCCCGGACGTTGTTCCGAACGGGCCTGATGGTACGGCGCTGCCGCCGTCGCTTCAGTTGATGGCGCTGTTTGAGGGGCGTCGGCTTACCCCGACTCAAAGACGGATCGCGCAGTGCCTGGTCGAACGAACCACTGAGGCGGCGTATCTGTCCGGCAACGAACTCGCCGCGCTGGCGAATGTGAGCCAACCCTCGGTGACTCGCTTCGCGGTCGCGCTGGGCTACGACGGTTATCCGGACCTGCGTCGCACGTTGCGCGCCCTTGCCTCAACGGGCGCGGCCGAGAGTCCGACCGGTGCGCGGCGTAATGAGTGGCAGGCCGCCGTGCTCGCTGAGGCGCGGAACTTGACGACGCTCTCGGAGAAGCTCGCTGATCCTGAGGCGATCGAGGAAGCGGGGCGCCTGTTGATGCGATCGCGGCCTCTGGTCGTCCTCGGACAGCGGACGGCGGCGCCGCTCGCGCTCTATTTCGGGTACTTCGCCGCGAAGTTCCATCCTGACGTGCGGGTAATTGGCGAAGGCGGCAGTACCGTCGGGGACCGCCTTGACCAGGCGAGAGCGGCAAGTGGGGAAACGCTTTTCGCGTTCGTGCTTCCGCGTTATCCGCGCGAGTCGTTGGAGGCGCTGGACCTTGCTAAGCAGGTCGGCTTCACAACGGTCGTGGTGACGGATTCTGCAATCGGTCCGGTCGCCGACCATGCCGACCTTGTGTTGGCGGCTGCGGTGGGTCGGGGCCTCGTGTTCGATTCACACGCTGGGCTGATGGTTTTGACGACCTTGATCATGCAGTCGATGTGCGATGCGGCTCCGGCGGAGTCCCAGGCGCGCTTGGAAGCGTTTGAGGAGACGGTCTCGCAGCGGAATCTCTTTGTTGCCTAATGACCCGTTCGTCTCATCACGTGCAAGGACATTCTCTCGGAGAGGAGGGCTTGCGCATCTCTGCCGCTTATCGATCGCCCCTATCTGGAAATTGGTAGCAGTCCGCAAGGAGGTAAGCGTGCGTTTCCCGCGCCCACATCGTCACCATCTCAAATGGCTTTCCCTCGCCGGCGTCTGCGCGGCGTTGATTATCCCCTCAGCCACCAATGCGTCCCCGGTAAAGAAGCATCCAGTGCACAAGAAGGTGAATCTGCTCGCGTTCAGCCCGCGTCTGCACAACATGCTGCCGGCCTCGATCAAGTCAAGCGGCGTGGTGAACACCGGCACCGCGGCGGGGTATCCGCCCTGGGAGCTGATCGCTCCCGATGGGCAGACCGTGATCGGCGTCGACCCCGACCTCGCGGCCGCGGTCGGCAAGATTCTCGGCGTCAAGTTCAAATTCGTCAATGCTGCGTTCTCGACGCTGATCCCTGCCGTGCAGTCCGGCCGTTACGACGTGATCTGGTCAGACGCTGGGGACCAGCCAGCTCGCGAGCAGGTCGTCGATCTCATCGACTACGTGATCAACAACAGCGCCTTCCTAGAGAATGCAAACGGCCCCCGGATCAAGACCTTCGGTGATGTCTGCGGGAAGAAGATCGCGATCCAGTCAGGCACGACCGAGGTCGGTTTCCTTGCTGCGACCGCTACCGCCTGTCAGCAGGCCGGTAAGCCCGCCCCGCAGGTCTCGACCTTCGGCGACGAGCAGACGGCGGTTCTGGCGGTCTCAAGCGGGCGGGCGGACGCGACGGTTGCCAACTCCGCGACGGTGGGTTACATCGTGAAGCAGAGTCAGCGCAAGTTCAAAGAGACGGGCCCGAGTTACTTCACGGACGTCAGCGCGATCATCGTGCCGAAAGGATCGGCGATCGCACAGCCGTTGTTCTACGCACTGAAGCGGGTGATGGCGACATCGAGGTACAAGCAGATCCTCGCGAAGTGGGGTGTTGCGAGCGCCGCAATGAAATACCCGATCGTCAACGGCGGCGCCAAGCTGACGCATGACACTCAAGTCGTTGTTAAGCCGTAGCGCGGAAGCGATGAGGAGGGACTTCTCGAGCGACTGTTCGTGAGTAGTCGCGTGTCATCACTTTCGTTCCCCGGAGAGGAGCTGCGGCCGCCGGAGGCGCTAGCCGTCCCGCGGGCGAAACGTCCAGGGCATTGGCTCGTAACGGCGGTCGCACTTCTCCTGCTCGCCTTGATTATTCGTGCCCTGGTCGACAACTCGCGCTTCGAGTGGGGCACAGTTGGCCACTATTTCGCCAGCAGCGCGGTGCTTGACGGGCTGGAGCGAACGATCTACCTGACGGCAATCGCGATGGCGATCGGGGTGACCCTGGGCACATTGGTTGCGCTGATGTCGGTGTCCAAGAACCTCGTAATCTTCACCCTAGGGCGCAGCTACGTCTGGCTGTTTCGCGGTACACCCGAGCTCGTCCAGATCATCTTTTGGTTCAACCTTGCCGCCCTTTACCCGAGGATTGGCTTGGGCCTGCCGTTTGGTTCGTCGGCTCTGAGCACCAACACCAACGCCGCGATCTCGCCGCTTGTGGCTGCGATCCTGGCACTCGGCCTCAACGAGGCCGCCTACATGGCGGAGGTGGTTAGAGGCGGGATCATCTCGATTCCGAAGGGACAGATCGAGGCCGCGAACTCGCTCGGACTGTCCAGGACACTAATGCTGCGCAAGATCATCCTGCCACAGGCAATGAAGGCGATCATTCCGCCGACCGGCAACCGGGCGATCACAGTTCTGAAAGCGAGTTCGCTCGTAAGCGTGATCTCGCTACCAGAACTGCTGGGTGCGACCGAGACGATCGCTGCCCGCACATTTCTGACGATTCCGCTCTTGATCGTCGCGAGCATCTGGTACCTCATCATCACGACCGTGATGATGGTCGGACAGACGTACTTGGAGAAACGGTACCGACGAGGATGAGCGATCCGCCGTGAGCGCCACCGTTCAGGTCGAACGCGCCTGGAAAGGTTTCGGGGGCTCGTGGGCTGTTCGCGACGTGAGCTTCGAGGTCGAGCAGGGTGAAGTGGTCTGCCTGATCGGTCCGTCTGGCGCCGGAAAGAGCACACTGCTCCGCTGCGTCAACCACCTGGAATCACTCGATTACGGCCGCATCTTCGTCGACGGCGTACTGGTTGGTTTTCAAAGCAGCGGCCAAACGATCAAGCCTCTGAAGGACAAAGAGGTGCGCGGTCAGCGACGAGAGATCGGCATGGTCTTCCAGCAGTTCAACTTGTTCCCGCACATGACCGCGCTGGAAAACGTCGCGCTCGGTCCGCGCTTTGTCCGCGGATTGACACGGGCAGATGCGACACGCCTCGCGGTTGAACAACTGAGCAAGGTCGGCCTGCGCCACAAGGCGACGGCCTATCCCGGCCAGATGTCCGGCGGCGAGCAGCAACGAACAGCAATCGCGCGCGCGTTAGCGATGGAACCAAAGGTGATGCTCTTCGACGAGCCGACCTCGGCGCTCGACCCCGAAACAGTCGGCGAGGTCCTCGAGGCAATGCGTCAGCTCGCTCGTGACGGCATGACGATGCTGATCGCGACTCATGAAATGGGCTTCGCACGTGAGGTCGCTGACACCGTCGTGTTTCTTGATCAAGGTGCCATCGTGGAATCAGGTTCAGCAGGCGAAGTTCTAAATCGGCCTAAGCAGGAGCGAACAGTCGTATTCCTGCGACGGATACTCACCGAGCAGGAGGTCGACCATGACGGAATCGTTCATCATTGACGGTGCATTCAATGGATTGGTCACGGAACCGGTCTATCCCGTGGACGGACGCGAAATCGTCGAGCAGTTCCTTCATGGAGGCGTCCGCATCGTGCACTCATCCGTGGTCACCGATCTGATGGGACCAACATCTTTCGAGGGAGCCATCGATGCCATCCTCGAACATGACGCCGTCTTCGATGCTTACCCAGAATCCACGACCAAGGTCGACTCCTACGCGGCCGCAGTAAACGCAAGTGGCGGCGACCGACTCGGCATTGTCTATCACTTCCAAGGCGCGAGTGCGATTGGCAGCGACCTCGACAAGTTGGCTGTCCTCCACCGCCTCGGGTTGCGCATCCTGCAGGTCACCTATAACGAAGAGAACCTCCTCGGCTGCGGCGGCAACTGCCCTACCGACACCGGTCTAACCTCGTTTGGGCGCAAGGTTGTACGCGCCTGCAACCAACTCGGTGTCCTGCTCGACGTCTCACACGTCGGACCGAAAACAGCGCTGGATGTAGTCGAACATTCCGATAAGCCAGTCGTCGCATCGCACTCGAACGCAGCGACGATCTATCCCCATAGCCGCAACCTGAGCGACGAACTGATTCGCGCGATCGCGGCGAGCAGAGGCCTTATTGGCGTCTGCCCGCACGCCGTCTTCACCGGCTCAGCGACAGGCCGCGAAAGCACGCTCGACGACTTCATTCGGCACATCAGCCACATTGCCGAACTCACTGACACCTCAAACCTCGGACTCGCCTCTGACCGATTCGCCGCCCCGAACTTCTACAGTGCGATTCTTAAGCAGCGCCGCGCGCTGAACGTGGGCAGTTTCTGGACCGGTGTTTCACTTGCTTCCAAGCACGTTCACGGATTCCGCTCATGGTCGGAGATCGAAAATCTCGAATCGGCGCTGCGTAATGTCGGATTCAGCAGCGACGATCTCGCGAAGATTCGTGGCGAGAACTTCTTGCGCGTATACGGAGACGCTTGGCCGGCTGGAGAGCACAGCGCACTCCCCGGCACAACCGAAGAGCATGTCGTGAGCGCCCACGTCTGACCAGGAACAACGCGTGATACGACGCGCGACGCGGGTACGAGACGCTCCGAAGTGGCGGCCGATCGGCATCGCTAACCGTGCAGGCGCCCGCCGCTGACACGCGCGACAAGTACTGCCACAACGGGGCCCACCAGCGGCGACCGAGTTCACCGCCGCGACATCGACGCTTCAGCACCCGGCGCTCAGGGCACCATCACCGAGCCCGACGGAGCCCCGGTTCGAGCCCGTCGGACCGCATGGTTGAGCCACACGCGTGGGGGCGCCATCGATCTCTTTTTGGGCACCGAAAGCTCCGTCAGTGTCTAGCAGGCTTGGAGTACGGTGGCTGCAGGGCCGCGAGGGGTCGCGGTTGTGCGGATCGCGCCGAAGACCTTCGCTGCACTGCGGGACGCGCTCCGAGACGCAGAGGCGGTCAGCGGTCGCACCTTAGTCCTCAGCGAGTGCTTTCGTGGATCGCCGAGCCAAACCGGCCCTACCCAGCCGCACCGTGTCCTAATGTGCGAAGAGAGAAGTCGTCCCCAACGTCGGTCGCTGACTGGCGCATCAGCTGGCGCACACCCCGCTGCATCCGGCTAAGTGAGCCGAATCACTGCAGTTTCCTAAACCGCGTGCGCTGGTTCGATTCCGGCCGGGGGCATCCTGTTGTTCATGCGGAATCCGTGCGATGTGCAGCGAGTTCGCGAACGCTCGGCGCAGAGCGAAACGCTCTGCCCGAAGCCGACGTCGAGGGCCGACTCCGCCTGTCCGCGTGCTAATCGACCGCGGCGGGCGCAAACGAGCGTTGCACGAGCGGCCGGGGGTGCGGCAGACGCAGGCACGCAGCCAGGCCGAGCGCCGGTGAGCGCGCTGATCGTAAGCGCATCTGGTGCAATTCGAGAGAACCGAAGATGACTGGACCCGGGCAGCGGTCGACGATGGCGTGCGGGTGGACGAGTACGCCCGCTAACCGAGGAAGAGGGGCACGACCGAAGCGGCAGGCGCCCGCAAGTGCATCAAACGTCTTTCGTGGGCGCCTGCCAGTAGTTGAGACTCGGCGCTTACTGGGCGGCCGTGCGCCGCTTGCGCCGACCGTTGGCCGGAGCGGCTTTGCGCCGGCGGCGTCCGTTCGCAGGCGCGGTTGCTGTCGTGCGGCGCCGACCATTCGCAGGCGCGGATTTTGAGCCGCGGGCAACTGTCGACCCCGGTCTACGGCCACGGCGCTTGACTTCGATTCCTCGCGAGGCCCACTGTTGAGCTTCGTCTTCGGAGATATCGAGACGGACCGAATTCCGTCGTCCATCAGGTGGCGTCAGGGTCATCGTCCAGGCCTTGCCGTCGGCGATCTCTTTGCCGCTTAGATCAGAAATGACTCTCTCGATAACCGAACGCGCCATTCGCCGTCCTCTCTATAGACAAACGCTTGCGATAAGCGATCGTAGAAGAGTGTAGAGCTTTATTACTGGTATCGGTGAGTCGGCCGTCGGTCGACATCTTTATGCGGGCACGCAGGCCGGGGCATCGCCGCGGGCTATGTGCCGACCGCACCGACCAGGACATACTTGACGTCGAGATATTCGTCAATTCCAAAAGCGCCGCCCTCCCGTCCATAGCCGGACTCCTTGACACCGCCAAACGGCACGTTCGCGGCGCTGATGATCCCCGTATTCGCGCCGACGATCCCATAATCGAGTCGTTCCGCAACCCGCAAGAGTCGCGCATAGTCCCGTGTATGGAAATACGCGGAAAGGCCGTAGACGCTATCGTTTGCAAGCGTGATCGCCTCCTCCTCGGTTTTGAAGGACATAACGGCAGCGACGGGCCCGAACGTCTCTTCGCTTGCGATGAGCATCTCCGACGTCACATGATCGAGGACGGTCGGCTCGTAGAAGGAGCCGAGCGCGAACTCGTCATCCCGTAGCCGGCGACCCCCGGTAACAATGCGAGCGCCCCGTTCGACTGCATCGGCCACGTGTTGCTCGACCTTCGAGACAGCTCGATCGTCGATGAGGGGACCTACCGTAACGCCAGGGCGGTCGCCAGGGCCGACGACCATGCTTGCAACTTTCTCGGCGAGCAAAGTCACAAAGCTCTCGTAGACCGCTTCCTGAACATATGTGCGGTTCGCACAGACGCACGTCTGGCCCGCATTACGAAACTTGGATGCAATCATCTCGTCGACCGCCTGCTCAAGGTCGGCGTCATCGAAGATGATGTACGGTGCGTGGCCACCGAGTTCGAGCGAGAGGCGCTTGACCTGACCGGCGGAGAGGCGAATTAGTTCCTTGCCGACCTCCGTCGATCCGGTAAATGAGACCTTGCGCACCTTGCGGTCGGCGAAGATGGTTTCAGCGACCATCCCGGACGACCGCGACGTCACAAGATTGACAACGCCCGGCGGCACGCCGGCGTCATCGATTGCCCGCAACACCGCGGCCGCGGTAAGCGGCGTCGCGCTCGCTGGCTTAACGACGCATGTACAGCCAGCGGCGATCGCGGGTCCCAGCTTCCGCGTCATCATGGCAGCCGGAAAGTTCCACGGCGTGATTGCGGCCGCGACACCGACCGGTTGCCGGAGCACGAGGATACGGTTGGCCGGATTCATCGGCGGCACCAGTTGACCGTAGACCCGCTCTGCCTCGCTGCCGAACCATTCAAGGAAGCTTGCGGCGTAATCGACTTCGCCGGCGGCCTCGGCCAACGGTTTTCCCTGCTCCGCGGTCATCACTCCGGCGATCTCGTCCCGTCGGTCCCGGATGAACTCTGCAGAGCGCCGGAGGATTCGTGCGCGTTCGATCGCCGGCAGTGACTTCCACTCATCGAAGGCGGCTGCCGCGGCATCGATTGCAGCCGAGACATCATCGGCGGTGCCGTCCGGAACGGATCCAACCACTTCACCGTTTGCGGGATTAGTTACGTCGAAGCGGTTCCCGTGACGACTCTCGACCCATTCGCCCCCGATCAGTAGCTGCTCTTCGTGACCAGTTCGTACGCCCATCAAGTCCTCCCAATTCACTCGTTTGCATCGCCGACCGATCAGGACATGGCTTGGACGTCGATCGGGCGACTTTCTTGAAACTCAGTTGAACAACTCGATGCGGTAATGCCGGACGTGTCCTCTCACGGCGCGGACACCAGGGCGCGAGCAGCGGGGAGCGCGCGATTCCCGCAAGGGACGCCCGCGAACCAAGCGCTGAAAAAACTACGATTGGTCACTGGCGCCCAGAAACTCACAGAAAGTGGCTGCGTAGGCGAGAGCACCCTCCTTTAGGTCTTCGATGGCGATCGATTCATTCGCCGTATGCGCCTCACGCAGCTGCCCAGGTCCAAAGAGCAGAGTTGGAACCCCAGCCTGAATCAGGAAGCGTGCGTCCGTGCTTCCGGTCATTCCGGCGATTTCAGGCCTTCGCCCTAAGATATTTTCGGTTGCGGCTCGCGCCGCGGTCACAATCAACGCCGATGGGTCGACCTCGGAAGGTTCCCAAAACGCAAGCTCGGATAACGTCGCCTCGATTCCATCGGATTCATCAAGTGACCGCAGCACCTTCCTGACACGGTCGGGTATGTCCGAACGACGCTGCCCAGGAAGCAGCCGGCAGTCGAGCGTCAAGACTGTCCTGTCAGGCACTACGTTCGCCTTTGTGCCCCCTAATACCATGGTCGGGGCGAGCGTGGGTTGCCCAAGCAAGGGGTGCGTCAAGTCCTCGAATCCGAGCTTGCCGAGCGCTTGCAGCACGGTGGCCAATTGCGAGATGGCATTAACTCCATCCGACGGCCGCGAAGCATGTGCACTCTGACCGTGTACCGTGATTGTTAACCATTGAAGACCTTTGGCAGCCGTAACGGCGCTAAGGCCAGTCGGTTCGCCACAGATTGCACCGTCTGCGGGGGCCAGCAACCCTCGATCATGAAGGAACTTTGTTCCTAGTTCGCCGCCCGTCTCCTCGTCAGCGACAAGTTGGATTGTGAGTTCGCCGTGTAGCGAGATTCCTGCATCGCGAATGGTGGCGAGCGCCGCGAGCGCCGATGCAATCGGCCCCTTCATGTCGGCTGCACCGCGTCCCCATACGTTCCCCTCAGAGACGAGGGCCTCGAACGGCGCGTTGCGCCACGTCTGGCGATCGCCGGCAGGAACCACATCGATGTGACCATTCCAGATAAGCCTCTTATCGCCGGGGTTGCCGCACGTGGCGAGAAGCGAAGTCCGCCCCTGCTCTGGTGTCAGAACCGTTACGTCACGGGCACCAATCAGATCGAGCCACCGGCGCAACGTCGGTACGATCGCCGATTCGTTTCCAGGCGGATTTTCTGTCGGCACGCGAATAAGACTCTGCGCGATCTCGACTACGAGTTCGGTCCGGAACGCTCTACGGAGCGCGTCGGTAGTCCGCATTAGACGAGGCTCACGACACGGCCGCGTCTTGCGAGCTCCAGCGGTCTCATGAAAGGGAACACGCCCGCAACCACGCGCGCCGCGTTCCAGGCGCGACCGTAACGATTTCCTCCGGTGTGCCACTGATCAGTCGATAACATGTCAGTAGTATGCCAACTGCGCCAAGCATCCGATTGCGGCCGCTCTTCGATTGGCGAGGACAACGAGTCGAGGCCGCGCCCATGCCAGCGCCGCCCGCGTTACGGCGCCCCAAATCGGCTCGGATCGTGGAATCCTCGGACCATCCGCGAACCAAGGATCCTACTTGATCGTGTTCGACAAATGCGCAGCCTGAGTCTTCGGCGCGCAGCGCCGCCGACTCAACGCTTCGTTCTCGTGGTTGTCAGCTCGCTCAACATCCTCGATCAAATCTTTGCCAGCGCGGTTGCGCCGATTCTCCCGTATTACGCCGATCGACTCCATCTGTCAAAGGCGTCAGCGGGCATATTAACGGCGTCCTACGCAGTCGGGATTCTAGTTTCTGCGTTTCCCGCCGGCGTTTTCGTTGGCTGGCTTGGCCGGAAGCGAACGATCCTTTTCGGACTCACGCTGCTCGGGCTCTCGAGTATCGGCTTCGGTTTCGCGACGAATGTCATCGAACTCGACCTGACTCGCGGTGCTCAGGGGTGCAGCGCCTCGTTGATGTGGGCAGGAGGAATGACCTGGCTAGTCGACATCACGGCTACCGACCGCCGCGGCACGGTTATCGGTGCGATGGCTGGCCTGGTGGCCGGCTTTGGGCTTCTTGGGCCAGTCGTCGGCGCTCTCGCCAGTGTCATAGGGACTCGCGTCGTATTTGGAACAATCGCCGCGGTTGCAGCAGTCGAGTCCATAGTCGTCATCCGGACGGAAATAATCGAAGCAAAGACCACAACAATTCGTGCGTTCGCTAATCTCGCAATGGCTGTCTCGGATCTTCAACTCCTCGCCGCCTGGTGGCTGATTGTGCTGCGATATCTCTATTACGGCGTCATTTCCGTCCTTGTGCCACTGCAAATGCACGCACTCGGTGCTAGCCCCGCAGCTATCGCAGCAAGCTTCCTCGTCGCGTCTGCCACTGCCACGATCGTGATTCCACTAGTGGGGCGCGGCGCTGATCGACACTGGACTGTGGCGCTGCTTTACGGAGGCCTCCTTAGCTCGGCAGCTGTAGTCCTCGGCCTGCGTTTCGCCGGCGCCATTTGGGTCATTGCTGCCTCCGTCATTGGCGCCGAGGTGTGCACGAGCGTCTTCTCGATCGCAGCGCACGCGTTCGTCTCGACTCGCGCCCAGGTCCGCGCTATTCCCCAAGGGGTCGCGTTTGCCATGATGTCTTTCGCCTTTGCAGTCGGCAGCATCACCGGCTCGGCAGGGGGCGGCAGTCTGGCTCAGTTGACTACAGACGGAGTGCCCTACCTCTGTTTGGTGGTTCTTCTTTTGGCAGGTCTCCTATGCCCTCGCGCCCTCTCACGTGCGACGCAGCTCCCTTCGCCGTCTCGGCGCGATCAGCTCTGGACAGGCGACCGTTCGCGTTAGTGGTCTGGGAGGCGGTTCTCTTCGATCGATATAGCGAGCGCTTCGAGAGTCCGCACAAGCCAAATCGTGAACTGACTGGTAACGTCGATCGTCAGCCCGCGCGGCTGCGCATCGCGAGAGGGGATAACTCCAGAATGCCACCAGCTGCCATCCGGTTCTTGGATTGATACAAGGTGGTCTCCAATCTGCATTGCCATATCCAGCGCACGTGGATCCCGTGTCGCGCGGTATAAACTGGCGCATCCCCATGCGTACTTGTGACTCAAAGTCGTGTGGGTGACTTCCTCGTTGCAGCCGAGCGAAAACTCGAACAGTGTTATCGCGCAATCTAGATAGCGCGGGTCACCTAACGCTTGCGAGAGATCTACGAGAAACGCAATTATGAGCCCTAGTAGCCAGTATGGCTGCCTCGGTGCGCTGCGCTCAAAGATTTGTGCGTACGGGGGGAAGGGCGCCACATTTTCGGTGGTGATAAGACCGCTTCGATTATGAGTAAAGAGATACAGCCGGCTGTCGAGGTCCGGCTGATCTTCGAGCAGCCGAAGGAAATATGTGCCGATACCTTCTGCGGGCGTAGTTCGCCCGGTGGCGAGCGCAGCGATGCCGGCGACGGCGCTAACGCTGGGCACTATCAAACCTTGGCGACGTCGCCGCGCCTCCGGGTGACCAAACAACCCGCCTGTACGTGAATCTTGATATCGGAGCACCTCCTGCATCGCGGAAGCTGCGAGCGCGTAGAACCCATTCAGATGCGCGCTAACTGCGCACCACGCGGGTGCATATGGCAGTTCGGCCAGTGTCGCCTGATCAGCGGGCTGCCGGAGGCTCGCATCTGGAGCGACAAGGCTGCGCTCGATATATCTCAGTGCCCTTGCGGATGATTCCGGGTTGCCGGTAAGTAGGAGCGCGATGGCGACGGTCTCGAGATCGGCGAGCTGGTTCGCGTTCGGCCCGAACGAGCCATCTTCATCCTGCTCACGACTAAGCCACGCTGCGGCGCGCGAAACCGCCGACCTGTAGCCCGCGGCTCGCGGTTCCGAGATCCACGGGGTGTTATGCCGGGCGTCGTCCATCGTTTCGAGAAGGGCCTCCGTGGGGGCGCAGAGGCTCCGTTACTTACTCAGCGTCCCTTTGCGAGCGGATTTCGGCACTTCCTACGGTTTCAGGAGCGCTCACGAGGTGGCATGCGACGAAGCGTCCCGAAACCGCGCGGAAGGCGGGTTCAATCTCTTTGCAGACCGGCATGACGTAGGGGCACCGGGTATGGAAGCGGCAGCCAGTGGGCGGGTGGATGGCGCTCGGCATGTCGCCGTGTAGAACGATTCGTTCGCGTGCGCGCTCTATCGGCGGGTCCGGCACGGGCACGGCCGACAGCAGCGCTTCGGTGTAGGGGTGGAGCGGCCTCGCGAAGATCTCGTCTCGTTTCCCGAGCTCGACGATTTTGCCCAGGTACATAACCGCAACGCGTGTCGCTATCTGTCGAACAACGGCGAGATCGTGCGCAATGAACAGGACGGTGAGCCCGAGATCTTCCTGCAAGTCGGAAAGCAAGTTCACTATCTGAGCCTGCACCGAAACGTCAAGTGCGCTGACGACCTCGTCGGCGACCAGGAAATCGGGTTCAAGCGCAAGCGCACGGGCGATACTGATCCGCTGCCGCTGGCCACCGCTAAACGAGTTCGGGTACCGACCTCCGGCCGAAGGTGGTAGGCCAACGCTCTCGAGGAGCTCTTGTACGCGCTGCCGTCGCGTCTCTTTGCGAGCGCCTCGTGCACGAAGCGGTTCGCCGATGATCTCCTCAACTTTCATTCGCGGGTTGAGCGAGGCGTATGGGTCCTGAAAAACGATCTGGGCACGCTTGCGCCAGCTGCGCAACGCCGCGCCTTCTAGAAGCGATAGATCTGATCCCTCGAAGCGGATGTGACCACTCTTCACTGTGTTAAGGCGCACGATGGCACGACCAATTGTTGTCTTGCCGCTGCCACTCTCGCCGACGAGTCCGAGCGTCTCCCCGCGATCGATCGTGAAGCTCACGCCGTCGACGGCACGTAGAGCTTGCGCGCGCGAGCGCCATTCTCTGGCGGCGACGGTGAATTCGACAACGAGCGAATCGACTTCAACGAGCGGGCTGAGAGGATGGGCGCCGTTCGTGCTCATGCTGAGCGCACTAGCGAACGAACGTCAGCCCAACATGCCGCAGCGTGGCCTTCGTCGTCGCGCGCAGCGAGATCCGGCTCGGTGGTGGCGCAGCGCGGCAAAGCAAACGGGCATCGCGAGTGGAAGGGACAGCCGTCCTCCAACCTCGACATGTTTGGAGGCGATCCCGGAATTGCCGGCAGCCGGTCTGGAAGTTCGTTATCGATCCGGGGCACGGAACGGAGTAAGCCAAGGGTGTAAGGGTGTCTCGGGTGGGCGAATAGTGTTTCGGTTTGCCCGTGTTCTACTACGCGCCCGGCGTACATCACCGCTACTCGATCAGCGAAGCTTGATACGACGCCGAAATCGTGTGTGATCATCAGCAGCGCCATCTCCCTGTCGCGCTGTTCACGGCGTAAGAGTTCGAGGAGCTGTGCTTGCAACGTGACGTCAAGCGCGGTCGTGGGTTCATCGGCGATCAAAAGGTCTGGGCTTGGCGCGAGTGCAATCGCAATTGCAACGCGTTGTCGGAGACCGCCAGACAGTTGATGTGGAAATTGCTTGAGCCGCCGGACGGGATCGGGAACGCCAACCTCATCGAGCAGCTCAGCAGCGCGGCGGCGCGCTGCATTCCCACGTAGACCGGCGTGTGTTTCGAGGCTCTCCGTAATTTGTCGGCCGACCGTCAGCAACGGGTTGAGTGACGCCATCGAGTCCTGAAAAACGATTGCGATTCTCCCACCGCGGATTCGGCGTAGCGATCGGGGGCGGACACGGACGAGGTCCTCCTCGCCGAAGCGAATCACGCCGCCGACGATGCGACCGCTTGCCGGAAGCAAGCGGAGGATCGAAAGGGCGATGGTGCTTTTGCCAGAACCGCTCTCGCCTACCAGCGCCAGCGTCTCGCCGGCATGGAGTTGGAACGTCACCCCGCGCACTGCGGCAACTCGGCCTTCAGGCGACGAGAAGGCAACCCTCAAATCGTCTACCTCAAGAAGCGGCGCCATGAATCCCCCCGGCAGATTTGACCCCACTTCTCACCCGTTCAGGATACCGACGACTTCCCAAACCAGCCGGCCGCGCACCCCACCAAGCTAGGGGGACGCGCGAGGCGAATCTTCGGGTGCGCACCAACTTCGTCGGTCGCCAAGGTCTCGCTCGGTGTCTAATCGCCTGAGCACACACGCTGCGGTACACCCTCGCGGGCGACCCAGGTGGCCAGAGTCGGCGTGTCGCGGTCACGAGTACTTGATGCGAGGATCAATCGCCGCATTCACAAGGTCCCCGGCAAGGTTGAACAGCGTGACAAAGAACGCGGCGCACAGAACGGTCCCCATCACCATCGGGATGTCGTTGGATGAAATCGCCGTCCATGCTTGTTCACCGATGCCGGGCCATGCGAATACGCGCTCGACGATCAGAACACCACCGAAGAAGACACCGATGTCCATCCCCACCATCGCGACGATAGGGCTGACCGCGTTTCGAAGGAGGTGCCGAATCAGGACAATTCGTTCCGGCAAGCCTTTAGCCCGTGCGAGCCGGATATATTCTTCACCGAGAATGTTGAGCACGGCCGAGCGAAACATTCGCGCGTACCACGCAGCACCTGGTACTCCTAACGTGAGCGCTGGAAGGATGAGCGCGCGAAACGAGCCGCTCCCGCCTAGCGGGAAAATCCCCATTCTAAACGCGAAGAAGTACAAAAGGACTAATCCGAGCGTGAAGGCAGGTGTGACGACGCCGGCAAGCGAGAAGAGGAGGATTGCCCGATCGATAAGCCCGCGCCGCGAAAGCGCGGCGATCATTCCGAGCGAGAGCCCCAACACGAGCTGAACGAGCGCGCCGGCAAGAGCAAGGACTGCAGTATTGGGCAGGCGATCGAGGATACCCTGCATAACGGGCTGTTCAGTGCTGAAAGAAGTTCCGAGATTGCCATGCAGTACACGGTCGATGTAAAGGCCGTATTGAACCCAGACCGGCCGGTCTAGCCCAAACTCGTGTCGTACCTGACGAATCGCTTGCGGGCTCGCTCGGAGTCCAGCGTACGATCTTGCGGGGTCGATTGGCGACAGGAACGTCGCTCCGAAAGTGAGCGTCACTGTCGCCCAGAGAACCACGACCGTCCATCCCAGTCTGCGTGTTGTATAACGCGCCAACCTACCGGACTCCCATTCCCGATAGGCGTGGGTTGCGCTCGAGCGTAGGATCAAGAGCGTCGCGGAGTCCATCGCCAAGCAAGCTAAATGCCACCATTGCCAGCATGATCGCGGCGCCCGGCAAAATCACTAGCCATGGATCATTGCCTAGGTAATTTTGACCGTCACTGATCATGTTTCCCCACGAGGCTTTCGGAGGTTGGATCCCGATTCCGACATACGAGAGTGACGCCTCGAGCTGAATCGCTGTGGCAGTGCCTAGGGCTAGGTAGACAATCACAGACGGCATAACATGCGGGACGATATGCCGAAGGAAAATCCAATGCCGGCGCACGCCCGATGCCGTCGCCGCGAGGATAAACTCGCGTTCGCGAAGCGAAATAGCCTGCGTAAAGACGATGCGACTCAGATAGGCGCCGAAGCAGATGCCTATGATCACGATAATTGTGCTCACGCTCGGCGGAGTAACGGCGAGCAGCGCGATTGCGAGGAGGAGTATCGGGAAGCTGAGGACAACGTCGACGAAGCGCATGAGAAGGGTTTGACCGAGCGAGCGGGCCATGGCGGCCGTGCCACCGACGAGAATTCCCAGGATCGCGGCGAGGGCGTTGGCACCGATTCCCACCGCCAGCGACGCCCGCGCCCCGTAAATGAGACGGCTGAGCTCATCGCGTCCGAGCGCATCAGTGCCAAGAAGGAAATGCCGAGTTGGGCCAAGTGGTTCGCCGTCGAGGGTTAGACCGTTCGTGAATTCGAAGTTCGGGTCGTGCGGCGCTAAAAATGGCGCGAGCACGGCGACTGCCACGAGGATGAGCGCGATGGTGAGGCCAGCCATCGCGCTCCAGTTATGACGAAGCTCGAGCCATGCATCCCCCCAATATCCGCGTTCTCGCGGACGTCGAGTGATTGCGGGTGCATGAGCGATCGCGCCGTCGGACACGCTTAGTCTCAGCGGTATGTCGGTATTTTACCGGAGAGGCGCAGCGTCCCCGTACGCGCACGCGTCACGGCTCGAGCCTCCGCACTGATCGGCCTGCGACCTCGGCCGGTGACCGCGACGCGTGCGCTTTCCATCGAATTTGATCGTCCTGACCTTGGAAACGTTCAGGAGGCGAGCCAATAGTCGGCGAAATGTTTCGGCTCTGCGTCGCCGATCGGAACGGTATAGCCTCGCAGACGCGCTGAGTAGAACTGCGCCCACTTCGGATAGAAAATCGGGACCCAGAGCGCCAACTGCCGGATTGCGATCCGGTCCATCTTCTTGTAAATCGCGACCTGCTTCGCCTTCGACGTTGCCGCGTGTCCTTCGCGGGCGAGCTTGTCCATTGCAGCACTCTTATAGTAGGAGGCGTTGCAACATCCAAGGCTGAGCGCCTGCGACGTGAAGGACGGATCCATCACGTATGAACCGTGCGGATAGAGAAGGTTCTCGTGGTTTTCTGTGATGCCTGCAGGGTATTTGACGATTGCCGCAAGCCACGCGTTCACACTCAGGGCGTTGAGCTTCATTCTGATTCCGATTTGCGCGAGATCCTGTTCTAGAGGCGGGCCGATTTCCTTATATGGCGTGATAATCGTGCCGTAATATTGGACGTCGAACCCGTGCGGATAGCCCGCCTCAGCAAGTAGCTTCTTCGCCTTTTTTGGGTTGTAAGGGTACGAGAGGTTGTGTTGATAGTACGGACTGACAGGCGAGAAGATGCCGCCATTCGCCGCGAGTGCAAGTCCCCCGAGCTCTCGCACAATCCGCTCCTTGTTGATTGCCATCGCGATCGCCTGGCGGACCTTTAGCTTCTTCAAAGCTGGGTGCCTAAGGCTGAGGGTGATGTAGAAGCAGTCATTCGTCTGAGCGATCTGAAGCTGTTTTGCATAAGTCGGGTTGGATCGGACCTGGGCCAAAGTCCCGCCGGAAAGCTCGTGCGACATGAGGTCGGCTTCACCACGCTCGATCCGAAGGGCGGCGAGGTTGTCGTCGACGCCGACGCTCCAGTTGACTCCGTCGAGATAAGGGACGCCCGGGCGCCAATACGAGGGATTACGCACGAGCGTCACGCCGTTCGTCGGGCTCGCGCTCTTGGCGATGAACGGCCCCGTCCCGACTGGCGCAAAGTTAAAAGCGGCGTCGCCAACTTTCTGAACAACGCTTTGAGGAACGATCGAGGCGAAGGGTGCGCTCAAGACATACGAGAGGGTGCTATCCGGCCGATCCAACGTGATCGTGAGGTTGAGTGGGTCAATGACTTCGATCCCCGAAAGCGAGGTCGTTTTCTTGCTCTGGACATCAGCCATTCCACGGATCGGGATAGCCGTGTACAAGGAGCCAGCTTCGCTCGCGAGCGCCGGGCCGATGAGGCGTTCAAGCGAGAATTTGACGTCATCCGCCGTGAGCGGCTGGCCGTTATGGAACTTGACGCCCGGGCGAAGCTTGAAATGGTAGACCGTTCCGCCGTTCGAAACGGTAGGTAGGGACGCGAGCGAAGCTACGAGATTGCCTCGCTCGTCGGAATCGAGGAGGCGGTCGAAGCACGCGAACGCGCACGTTTCGCTCGCGGCGTTCCACCACTTATTGGGGTCGAAGCCGGAGGGGGTTGATTGGTCGTCGTAGATGAGTGTGCCGCCCTTTCGGGGCGCCTGCGCGAAACTGGCACCAAACGCATCCCGGGCACTAGCGAGACCACCGAGTGCGCCAGCACCGAGCGCAACCCCCGCCCCACCGCGGAGCGCGCTCTCGAAGAAACGACGCCTGGAAAGCTCCTGCTCGAACACACTGTTGGGTTCGGGACGGTCAGCCATCTTCGGGGTTCCTCCTGCATCTCCGTTGGCAGAGTCGGCCCTCGCAGCGATCCGCGTTGACACCGACAGCGTATACGTATTCAGTTGTATACGTATACACTCGCGGGCATCTTCCACGACAGGGCTCGGCTTGTCAAGGACGTCGATCTCGACCGTCGCTTTATCCGCCAGTCGGCCCGGCCTTTCGCGCGCCGTCGCGGAAGCTCGAATCCAACTTGCCGACGGACGGCGGGCGGGCCGTGCGTGAGGCTCGTTAGGCGGCACTACCGCCGGTGGCCTAGTCGTGTGGCGGGCATCTCGTCATTCATGTTCACCCACACGGCCTTGGTTTCTAGATAGTGATTCAGTACGTCCTGTCCGTGCTCCCGGCCGAATCCACTAGCCTTTACACCGCCGAACGGCACGCCAGGATCGGTTTCATTGTAAGTATTGACCCATACGGTGCCAGCGCGAATATCTCGCGCGAGACGGTGTGCGACACTGACATCGCGCGTCCAGACGCCGGCTGCCAACCCGTAATCCGTCATATTGGCTCGTTCAACGACTTCGCTGAGACTCGAGAAGGGCGAGACAATCAAAACAGGGCCAAAGATCTCCTCTTGGGCGAGCTGGCTCTGGTTCGCGACGCCGCCGAGCACGGTCGGCGCCAGGAAGTAACCGGCCATCGAGGAGCACCTTGCCGATCGTCCCGTCATCACCTGGGCGCCCTCGCGCTCGCCCGTGTCGATGTACTTACAGACCCGGTCGTGGTGTTTACGCGAGATAAGTGGCCCCATCTGCGTCCGTTCGTCCAAACCGACACCTAGCTCGATTGATTCCGCATTCGCACAAACGCCACTGACGACGTCGTCAAAGATGTCCTTCGCAACAAACAGACGACTGCCGGCACAGCAGTTCTCTCCCTGATTGAGAAACGCGGCGTCAGCCACTTGTCGAGCCACCCAAGTCGGATCGACATCGCCCATAACGATGTTCGGGCTCTTTCCACCCAACTCAAGCGTCACGCGCTTCAGCCCACTCGCCGAATTCCGCACGATGCTCTCGGCAACTTCCCGGGAGCCCGTAAAGGCAATTTTGTCGACCTGCGGATGCTGGACGAGAGGTGCGCCTGCGTCTTCGCCGAGACCCGTCACCACGTTTACCACGCCCCGAGGAAGGAGATCTGCATCGCCCAGAAGCTTCGCGAGATAGAGCGCGCTTAGCGGGGTTTCTTCAGCTGGTTTCAGAATACTCGTGCAGCCGCAGGCCAGCGCAGGCGCCAGCTTCCACGCCGCCATCATTAGTGGAAAGTTCCATGGAATAATCTGGCCTACGACGCCGACCGGTTGCCGAAGCGTGTAGACCAATCGATCGGAGGACGGTCCGGGTATCGTGGCCCCTTCGATCTTCGTGGGCCAGCCGGCAAAGTACCTAAACCACGCCACCGCGCTCGGGATGTCATAGCTACGAGCCGCAGTAACCGGCTTCCCGGTATCTAAGCTGTCGAGTTGTGCGAAGACGTCGCTTTGATCATCGATGAGATCCGCGATCGCCTCGAGAATCCGGCCTCGACGAGCAGCAGACATATCGCGCCAATCGCGCGACTCGAGCGCGCGTCGGGCACTCCTAACGGCGCGGTCAATGTCAGCAGCGTTACCCGCCGGCACCTCACAAATCACACGCCCTGAGGCAGGGTCCTCGACATCGATCGTCTCTCCGGCCAGCGCGTCGACGAGCTCGCCATCAATGAGCATACGAATACGTCGCTCGCTGACGAAGCGAGCCACACGCGAGTCGAGAAGGGAGTCGTAGGTTGAGGGCAGACCCCGCTCCGCTACTTCACCCATGAACACCTCCACTAGTCGGTGGGCACTTTGCCCTGACGAAGTCCGCCGAGACGTATGGCCCTTCGGTACGTCTAGGCAGTTGCGTTGATCGCCTCGCTCAACTGCATAACGACGGTAGGCAGTTGCCATATACCGCGCCTGAGATGCTCGAGCTCGGCGAGAAACTCGCCAGTGATTTCCACATCATTAAGGGCAACAGACGTTGTACTGTTCGCCCGGCGTCCGACCACGTCGATCGCTGAGCGTCCTTCCAAAACCCTGTAGTCGAACCACATCTCCGCAGCGGCTGCATCGACGGGATAGAACACTTCCCCCCAGGCCCCGTCCGGCCTGCGGTTCCCGAGAAACGTGTAGATGTAGGTGCGTCGGCCCGCCCGGTACGCAAGATCAATCTCATCGCGATACAGCAAAGGATCCTTCATAGCCAGGATCGAAAGTAGCCGGCCAGCACCCCAAGCGACCTTGCATTTCGAGGGGAAGAAGTAACTCTCGAGCGGCCAGGAGCTTTCGAAACGCAGGAGCTGCAGCGCAGCCGCAAGGTAGCGGTCAGCTACATCATCGCCAAGAGCCCAGTCAAGGCACGCATGGTGCACGTCTGCCAGAAACGCCATCGCGGCGCCAAGAACCCACCCGAACTGGTTTGGAACGGAGCGGTCGAGCACACGCTCGACGCGGTCGCTCTCGGTTGTCTGAGTGATCAAGGCACCGGCGTCGTCGGTATGCCAATAGAAGAGCCCGTCTTGCATCGCGAGCTCGTTCTGTTCGACAACCGACAGGAGCCAATCCGCAACGTCGAGAACCCTCTCCCGATCCTTGAGCGCGAGACAGACTTCACCGAAGAAAACGGTGTCGCCAACATTGCAATCGTCAGGGAACACAGGCTGTCCGGGATCGTCTCCGATGTACGCGTAGACGCCGCCACACCTCTCGCTTTGGTACTGGTAAGCGCGACGGATCACCATCTCGTCCCGTGCGAGCGAATGCCCAGATTCCGCTGCGCACCTGAGAACCGTCATCTGACGATATCCACGTGTGCCATCGCGCTCGGCCGGCGGTTCGCCCACGAAGAACATGTCACCGCTCGACGTCAGGCATTCGTCGCGTACCCAGTCCATCAGGCGCGCGCTCTCCGCGCGGTAACCACAGGTATGAAGACCCCATAACGTCTTGTAGACGTACGACAAGTTCTGGACCGTCATGATCGGCCCGTTCGGGGGGAACCGGCGGAGCAGCCATTTCGACGCCTTGTCGATTGTGGCGTGCAAGGCTTCTGTGAGCTGCCGCAGTTCGGCGGCGACAATCGCGGGGTCCGGCTTGTAGAGCGTGTCGTACACCGCGGGGCTCATCTCGGAGCACGCGAGTCGCCGCACCGGGATGACTGCTTGAGATATCGGTCATTGAACCAGGTCATCCGTCCTCCGAACTAGTGCAAGTTGAGCTGGCGATCTCGACCAGAAGGCTGTCTTCCATCGCCTCCCTGGTCGGATTTGCCTAACGGACAGCCGCACGATCTCCTGTGTACGATTTCCGCCGGAAAAATCACTTGTCGCGGCTCAGCATCCGGATCCATTATCCGGTTGACAAGCAGATCGATAGCGGTTTTCGCGAGAGCATCAAACGGCTGTCGAATTGAACTTAAGCTGACAGCTCTCATGGAAGCGAGCGGGATGTCATCGAACCCGATTACGGCGACATCTCCAGGCACTCCTCGGCCAAGGTCTTCGAGCGCATCCAGTGCACCCAAGGCGATCGTATCGTCCGCACACACGGCGCCGCTAAATTCAATCCCCGCCTCGATGAAACCGCGAATGGCGCGGTACCCGTTCTCGCGGGTGTACTCACCAGCTGCAATGTACGCGCTGTCAACAGCGCCAAATCGTTCTTGAATCGCGGTCGAATAACCTCGCAGACGGTCGCGATTTGTCAACGCATCCTCACGCCCGCCGAGGTAGACGATACGCTCGTGTCCGAGGCCGAGGAGGTGTTGAGTGGCTTTCTTACCGCCTCCCACATTGTCGATACTGACCATGTCGATGTGGTCAAGCTGATCTAGTATTCGGTTTACGAGGACGATTGGGACTTTGCGTCGCGCAAGAAGACCGAGCATTTCCTCGACCCCCTCGAGCGCCGAAGTCATGATTACACCTTCAACCCGCTGTTCGACAAGCAGCTCAAGGTACGCGCCCTGGCGATCGGCACGCTCCTCAGTGTTGCAAAGCATAAGATTGTAATGCTCGGCGAGCGCACGCCTACTTATTTCCTGCACGATTTCGGCGTAAAAGCTGTTGGTTATATTCGAAACAAGAAGGCCGATAAGGCCACTTCGGCCAGTAATGAGGCCGCGAGCACCCGCGTTTGGGACGTAACCAAGGTCCTCGATCGCCGCGAGAACGCGCTTCCGAGTCGCCGGCCGCACACCAGGACGGCCATTGAGGACCCGCGAAACGGTCGCCTGAGAAACGTTTAGCAGCCTGGCAATATCGCGACTATTACGAACTTGGCGTGGCCGCTGAGAGTGGTGCTCCGAAGTCATGCGGTGAACGGTGCCTGCCATTGACGGGCAGCCACAGCCGAGTTGCCTGCGCCACTGTCAATGGGGCGCGAGGCAACCTCGGATCTCTCTCGCGGAGTGTTCAAAGCTGCGTCGAGTCCCGCTCGCAAGCCGGCCACGATTTCATCGATGTTTTCCACAGATATGACGAAGGGTGGAGAGACGTGAAGCGAGGGGCCGCCGATAAGTCGTGTCAAGATGCCGGCTTCACGAGCGCCACGCACGGCCGCCTTCGGCGCGTCCGGCACCGCCGCGACAAGATCGTCGGAAAACTCAACTGCTCCCAGCAGGCCGATGTGGCGGACATCAGCTACGGCGGAATGGTCGCGAAGCGCCTCGAGTGCATCGGCGAGGATCGGCTCTAGGTCTGCGACGCGGTCAACAAGACGCTCGCGCTCGATGATGTCCAGATTCGTCAGCGCTGCTACGCACGCCGCCGCATGACCAGAATAGGTGTACCCATGCCGCAGATTCAGGGTTGCATCAGTTGCCCAGAAGGGCTCAGCAACCCGGCCCGAGATCACCACCGCACCGAGCGGGAGATACCCCGATGTCAATCCCTTCGCGCAGATGGCGAGGTCGGGCCGGATGCCGAAGCGGTCGCATCCAAATAGATGACCGAGGCGTCCGAACCCCGTGATTACCTCATCGGCGATTAGGAGAACGTCGTGGCGCTTACATATCCGAGCGACGTTCTCGAGGTATCCCGCGGCGGGAGGGATTACTCCGCCGGAACCGATCACGGGCTCGACGAAGAACGCCGCGACTCGACCCGCGCCGATGTCCCATATCGCGTCCTCCAGTGCCATCGGGTCGTCATGAGGCACAACGTATGCGCCATCGACCGAATCCCCGAATCCTTCGCGATTCCACTCGATTCCGGCTAAGGCCGTTCCGAATCCGTGCATGCCATGGTAGGAGAGATGGCGATGTATAAGAGCTTGTTTCCGCGGTTTCCCCACGGCCGACCAATAGCGGCGCGCAATCTTGGCGGCAGTGTCAACTCCGTCCGAGCCCCCAGACGTGAAGAACACAACTGGATCATCGACTGGCGCGACCGCCGCGATTCGGTCAGCGAGATCGAGCGTTGGGCGGGTCGCGAAAGTCCCGAAATTTGAATACGCATGAAGCGTTCGGAGCTGCAGGTTGACAGCTTCCGCTATCTCTTCGCGGCCATACCCGACGTTTGCGTACCAGAGGCTTGCCGTCGCATCCAGGAACTGCCGACCCGCCTCGTCGACGACGTGCGAGCCGACTCCATGGGTAACGACGATTTCCAAGTCGTAGTCACCCATGTTTGAAAATGGATGCCAGAGCCGCCCGCGTTCGGCGTTGGCTGTTGAATACGTATTCACGTCGGCACGCCGAGCTTACGGGCGCCAGTACTCGATGTCAAGTGACTAGAAAGACCAGCCGAGAACGACCCTGGCTAGGACGCGAGCGACCAGAGCCACGCTTTGTAATTCGACGAACTCGTCAGGTGCATGCATGTTCCCGCCGGCCGGTCCGAAGTACACAGCAGGCGTACCCGCGTCACCAAAGTAGCGTGCATCAGCCGTCCCGAACGCGGGCTTGACCGTCGCATCCGTTCCAGTTTCGGCCTGGTACGCAGACGCGGTGAGGCGCACAATCGGTTCGTCAAGGCCAACGGACCAACCTTTCGCCCGGAATCCGTGGTACCGCAAAGCCGGGGGATTCTCGCGGAGCCACGGATGTGCCTGTGAAATCGAATGAATTCGGGCCTCGATGACGGTCTGCGCACGCTCGGCGGGCCAATCCGGAGGGAATGAGCAACGAACCCCCACCACACACGATTGAGGAACGTTCGAGGGCCAGTCGCCGGCGTGAATCGTCCCAATATTGAGCGTGAGCGCGTCCGGATAGTCGGCATAGAGCGGATGATTGAGCTGCGAGTTGAGCTCCGCCGGTAGGTCACGAAGGCTGTCGATCGCGTGGATCGCTAGATCGACCGCGTTGATGCTCTCTTGGGCGCGCCCAACATACCCCGGCCGTCCACGGAACGACAGCTCGAACCAGAGTACACCCACCGTCGCCACATGGACTTCTTCCTGGGTGATCTCCGGGATGAGCGCAGCGTCTACAGGCTCGCCACGTAGGCGTGCAGCCAACATCCCATTCCCGGTGCACTCCTCTTCGATGACGGATTCGAAAAAGATGTCTCCGCGCAGAGCGACCCCAGCTTCATGTATCGCGTGTATCGCGTGCAGCGCCGCGATCAGCCCGCCTTTCATATCGAGGGCGCCGCGTCCATACAGTCGTCCAGCTTCGACCACTCCGCCCCAAGGATCGTGGCGCCAGAGGTGCACTGGCTCCGGACTGACCACATCTATGTGGCCCGAGAGCGCAAACGACCGGCCTTCGCCGCTGCCGCGAACGACGCCGGTCACGTTCGGCCGAAGTTCGGCGCCATCATACGCGAGCGCAAAACGCGGGTCCAAACGTAACGCATCTGGGTCAACATCCCAAAGTTCGGTTTCAAGGCCAGCAGCGATCGCGCGATCTCTGATGAATTCCTGTGCGAGCCGCTCATTCCCGAGAGTGCTCGGGATGCGCACGAGATCAACAAGCGCTGAGCGATAGGTCGAATCTAGGTCCGACAGTGCAGTCTGTGTGCGCCTCCAAGCATCGTCGTACAGGCGCGCGCGTGAATCAGCTACGGCCACCTAAATCACCTCATTCCCAGGCCGCCGTCGACGCTCATGACGGCCCCGGTCACGAACGCAGATTCGTTGCTGGTTAGGTACCGAACGGCTCCCAGGACATCCTCCACGGTTGCGAGCCTGCCTAGTGGAATCCGCGCAATCACCTCATCGCGCGCCTTCGGATCACCAATCGTTTGTCGCCCGAGAGGGGTGTCGACGAACGTCGGCGCAACAGCGTTCACCCGAATCCCGAAAGGAGCAAGTTCGAGCGCGAGCACGCGGGTCACCATGATCAGCCCGGCTTTGCTGGCGGCATAGGCCACGCGACCGGGCCATGGATGCAGCCCGGCGAGCGACGCGATGTTCACGATGTTCCCTCGTCCTCGGGGCGCCATCCTTCGTGCGGCGTCCTGGCAGCAGAAGAACGAGCCACGAAGGTTAGTGTCGAGGATCTCATCCCATTCGCCTGACGTAACGTCCAGCACACCGTTCAAGCGCTGGAGCCCGGCGCTATTGACGAGGACGTCGATCGGGCCAAGCGCTGCTTCTGCATCGTCAAAGATGCTCGAAATCTTCGCGGTGTCAGTCACGTCTAGCTCAAGTCCCACCGCTCCGCTTCCCTTCGCCTCGATCGCAGCCACGGTGAAGTCGAGCTCCTCTCGAGAGCGAGCAACGACGGCTACGTCCACGCCTTGCTCCGCGAGGGCAAGAGCGATTGCGCGGCCGATGCCGCTGCTGCCCCCTGTGACTACGGCCGTCACGTCAGGTCTTTAGCGCTCCGGGATACCGAGGATCGCACGCGCCTCAGCGGGGCTCGCCGGCGCTCGACCAAGATCGCTAGCGATTCGGGTTACGCGATCCACCAGTTGGATGTTGCTAAGCGCCAATTCGTCAGGTCGGTAGAGTGCACTGTCCTCTAAACCGACGCGGACGTGTCCACCAAGAAGCACCGCGAAGACGTTTGCATAGAGCTCTGCGTGGCCCAAAGCACAAGCCTGAAAAACACATGGCATCGGAAGATTGCGGACGGTCAAGATGATACCCTCCGGGTCTAGCCGCATTCCGCTTTCTTGCCCGAAAACGAGCTGGATAAAATATGGCTTCTCAAGCACGTCGTGCTCGATTAGGTACTCCAGCACATCGAGCTGCCCGGGGTGATAAATGAAAATCTGAGGTTTGATGCCGTTCGCGCGCATTGAGTCAGCGGCGCGCAGTATTTCGTCAAAACTTGTCGCTAAGAGTTCGCTCGGAGATCCATTACTACCTCGATAGATCATCGGCCCAGCGTTGAGGGACATTATGTCGGGCGCGGCGCCAAATGGGAATCGGATGACCGAGGGGAGTCCGACGAAGTTTCCACCCTCGCACCGCAGTGGTGCAACCATCTGCGAACAGTCGAGCAAAATACCGGGAGCAGCCTCGCGAATTGCGTTACAGGTTTCGATGTATCGCGATTCCTCGTACGACGGTCGAGACGGATCGTCCTTATCGCGTACGTGCATGTGGAGGATCTGCACGCCCGCGGCGGCGAGAACCGCAGCCTCGTCGGCTTGCTGCGCGTCGGTTAGCGGGACGGACGCCACTTCCTCGGCCTGGCGTTCGCCATTGATGGCCGCGGTGATCAGTAATGGGGACTGCCTACGCGTGATCGCCGCACGATAGGTGCGAGGATCAGAGTAAAGAAGGTCGAGGGCGGGCTCCATGCTTCGCAGACGATGTTCTATTCCACGCCGCGCGTTGTTTCGGCCGCTTCCGACTCGCTGAACACTGGCAGGAGCGTGGTAAATGCAGCCTCGGTGACGGCAAGCATGTGTCCGATCAGGCGATCGGAGGAAGCGGCCGCCGCGTCGGCGTCGCCTGAACCGATAGCCCGCATGAGATCCACGCGCAACGTTCCGGAGTCTTCCGAGGCTGAGTTTCCATTTACGTGTGACAGTCCGCCTTCGAGTTGCACGAACCAAAAGCGCCGCGACAATGCCAGCAAGGGCTCTAGAGCTCGAGTCGCGTACTGATTTCGTGCGCACTGAGCCATGAACCGCTCGAACGAGCGCTGGACCCTGAGAGCCGAGACGATGTCGCCGTTCGTCACGGCAGAGGTCATCTCATCAGCTAGATCAAGGAAACGGGCCTTTTCTTGAGGCCGTGCGTGAATCGCCGCACGCCTAGCTACAAGTCGTTGGAGTTCGCGACTGACCTCAAACAAGAGCGCCTGCTGCTCTAGGCTTAGATCTGAGACCAGCGCACCCGTTCGCGGGATGATGCTGACTAGTTGCGCCGCTTCGAGACGTTGAAGCGCCTCCCGGATTGGCGTGCGCCCGATCCCGAGCCGAGCGCTGAGCCTGGCCTCCGACAGGAGCTCGCCCGGACGCAGCTCGAGCGTGACGATCATTTCCTCGAGCCGCGTAAAGGCGAGCTCCGCATAGTTTCCAGCCGAGCCCGAGTTCAAGACCGAGTGCCCGCCGTCAAAATAGTACGTTCTTCCGGCCGGAGCTCGGGTACCTCTTCGCTGATGGAGCGGTTAGGTCTTGATCGGGGAGTCGCCTTTGTCCTCAATCGGTGAGCCATTGGCAGCCGGCCGTCTCGTGGTGTAAAGGGTACTAACATCCGTTTAGTTGGCGTAAAATTCGCCTCGGTAAGTTTTGCCGTGGATCGTTTCCGCGAGAGAAAGCTCTAGCCCGAAAAGCTGGCGGACGAGCGGATCCTTGCTTTCAAGAATGTAGGTCGGCAGCGGGCGGGTGAAGAACTCGTCGAGCCGCTTCATCCAATACGGTCCAAAGTTATAGATCATCATCTTCCGACGATCGTCCGATACATTGCGCGTGACGGTGTGCCACAAGTGCGGATGAATGATCAGCGCGCTACCCGCGGTAACATTTGCTTTAACCTCGCCATCCAAATGTTCGGATGTTACCTCGTCCGGAGACGGCATCCGCGCCCACTTGTGGCTACCAGGGATGAGATGCAAGGGGCCCATCTCATCGGTCATGTCTTGGAGATAAAGCAAGGCGACAGCGGTCAGCGTGAGCTCGACTCCGGGGAGGTAATAGAAATCAATATGCCAGTAGCGGCCTCCCGACTGTGCAGGGAAATCGCGGTAGTCAACGGCCAGAAGTTGAAGGTCGTCGCCAAGGATTTTCCTCATCGATTCGACGAGGTGGGGTTTCAGTGCGACGTCGAGGAAGCCTGGATACTCCATGAGATCGCGCTCGTGGGCATGGATCATACGATCGCCGTTGAGGACATGCTCCCTCCCGCCTTGCCACGCACGCAGGTTGGCCACCTCTTCGGCACTAAGGAGTGCGGGCAGGAGAACGTAGCCGTCCTCATCGAACTTCGCGACGTCAAGGTTTAGCTCAATACCTACCGCTTCGCTCACAGCCGTTTACCTCCTCCGGGTAACAGGACGTCAGTTCGATGTGGACGCGACACGCCCGGGCAGCCCACTGACATGGCGCTGATATGTTAGCGTACATGGCTAAGAGAGTCAACTACGTACGAGTCGTCTGAGCATCGCGGCTATGCCTGCTTTCGCTGCGCGCTGACGCTTTCGATGCATACGGCGGAAAGGACGTATAAGGATGCGCGTCTCACCAGAGGCAGCAGAGCGGTCGACCTACGGAATTCGTGAAGCTCGAATCGACCTCGCCGCGGCCCACCGACTCGCCGATCGCGACGGCCTCAGCGAAGGTACCTGGAATCACCTGTCGCTCTCAGTCCCCGGCGACCCAGGAAGGATGTTGGTATCTCCAGCCGATGTGCATTTCTCTCTCGTCCGAGCTTGTGACCTTTCTCTCCTGGGCCCTGATGTCAGCGAGGTGGAAGCGATAGGCGGCCGCGACTGGACCGCTTACTGCCTCCACTATCCGATTCACCAGCTTCATCCTGAGGCGGATTGTGTGCTACACGTTCACCCGCCTTACGCGACCGCTATTTCTATGATGAAAGACGGACGTCTCGAAATGGCGAGTCAAAACGCGATGCTTCTGTGGAACCGAATCGCGTACACTGAGGAATACGACGGTGCCGAGCCGCTGGGGCTAGCCGCCGGAGAGCAACTCGCTGAGACGCTCGGCGATAAGCACATTCTGTTCATGAGGAATCACGGTGTCCTCGTGGTAGGGCGAACTGTCGCGTCCGCCTATTGGGATTTGTATCTCCTGGAAAGGGCCTGTTTGCTTCAGTTCATCGCGTCAAGCAGCGGTGGTCAGCTCGCAATCGCCTCAGACGAAGTTTGCGCGCTCGCCGCGCCAGCGGGGATCGACGAGACAATGACTAGAAATCATTTCGAAGCGATGAAACGTGTCTTGGATCGCGAACAATCCGACTACGCGCAGCTGTCATAGCGGATCAGCATCTTCGGTGAAGGAGCCCGCCTTAGCTGCGGAGTGCCCGCACCGCCCCGCCGCTGGTGGTCCATGATCGAAATCGTCTTACCTGAGAATCTAGCGTCTGAATTCGGCGATCAGCTTTCGCACATCTGCCATGGAAGAGCCCGATTGGTGGCAACGTCCGGAGCGTTCCAGACCTCCGGAGGAGAAATCCTCGTTACAGGATCATACCAGCGACCAATTCGGGACATGATCGCGGGCATGCCGCGGCTCCGATGGATCCACAGCATGGGCGCGGGCGTCGAGGACATCGTCTCGGACGAGATTCGCCGGCGCGACATCCTTCTCACAAACGTCGGCGATGCGTACGCGCCCGCGATGGCCGAATACGCCTTTGCGGCCATGGTCATGCTTGCTCGTGACTTCTCCCTGCTAGTCGAGGCGTACGCCAGCCGCGAATGGCTTGACGTTCGCCGCGGCAGCCTGCTCCGAGGGCACCGGGTCGGCATCATCGGATACGGAGCAGTCGGACGCAACCTCGCGACTCTCTGCAAAGCCGCAGGCATGGAGGTTTGGGCAATGCGACGGCGAGTCGTGGACCACGAGGCCAAGCCTGCCGACCGACTACTCGCCGTCGACGACTTGCCTCTCCTCCTCGGGAACAGCGATTACGTGGTCGTCGCAGCATCGAGCAACTCGACAACGCAAGGCCTTCTGGGAAAACGGGAGTTCTTTCAGATGAAGCACAGCGCGTGCATCATCAACGTCGCTCGAGGCGCGCTCGTCGACCACGACGCGCTCGTAGATGCTCTGCGCGCTGGCCGACTGAGGGGCGCCGTCCTGGACGTCGTCACTCCCGAACCGCTTCCGCATGACAGCGCTCTTTGGGATGTCCAAAATCTGTGGATTACACCGCATCTGTCGGCTAACACGGACGAAAGCTGGAAACGCGCCATTGACAACTTCTGCTCAAATGTCGACCTCTTTTTGAGCGGACGAGAAAGCGAAATGCGAGACGTGCTCGACATCGAGATGATGCTGTAGATATCAGCACCGGCGAGCATCGCAAGCCTGCTGCTTATCGGATACGAGTGACTAAGCCCGAGACGCCATCCACGGCTCAGAGAGGAGGCCGAAGTGCAAGTCCAAGAAAGCGAATACGTAAACGTCGTAAACGGCGAACTCATTCCAGCAGTTGAAGGTGGCACCGTCGAAATCATCAATCCCGCCACGGAGCAGGCCATCGCCGTCGTGCCGCACGGAACAGCGGCAGACGTTGAAAGGGCCGTCGAAGCTGCGCAGGCCGCACTTCCCGAGTGGACGGAAACGACACCAGCAGAGCGCGCAGGCGCGCTATTACAACTCGCCTCTGTACTCGACGAACATGCAGAGCTTCTGGCGCAGCTCGAGTCGGCGAACGTAGGAAAGCCTCTTTCGATGGCGGCAGAAGAGATGGCCATATGCTCCGACCACCTCCGGTTCTTCGCAGGGGCAGCCCGCGTCCTGGAGGGAAAAGCGTCTGGGGAATATACGCGCAGCCACACCTCGCTTTTGCGCCGCGAGCCTGTCGGAGTGGTCGCGCAAATTGTTCCGTGGAACTACCCCCTTATGATGGCTATATGGAAGATCGCCCCCGCTCTTGCGGCTGGCAATACGGTCGTACTTAAGCCGTCCGAGCAGACGCCGGTGACGACTTTGCTTTTCGCTAGCCTCGCGCGCGACACCATGCCTCCGGGTGTGCTCAATGTCATCACGGGAGACGGCGTGCCGGTTGGGGCCGCAATGGTGCGGCATCCGAAAGTCGACATGATCGCCTTTACCGGGGACGGCGCGACGGGCAGAGAGGTCGCGCGAGAAGCGGCGTCAACGCTGAAACGCGTGCATCTCGAACTCGGAGGAAAGGCGCCCGTTGTGGTCTTCGATGACGCAGACCTCGAGACGCTCGCAGAAACCATAAAGATCACTGGGTACTGGAACTCAGGGCAGGAATGTGGTGCCGCATGCCGGGTGCTCGCCTCGAGTCGTATTCACGATCGCCTGCTCGACCTCGTGGGCACGGCCGTCGAGTCGATCAGGTGGGGGGATCCGGCGGACGGCGACATTGAAATGGGCCCGCTCATCTCCAAGGAACAACAGGAGCGCGTCTACGGATTCCTCGAACGTACAGCCGGCTCCGTAGTAGTGGGGGGAACGGTCGACCGCGACCGTCGTGGCTTTTTCGTCGAGCCCACTGTTATCGCGGCAGTCGGCCAATCGGATGAGATCGTTCAGCGCGAAGTCTTTGGGCCTGTCGTGACCGTGCAGAGGTTCGACAGTGAAGGCGACGCTCTCGCTCTCGCAAACGATGTTGAATACGGATTGGCGGCATCCGTCTGGACGCGCGACGTTGCGCGGGCCCATCTCGCAATCCGCAAGTTGCGGTTCGGGACAGTATGGGTGAACGATCATCTTCCGTTCGTCTCCGAGATGCCGTGGGGAGGATTCAAGCAGTCGGGTTATGGTCACGATCTGTCTGCTTATTCGCTCGAGGACTACACCCAGCTGAAACACGCGATGCTGAAGATCAAGTAGTCGCTCACGACGGTAATCGGTTGCCACGCTCGCAGCGACTGGGGTCGCCGGCCGGGTTGCATGGAGCTGCTCAGCCTTTCTGCTCTGGACGCCTCGGAACCCGCTATCGCCTCGTACGCGTAGCCGGTATTGACCGCTGAAGAGGTGACCGCGATGATCGACAGCCGACGAATACGGGAAGAAGGGGCTGGGCCTGGCCGGGGAGATCAAGGTCGACTGCGACGCGAGGCAGATCACGATCACCTGGAGCGCGATCGCGCCCGCCGGGGCCGAAGCGCATTTCGATCCAGGAATCAAAGGGGTTGAGCTCGCTGAAGTACGGAAGCTGCGAGGTCACCGTGAAGGCGAACGTGGTAACCCGCAGCGGCGGCGAAGGCCGGTAGTGTCTACGACACGATCGTCTTCAATCCCGCGCTCGCCAACGACGACGGCGAGCCGATGGGCCGGAAGGCGACCCGCTCGCCGCGCAAACAACAGGCAAAGACGGAGCCTTCGGTGCCCAAAAAGAGCTCGATGGCGCCCCCGCCGTTTCGGCTCAACCATGTCGGTCCGACTGGGGCTCCGTCGGGCTCCGTGGTGGTGCCCCCGGCCGGATGAATTGGGTCGCGGTCGGGCGGCCCCCGTTGCGGCAGTACTTGGCGCGCACACCATCGTGAGCTTCGCGACTCGTTCGCGCGCTGCGGTGCTGTGCGAGACTTTGGGTGGGCCGAGGGTGTCCTTGGGGGCGGGGTCGGAGCCGCAGCCACTCCCGGCCCCCGAGCAACCCGGAGCAGAGATGCCGCGACCAAATGGGACCGCCTCCATTCGGCCGCGGCACTAAGACAGACGCCGTCGCTCGCGCTTTCCGAGGCTGCGGACGTAAGGGACAGGCAAAACTTGCGGGCCGCTCGCGCGACGCGAAATGGGATGCGGCACCGGCGCTTTAGCGCGACTTCGTCTAGTCCGCCCTACGACGTCTGCGGATGCCGAGTCGTATCCGCCGCAGTTGGTCGATCCGCTCGTCCGCGACCCACACCGCTGCACAGGCGAGACAGACGCGGAAGCGTGGTGCGCCCTCAACACCGACCAAAGCTCGCGCTTGGCAGGCGAGACATTGCTCGCGTTCGTCCTCGTCGAACCATTCGAGCAGGTCCGATGTTCGCCACAGGTTCCTCCGAAGCTAAGGAGCCGCTATCCGAATGTGCGGCGTCGACGCACGATCGAGCCTTCACCGCGCACGCACGAACGCCGCCGCGGATGCTCCGAAGGCTGACGCACGATCGAGGCTCCTTGAAACCCCTCGCGCGCACGTTGCCTTTCTGGCCGTTCGCCGCTTCAACGGCGTCGACCCGCGCCCAGTTACGTCTCGATTTGCGACGCCGACGCCGGCCCGCACAAAGCGTCGTAGCCCGATCTTTCCCCCTTTCGGGGGAAGGCCGACTGGCCTTGACAGACGACAACATGATCGGAGAGAGGGACTCGATGCCGCACACGTCGGGCCGCGCTCGCCAGCCGCTACCCCTCTCGACCGCAGACGCCAGAAACGGCCCGGTCTCTCCACCGGGCCGTTTCGCTTTCAGCTTTCGTCCCCGAATTCGCGCGCCGCGCAATCGCCGCAATAGACGACCGCCTCTGGCGGATCGTCGCTCGTTAGGTACGCACGCCAGCTGTCCCGGCGCTCATCAGAAATCGCGCCGCACTCGATGCACACGAGCCGCAGCTCGACGAGGGCCATCGCAGTCCGATCTTCTCGCGTCCGCGAGACCAGTGCAAGGGCCGTTCGCGCCCAGCCTGCCGGCGACTATGCGACGACGGCCCCGGCCCGGCCAATGCCCGGGCAACATCCTTTAGCCAGCCCGTGAAGACGGGCATCGAACCGCCGCGAGTGGCCCGCCATTCTCGACCCGGGTGGCCCGCATGCAGGCGACACGCGTTCATCCGCTTGTAAATCAATGATAGAACCTAACTATCCGGATCGCGCACGAAGCAGAGCAGCGACCCGCCCTCGCGCACGCGGTACGGCTCGCGCTCGGGCTCGATTCCCTGCTCCTCAAGCTCCGCGAGCGTCTGCTCGAGATCGTCGACGGCGACCGCGATGTGGCCGTAGCCCGTACCCAGCTCGTAGGTGCGGCCGTCGTGGTTGTACGTGAGCTCGAGGACGGACTGGTGGTCTCCCATGGAGAAGAAGTAGTTGGTCGCTTCGGTCTCGCCGTTGCGGACGATGTCCATGTCGCGCTCGAACGCGAAGCCGAGCGACTCGTAGAAGGCACGGCTCTTCTCGGGATCCGTGATGCGGTACATCGTGTGCAGATAGCTGGCCATGCGCGGGATCCTACGACGGGACGCGCGGCAGCGGGCTCAGCGGCTGATGTGCGTGTTCGTGATCGCGGTGAACCGGCAGATCAACGCCGCAGCCAGGAACACGAGACCGAGCGAGATCTCGTCGAAGCGGCGCAGCTCGCGTCCGTCAGAGGGCACTGGGAGGTATTGATTGGGGGTTCGCGAGCGGCAGGTCGAAGCCTCGTCGAGGGCCGACCCGTCGAGGCGCCCGCGCCGCAGGTCGCGGGCGAGGAGGAGCTGCTCGACATTCCGTACGCCGTGCGCTGGCTCGTGCCGAAGGGCGAGCGTTGGGCGAACTTCCCGCTCCTGAACGACAACGACGCGCAGCTCGACGACGGCGCCCGGAGGATCGTACTCCGTTCGATCGACGCTACGAGACGTCGGAGGGCCGGACGCTCTTCCTCGGTCAGCCGAGCAGGCCGCCGTGGCCGGGCCCGCGCGGCAGCACCGGCCAGACGTCCACGACGCGGTCGTCCTCGACGACGTGGTAGGCGTCGTACCAGTTGACCGTCGCCGGCGCGTAGCCGGGGACGAGCTCGACGACGTCGCCCACGCGAAGCGCCGAGCCGCCGCTCGCGTCGAAGATCCCGTGCTCCTCGTCGAAGCGGAAGTTCGGCAGATCGTGGCCGGCGATCGTCGCGAGCGCGGGTGCGCCCATCGACTTCGAGCCCGCGTCGACGATCACGCGGTCGGCCGGCCGGCTGATCACGGTGGCGAGCACGACGAGCGCGCGCTCGAAGTCGCCGACCAGCGCGCCGTGGAACTCGTCCATCACGACGTACGACCCGGCCTGGCTCTCGGTCACGCCCGGGTAGGCCGCCGTCCAGTCCCAGGTCGCCGTGCCGCCGGCCGAGACGATCGGGCACGGAAGCCCCGCCGCCCGCATCGCCTCGGCCGTCCCGACGAGGAAGCCCATCGCGCTCTGCTCGCGCTCGTGGCGGAGCTCGCGCTCGGGCGTCAGCGAGCAATGGCCCTCGTAGCCCGTCACCCCGAGCAGCCGCACGCCGTCCAGCTCGGCGACGCGCGACGCGAGCTCGACCGCCTGCTCCGTCGTGTCGACGCCGGCGCGGTCCATGCCGGTGTCGACCTCGACCAGCACGCCGACGCTGCTCCCGGCGGCGCGCGCCGCGGCGGCGATCTCCGCCGCGTTTGCAGCGTCGTCGACGGCGACCATCACGTCGGCTTCGCGTGCGAGCTCCGCGAGCGCTGCGAGCTTCTCGCGTCCCGCCACGGTGTTGACGACGAACACGCCGTCGATCCCGGAGCGGACCATGACGGTCGCCTCCCATACCGTTGCGGTCGACACGCCGATCGCACCGGCCTCGATCTGCATGCGCGCGAGCTCGGGGCTCTTGTGCACCTTGATGTGCGGGCGCAGATCCGCCGGCAGCAAGCGCATCCGCGCGCCCATCTTCTCGATGTTGCGTCGCGCCGCAGGCAGGTCGAGCACCAACGCCGGCGTCGGAACGTCGTGCCGCTGCCGGCCGATCGCGCCGCCGTACGCGCTCCGCACGCGCTCGTAGGCGTCTCGCACGACGTCCGCCGCGATCATGCGCTGCCCGTCCAGCCGGTCGCCTCGGCAGCCTCGCCGAGGTCGCCCGGGATCCCGAGCGTCTGCCCGCCGTCGATCACGACCGTCTGACCGGTGACGTACGCAGCGTCGTCGGACGCGAGGAACAGCACGACGCGCGCGATGTCCTCCGGCTGCCCGAAGCGTCCGAGCGGGATCGTCTTCAGGTACTGCGGTGCGAGCTCCTCGTTGTGCACGACGAGCTCGGCGATCGGCGTATCGACCACGCCCGGCGCAACGCCGTTCACCCGGATCCCGTGGCGGGCGAAGTCCATCGCCGCAGAGCGGATGAACGTCCACACGGCCGCCTTGGTGACGTTGTAGACCGCATGGGTCTCCTCGACGAACCAGGCGTTGATCGACGAGGTGCAGACGATCGCCCCGCCGTGGCCGGCGGCGACCATCGCGCGGGCGGCATCGACCGTGCAATGCATGACGCCGTCGACGTTGACGGCCATGTGCCGCCGCCAGTGCTCGTCCGTCATCTCGAGCAGCGGCATCGGTTCGGCGATCCCCGTGTGCGCGCACATCACGCCGATCGAGCCGAAGCGCTCGACGCAGAGCTCGACCGCACGGCGGCAGTCCTCGCGCACCGAGACGTCGCCGACGAACGGCGCACAGCGCTCGCCGGCGAGCTCCTCCACCTTCGGGCCGTTCTTGTCGAACGCGACGACGCCCGCACCCTCGGCGAGGAACGCGCGGACGAGGCCGAGCCCGATGCCCTGGGCCGGTCCGGTGACGACGACGCCCTTGCCCGCGAAGCGGCTCACGAGGAGCCGCCCCGCGGGTGGGCGCTGCCGCTAGATGAACTCCGGTCGAGCAGCGTGCTCCTCCGGCGACTCGATCCGCTCGGCCACGGCGTCGCCGGCGCGGGAGAGCAGCGACTCCTTGCCGCTCGCGATCATCACGACCAGCATCACGACGCCGAGCGCGAGCCAGAGCACGACGACGAGCGGGGCGAGCTTGATCGGCCACGCGGGCAGCGGGTTCAGCGAGTAGTAGACGACGAACCCGAGCGCCACCGTGCCGATCACCGGGACGATCGCGTGCCGGAACCAGTTGAAGTCCTGCGGATGCTTGCTGCGGACGTAGAAGTACAGCCCCACGTTGGCAGCCGCGTACACCGGCGCGAGCGCGAAGGTGAACCACGTGCCGGTGATGTTGTAGACGTTCGCGACGCCGACGCCGATCGGGAGAATCAGACCGAGACCGATGTTCACGATCGTCTGGAACCCGATCGCGACCGTCGGGGTCTTGAACCTCGGATGCACGCGCGTGAGCTGCCTCGGCAGCACGCCGGTCCGCGCCATCCCGTAGATGAACCGCGTCGCCGAGTTCGTGGTGGCGATCGCCACGGCGATCGCGGAGTTGAAGAGGGCGATCAGGACGATCACCCACGCTCCGCCCCAGAACCGGTGGCCCAGCACGAACGCCGGGAGCTCCGACGAGCCTGCGAAGCCCTTCATGTCGTTCGTCCCCCAGCCCGCCGTCTGCCCCCACGACACGATCACGAGGAAGACGCCCAGGATGATGATCGAGCCCATCACGCCGCGGGGCACCGTCCGCTTCGGATCTTCCGACTCCTCTGCGAGCGGCGCGGCCGCATCCCAGCCGGAGATCGCGAAGATCGCGAAGACGACGCCGAGGAAGAGCGCGTGCCCGCTCGGCGCGTTGGACGGATTCAGCCAGTGCAGGTTGACGCCGCCGCTGCCCGAGTCCGCGAAGCCGGACAGCGCGAGCGCGAGCACGATCAGCGTCTCGAAGATCCCGAGCACGACGATCACCCCGGTCGAGAGCTCGATCCCGCGGTACGCCGTCAGGGCGACGAGGATGATCAGGAAGATCATGAAGTACCACCACTTCACGTTCCACCCGTACTCGGCCTTGAGCGTGCCCTGCAGCGTGTCGCCCATGAACGAGCCGACCTGCGCGACGACGACCGGGTAGAACAGCAGGTAGATCCACGCGACGAGGAAGCCCATCCTCCCGCCGAGCGACTGGCTGACGTACGTGTAGTACGTCCCGGTCGACGTCATGTACTTCGAGAACTGCGCCAGCACGTAGCCGAGCATGAGCGCGATCACGAACGCGCCGAGATACGCGAGCGGCGCCGTCACTCCCGCGTTCGAGACGATGAACGGGATCGTGAACATGCCGGCGATCGCGGGCGCGATCGCCGTCACGCCCTGCATCAGAACGCCGGGCAGGCCGATCGCTCCCGCCTTCAGCTGCGTCTGCGCAACTGTGTGCCGCTCCGCAGAGACCGCGCCTGCAGCGGCTCCGCCCATCGATTCCGCCATTACCCCTCCTTCGTGACTCCGGCCATGACCGCATTGCCCGCCTGCGCGCCCCGCACGGCTTCGACCATGGCGCGGGCGTTGTCCGCCGGCGCGACGCCGTCGTAGACGGCGCTGCCGGTGACGATCAGGTCCACGCCGAGCGAGGCCACGCGCCCGGCGTTCGCCTTCGTGATGCCGCCGTCGACGGCGACCACGATCTCTCGTTCCGCGACGAGCGCGCGGGCCTCGGCGAGGCGGCGCTCGGTCGACGGAATGAAGCTCTGCCGCGGAAAGCCGGGGTTGACCGCGAGCACGAGCAGGAGCTCGAGCTCGTCGAGCAGCGGCTCGACGGCGGCGACCGGCGTGCCCGGATTGACCGCGACGCCGCGGACGACGCCGCTTCCGGCGAGGCTCTGGAGCAGGCGGTGCGGATGCCGCGTCGACTCGACGTGCACCGTGACGATGTCCGCGCCGGCCGCAACGAACGCGTCCACGTGCTCGAGCGGCTCTTCGACCATCAGGTGCACGTCCTTGACGAAGCGATCGGGGAGCGCGCACACGAACGGCGCGCCGACCGTCAGCTGCGGGCAGAAGACGCCGTCCATGACGTCGACGTGCGCGAGCGTGATGCCGGCGGCGTCGAGCGCCCCGAGCTCGTCGCCGAGGCGCAGCAGGTCGGCGGTCAGCACGCCGACCGAGAGCGTCGGCGCCGCGGCGAGCAGCTCGCGCGCGCTCGTCCGCATCTACGCGGGCACTCCTTCGCGCGCGAGGTCGCGGAAGAGCTCGTATGCCTCGTCCGGGCGGGCCTCCTCGTGCACGACCTTCGCGACGGCCCGGATCATCGCGGCCGGCGACTCCGACTGGAAGATGTTGCGGCCCATGTCGACGCCTGCCGCGCCCTCCTGCACCGCCCGGTACGCCATCTCGAGCGCCTCGAGCTCGGGCAGCTTCTTCCCGCCCGCCATCACGATCGGCACGGGGCAGCCGGCGGTCACCCGCTCGAAGCCTTCCGCGCAGTAATACGTCTTCACGAGCTGCGCGCCGAGCTCGGCGCAGATGCGCGTCGCCAGCCCGAGATAGCGCGCGTCGCGCGTCAGCTCGCGGCCGACGGCGGTCACGCCGAGGACCGGGATGCCGTAGCGGTAGCCGGCGTCGACGAGCCGCGTCATGTTCTCGACCGACTGCGTCTCGTGCTCGCCGCCGACGAAGACCTGCACGGCGACCGCGTGCACGTTCATCCGCGCCGCATCCTCCAGGTCGAGCGCTATCCGCTCGTTCGAGAGATCCTTGAGGATGCTCGGTCCGCCGCTCGCGCGCATCACGATCCCGCCGCGGTGCGTGGCGGGGATCGTCGAGCGCAGCATGCCGCGCGTGAGCATCAGCGCGTCCGCGTGCGGCGCGATCGGGACGATGTCCAGGTCGACGCGCTCGAGCCCCGTGGTCGGCCCCTGGAAGTAGCCGTGGTCGATCGCGAGCATCACGGTGCGCCCGGTCTCCGGCCGGAAGATGCGCGCGAGGCGGTTCTGCATCCCCCAGTCGTAGGCGCCCGCGCCCTTCAGGAAGAAGCCCTGCTCGGGTGCCGGGATCCCCTCGTGGAAGTCCTTGTCGTCTCTCGTATCCGCTTCGGGCATGCGTCGTCCTTTCGCTACGTCCCGGCCGCGCGCCAGAGCGGGCGCACGAGACCGGCCTCGGAGAGCTCGAGCGAGCGGCGGTAGAGCTCGAGCCACTGCTCGTACAGGCCCGCGTACGCCGCAACCGCAGGCGGGTGCGGCTCGACGGTGCGCTCGAAGCGCGCGAGCTCGGCCGCCGCGGTCGCGGCGTTCGTGTAAAGCCCCGCTCCGGCCCCGGCGTAGATCGCGGCGCCGAGCGCGGTCGACTCCTTCACGACCGGGATCCGCACCGGCACCCCGAGCGTGTCGGCGAGGATCTGCGGCCAGAGCGTGCCCTTCGCCGCACCGGCAGTCAGCACGATCTCGTCGACGTCGATCCCGGCGACCTCGCGGACGATGCCGAGATGCCCGCGGGAGACGTACGCCGCGCTCTCCTCGATCGCCCGGAAGCACTCGCTCCGCCCGGCACGCTCCGGCGCGGCGACGTCGAAGCCGACGAAGCCCGGCGACGCGTGGACCCAGCGGCTCGCCTGCATCAGGTTCGAGAAGATCCCGAAGACGCCGTGCGCGCCCGGCGGCAGATCGCGCGCCTTGCGCTCGAGCACCTCGTACACGTCGACGCCCTCTCGCGCAGCCTGCTCGCGCTCGACCTCGCAGAACGCGTCGCGGAACCAGCGCATCACGATCCCGCAGTAGAAACCGATCCCTTCCATCATCCAGCGGCCCGGGACGGTGTGGCAGAGCGTGCGCAGCCTCGCGCCGGGATCGACGAGCGGCTCGTCGAGCACGACCGTGTGCTGCCAGAAGCTGCCGCCGACGACGGTGAAGCGACCGGGTTCGGCAATGCCGATTCCGAGCAGCGCGAGCTGCGTGTCGGCGCCGCCGGCGACGACGGGCGTCCCCACGCGGAGGCCGGTGTCCGCCGCGGCTGCGGCAGTGACGCTGCCGACCACGGTGCCCGGCTCGACGACCAGCGGGAAGACCGAGCGGTCGAGGCCGCAGATCTCGAGCACCCGGTCCGACCAGTCGCGCGCCGCGAGGTCGAACATGCCGGAGCTCGAGCCGAGCGACGGGTCGGTGACGAACGCACCCGAGAGCTTCGTGAGGATCCAGTCGCCGAGCATGCCGACGTGCGCGATCGCCGCGAACGTGTCCGGCTCGTGGCGGGCGATCCAGCGGAAGCGCGCGGGCGCCGTGATCGCCACCCAGTCGCCGGCGGCGTCGTAGATCTCCTGCGCCTCGCCCGAGCGGACGAGCTCGCCCGCCTCCTCGCCTGCACGCGAGTCGACGTTCGGGCACGCCCAGATCTCGTGCCCGCGCGCGTCGTAGAGGACCATCCCCTCGCGCATGCTCGTCGTGGCGACCGCACGCACCGCCTCCGCATCCGCGCTTGCGCCCGCGAGCGCCTCGCGCACGCACTCGCAGATCAGCCGCCAGTTCCGCCCGGTGTCGAAGACCTGCGAGCCGGGCGCGCCGGGCAGCTCGGCGTGCGAGTACTCCCGCTGGCCGATGGCGGCCTGGGACCCGTCCGCGTCGAACAGGACGGCGCGGCAGCTGCCCGTGCCGGCGTCGATCGCGAGCAGCAACTCGCCGCGGCTCACGTCGTCACCGCCGCGCGGTTGACGACGTGCAGGAGCGGCTCGCCCGCAGCGAAGCGCAAGATCTCGGCCGCGATCATCTCGGCGCCCTGCAGCAGGGTGTCGTGCGTCGCGCCGCCGAGATGCGGCGTGAGCACGACGTTCTCGTGCCGCAGGAGACGGTGCCTGCCGCTGCCCTCGTCGGGCCGCACGACGTCGAGCGCAGCGCCGCCGAGCTGCCCGGACTCGAGCGCCGCGTCGAGCGCGTCCTCGTCGACGAGCGTCTCGCGCGCGGTGTTGACGAGGAACGAGCCGCGCCGCATCCGCGCGAGGGCGGCGGCGTCGATCAGGTTCTCGTTGTCGGCGGTCGCGCGCGCGTGCAGCGAGACGAAGTCGGATCGCTCGAGCAGCTCCTCGAGCGCGGCCACCTGCTCGACGGCGCCGTCTGCATCGACGAACGGGTCGTAGACGACGACGCGCAGGCCGAACGCGTGCGCGCGCAGCGCGACGCGCCGGCCGATCTCGCCGTAGCCGACGAGCCCGAGCGTATGCCGGCGCAGGTCGCTGCCGATGAACTTCGCACCCTCCCAGTTGTCGCGAAGGCGGTTGCCGTCGAGGAGGAAGCGCTGCGCCTTCGGCAGCCCGCGCGCGAGCATGACGAGGAAGGCGAGCGTCAGGTCGGCGACCGCCTCGGCGTTCTTGCCCGGCGTGTTCACGAGCGGCAGGCCGCGCTCGGTGACGGCGTCGACGTCGACGTTCACCGGGCCTCCCCGCGCGCACGCGACGAGCTGCAGCTCTTCGGACGCGTCGAGCACGGCGTCGGTGACCGGCGCCCCCTGGACGACGAGCACCTCGACTCCCGGTAGGCGCTCGACGAGCTCCGCCGGGGAGCCCTGGTACTCGCGCAGCTTCCGCTCGGACGACGTCGACGGCTCGAACGGCCGCCCCGCGTCGATCTCGACGTAGTCGACCTCGTGCTCGCGCTCCAGCTCTGCGAATGCCTGCCGGAAGTAGCGGGGCGGCATGTACGAGTCGCCGACGGCGAGAATCCTCATGCGCACGCGGGGAGGTCGCTTGACACCGAAACCGCCGCGAGCATAACGTCGTCCTGTCCGTACAACAAGAGGCCGGAGGTGCAGCCTGCGCAGCGAGCTCCCGGACGCCGTCATCGACCGCGCGTCGCCTGTGCCCTTCTACTTCCAGCTCGCCGAGCTGCTCGAGCAAGAGATCGTCAGCGGGCGCTGGGAGCCGGGAGCGCGGGTCCCGTCCGAGCCGGAGCTCTGCGAGCAGTTCGGCCTCTCGCGGACGACGGTCCGCCAGGCGCTCGGCCGGCTGGAGCAGCGCGGGCTGGTCGACCGCCTGAAGGGACAGGGGACGTTCGTCCAGCGCGTGCAGCCCGGCCTCTGGCTCCTGCAGTCCTCCGAGGGCTTCTTCCAGGACGAGGTCGACCGCCTCGGCCGCACCGTCACCTCCCAGGTGCTGCGCGCGGCGCGTGGACCGCTGCCCGCGTGGGCGTGCACCGCGCTCGAGCTGCCGACGCGCTCGGCCGGCGCGACGCTCGAGCGGCTCCGTTCGGTCGACGGCCTCGTCGCGCTCTACGTGGTCAACCACCTCGTCGAGGCGGTCGCCGAGGCGGCGCTCGCGGTCGCGAACCCGAACGAATCGCTCTACCGCCGCCTTCGCGAGCGCGCCGGGGTCGTTCCGCACGGCGGCCGCCGCACCGTCGAGGCGATCGCGGCCGAGCCGTGGCTTGCCGCGCTGCTCGAGCTGAAACCGGGCGCGCCCGTCGCCTTCATCGAGTCGGTCGCGTGGGATGCCGACATGCGGCCGTTCGACTGCTACCGCGCCTGGCTCCGCACTGACCGGACGCGCATCGACATCCAGGCTGCCGGCCCTGCGGCCGCGGCGACGCACCCTCTCGCGGCCGGAGCAGGGGCGTGAGCCTGCTCGCAGGGCGCCGCGCGATCGTGACCGGCGCCGGCAACGGGATCGGCCGGCAGACGGCGATCGTCGCCGCACGCGAGGGCGCGCGCGTGGGCGTGCTCGACGTCGACGCGATCGCGGCCGAGCGGACCGTCGCCGAGATCGGCGACGCTGCGCTGCCGCTCGTCGCCGACCTCACCGACGAGGGGCAGGTCGAGGCGGCCGTCGGGCATGCGGCGCGCACGTTCGGCGGAGTCGACTGCATCCTCGGCTGCGCCGGCGTGCAGCTGGCGGGGCAGGACAATCGCGCCGACCGGCTCGCCCTCGACGTCTGGCGGCGCACGATCGACGTCAACCTGACCGGGATGTTCCTGATCGCGAAGCACGGGATCAGGAAGCTGCTCGACGGGGGCGGCGGCACGGTCGTGCTCGTCTGCTCGCCCACCGGTCTCTTCGGCTGCGCTCCGGGCTACGACGCGTATTCCGCGAGCAAGGCGGGCGTGTACGGGCTCGTACGCGTGCTCGCGGCCGACTATGCGCAGGAGCAGATTCGCGTGAACGGCGTCGTGCCCGGCTACACGCGGACGCCGATGACGGAATGGGTGACGCCCGAGGAGCACGAGGCGCTGCTCGAGACGATTCCGCTGCGCCGAGCGGGCGAGCCGGACGAGGTGGCCGAGGTGATCGTGTTCCTCGCATCCGAGCGCACGCCCTACACGACGGGCGCCGTCTGGTCGGCCGACGGCGGGATGACCGCCGTATGACGATCGACGAGTTCGAGCGGATCTTCGAGTCGGTCAAGAACTGGGGACGGTGGGGCTCCGACGACGAGCTCGGCACGCTCAACTACATCACGCCCGAGAAAGTGCAGGAGGCCGCCCGGCTCGTGCGCAGCGGGCGGCGCGTGTCGATGGCGATTCCGATCGTGAAGCGGGCAGGGCCGGACAACCCGATGCCGGCGACGCTGCTGATGGTGCAGGGTCACGACGTGCCGGTCGACGAAAGCAAGGTGCGCTTCGGGCTCGACTGGCTCGGCATGGCCGCCCACGGAGACACGCACACGCACGTCGACGCGCTCTGCCACATCTCCTACGGCGGCGTCACCTACAACGGGCGTCCCGCGGAAGAGGTGCTGCGCTCGAACGGCGCAACGGCGCAGGACATCGCCGTCTACCACGCAGGGCTCGTCGGTCGCGGCGTCCTGCTCGACCTGCCGAAGCACCGCGGCGTCGAGTGGCTCGAGCCCGGCGAGGCGGTGACGCGCGCGGAGCTCGAGGCGTGCGTCGCGGCGCAGGGCGTCGACCTCGGCGAGGGCGACATCCTCGTCTTCCGCACCGGGCACCACCGGCGGCGCCTCGCGCTCGGCCCGTGGGACAACAACCCCCCGCCGGCCGGCCAGGGCAAGGCCGGGCTCCACGTGGACGCGATTCCCTGGATGCACGAGCGACGGATCGCAGCGTTCCTCCCGGACGGCGACGGCGAGACCGTGCCGAGCGTCGTCGACGGGATCACATACCCGATCCATCCGCTGCAGGTCGTGGCGATGGGAATGCTCGTCTCCGACAGCCTGCAGCTCGAGGAGCTCGTCGCAGCGTGCGACGAAGAGGGAAGCTACGAATTCATGGTCGTCGGGCTCCCGCTGCGGCTGCCGGGCGCGACCGGCTCGCCGTGGAACCCGATCGCCGTCTTCTAGAGGAAGGAGAGCACGTGGACGCATCGACCGCCGCGCAGGGACTCCTCGGCCGACAGCTGCAGATCTCGCAGATCGCGGTGGTCGTGCACGACTTGCAGAAGACGATGGAGCAGTACACGAAGCTCCTCGGCTGGGGCCCGTGGAACGTCTACCGGCACGAGCCGCCGCGCCTGCACGACACCGTCGTCCGCGGCGAGCGCGTCGACTACACGATGCTCGGAGCCGAGACGCACGTCGGCGAGATGGGCTTCGAGCTCCTGCAGCCGCTCGAAGGGCCCTCGATCTACAAGGAGTGGCTCGACCGGCACGGCGAGGGCCTGCACCACGTCGCCGTCATGCTCCACGACTTCGACGAGTCGACCGAGCTGAAGCGGCGGTTCGACGAGGTCGGCGCGCCCGTCCTGATGGGCGGCCGCATCGGCGACACGATCGAGTTCTACTACCTCGACACCGAGCCGTCGCTGAAGATCGTCCTCGAGTCCGGCTCCGGTCACGCGATCGACCTCGTCCCGGACTACGTGTATCCGTAAGCCGTGCACGACGAGCTGCGAGACCAGGTCCTCTCCGCGAACCGCGAGCTCGCGGCGCTCGGTCTCGCACATGCGAGCTACGGGAACGTCAGCGCGATCGACCGCCACGCAAGCGTCGTCGCGATCAAGCCGAGCGGCGTTCCGTACGCGGAGCTGCGGACGGAGACGATCGCGCTGGTCTCGCTCGAAGGCGTGCACCTCGACGGCTCGAAGCCCTCCTCCGACACGCCGACGCACCTCGAGCTCTACCGCACGTTCGATGCGATCGGAGGCATCGCGCACACGCATTCGACCTATGCATCGTCATGGGCGCAGGCGAAGCGCGCGATCCCCTGCCTCGGCACGACGCACGCAGACGACTTCCACGGGCCGATCCCGTGCACGCGCGACCTCTCCGACGAGGAATGCGGCGACGACTACGAGCGTCTGACCGGCGTCGTGATCGCCGAAGCCGTCGCGGGCGATCCGCTCGACGTTCCGGCCGTGCTCGTCGCGTCGCACGGGCCGTTCGCCTGGGGGGCCACGGCGGGCGAAGCGGTGGCGCACGCGGCGACGCTCGAGGAGATCGCGCACACCGCGCTGAACGCCGTGCTGCTCGACCCTGCGCTCGAGCCGATCTCGAGCGTCCTGCACGCCCGCCACTTCCGGCGCAAGCACGGCCCGACCGCGTACTACGGCCAGCGGTGAGCCGCGTCGCGATCGTCACGGGAGCCGGGAGCGGCATCGGCGCAGCGTCGGCCAGGCTGCTCGCGGCGAAGGGCCTGCGCGTCGCGCTCGTGGGCCGGCGCGTCGAGCCGCTCGAGGACGTGCGCCGCGAGCTCGGAGAAGCGGCGGTCGTGATCTCGGCCGACGTCGGCAAGCCCGACGCGCCGCAGCGCATCGTCGACGAGACGCTGCGCGCGTTCGGCGCGATCGACGTGATCGTGAACAACGCGGCGATCATCCGGACCGGCCCGCTCGAGTCGTACTCGCGCGACCTCTTCGACCACCACTACGCCGTGAACGTCGCCGGGCCGTTCTTCCTCGTCGCCGCCGCGCTCCCCAGCCTGCGGACGTCGTCCGATGCGGCGGTCGTCAACATCAGCTCGTCGGTCGGCTCGATCGCGAAGCCGGGCAACATGCTGTACGGCTCGACGAAGGCGGCGCTCGAATATCTCACGCGCGCGTGGGCGTACGAGCTCGGCGGGGACGGCATCCGCGTCAACTGCATCGCCCCGGGCCCCGTCGACACGCCGATCCACGCCACGTACTCCGACGATCTCGATGCGACGTACGCCGATCTCGCCCGTCGGATGCCGCTCGGGCGGATGGGCACCGTCGACGACATCGCAGCGTGGGTGTGGTGGCTCTCGGCGCCGGAGAGCTCCTGGACGACCGGCAACGTGATCCACGCCGACGGCGGACAGGTGCTCGGATTGCCCGAGTCGGCCGGCGGGTGAGGAAGCTCCTCAACGATCCGTTCGCGGTCGTCGACGAGCTGGTCGAGGGGATCGCAGCGTCGTTCCCGGCGCAGATCGAGCTGACGCCGTCGCGACGCGGCGTCGTCGCCCGGACCGCCCGCGCCCGGCGCGGCATCGCCGTCGTGACCGGCGGCGGGTCGGGGCACGAGCCCGCGTTCTTCGGCTACGTCGGCCCTGGTCTCGCCGACGGCGCCGTGCTCGGCAACGTGTTCGCCTCGCCGCCCGCCGCCCATATCGCCGAGGTCGCGAGGGCGACCGAGCGAGGCCGGGGCGTGCTCTTCGTCTACGGAAACTACGACGGCGACGTGATGAACTTCGAGCTCGCGTCCGAGCTGCTCGAAGACAGCGGCATCCGGTCGCTGCACGCGGTCGTGTCCGACGACGTCGCCTCGGCCCCGCGGGACGAGCGCACCCGCCGGCGCGGCGTCGCGGGCGACGTCTTCGTGCTCAAGGCGGCGGGAGCACGGGCGGACGAGGGCGCGCCGCTCGCAGCGGTGCGGGACGCCGCGATGCACATGAACGAACGCACGTGCACGCTCGGCGTCGCGCTCGGCCCGGGCACCGTCCCCGCCGCGGGCACGCCCACCTTCGAGCTGCCCGAGGGCTTCATGGACGTCGGCATGGGCGTACACGGCGAAGCGGGCCTCGAGCGGCGTCCGCTCGCGCCGGCCGACGAGGTCGCGGACGAGCTCGTTGCACTGCTGCTCGCCGATCTCGAGCCGGCGCGCAGCGAATCCCTGTATGCGCTCGTCAACACGCTCGGGGCAACGACCGCGCTCGAGGGGTTCGTCGTGCTGCGACGAGTCGTCGAGCAGTTGCGTGCACGCGGCATCGCGGTGCATCGCGCGCGCGTGGGCGAGTTCGTGACCTCGCTCGAGATGGCCGGCCTCTCGGTGACGCTCGCTGCGCTCGACGACGAGCTGCGGCGGCTGATCGACGCACCTGCGCGGGGACTCGCAGCTCCGCCGCTCGCCGATCCCTGGTGACTGCGGACGACCTCGTCGCCGCGTTCACGCGGGTCCTGCGTGCGACCGAGGAGGCGCAGCCCGAGCTCGACCGGCTCGACGCGCTCGCGGGCGACGGCGATCACGGCGTGACGATGGTCCTCGGCTGGCGCGCGGTCGTCGCCGCGCTCGACGCGGCACCACCGGCGTCGCCGGGAGCCGCGCTGCGGACCGCTGCCGACGCTTTCGCATCGGTCGGCGGAACGGCCGGGCCGCTGTGGGGGACTGCATTCCTGCGCGCGGCGCGGACGCTGGGTGCCGGCGCGGAGGCGGACGAGACCCTGCTTGCCGCCGCGGCCGCGGCGGCGGTCGACGGCATGCGGCAACGCGGGCGTTGCGCGGAGGGCGACCGCACGGTGGTCGATGCGATGGCGCCCGCGGCGGCGGCACTCGCGGCGGGCGGCGGCCTGACTGCAGCAGCGGCAGCCGCGCGCGCGGGTGCCGACGCGACCGCGCAGATGACGCCGCGGCACGGCCGTGCTGCACGCGCGCCGGAGCGCGTGCGCGGATCTCCGGATGCCGGGGCGCGTGCGGCGGCCGTCTTCTGGTCGGCGCTCGCCGACTGAGCCGCGGTTGCCGGTGCCCGATTACGCGGCTAGGCTGAGAGTGCTGCGGCGTTGGACCGAGCCCAATGCCTCCCTCATCACTGACAAGATTCGCCGCAGCTGCGGCAGCGTTCACCGTCCTCGCGCTCGTCGCGGGCACTGCCACGACGCAGGCGGCGCGGCACAGCTACGGCCCCGGGCCGCGCTGCGGCGGGACGCTCTGGCGGTTGATGACGCTGAGCGACCCCGACCGGACGCGCGTCGACCTGCACGGCGCCGACACGACGATCCCGGCGATCGCGGCGCTGCACGCACCGGCGCGAATCACGCCGTACCGCACGACGCAGTTCCAGAAGCACGTTTGGCGGTTGCGCGCCGTCGTCGACCGCTACCGCATCGCCTCGAACGGCGAGATCGTGCTGATCCTCTTCGACATCGACAGCGGCAAGTTCATGGACGCCTATCTGCCGGCGAAGGCGTGCCTCGGGCCCGCTGCACGCGACCGCACCGGGATCCTCTCGGCGCGCGCGCAGCTCACGTCGCGCTGCCCGACCGTGACGTGGCAGTGGCAGCTCGTCGGCATCACGGTCGAGATCGGCGGGGTCGGCTTCTGGAATCCGGTGAAGACGACGCGCGGCGCGCTCCCGAACGGCGCGGAGCTGCGCCCGGTGACCAATCTCACGGTCGTGACGGGCTGCGGCGTCGGCCAGAGATGAGCGCCGCGACCGTTCAATCCGCGCGCAGGCGCCGCGTCACCGGCATGACGGCGTTCATCGGCGCGAACGCCGTCAAGCGGCGCGTGCAGTTCTCGCTCTTCACCCTGCTCGCCCTCCTGCTTGCCGTGCTCGGTACCGGCATCGCGGCCGCACACACGCTCTACGTCTCGGCCGAGACGCACTACGTCAACTTCGCGATGCCGCTGCAGGACACGACGCGCGACCTCCTGTTGCAGATCGAGCGCGAGCAGACCGGTGTGCGTGGCTACGTGATCAGCACGAAGCGGGAAAGCCTGCAGCCCTACTTCCGCGGGCGCCGGCACGTCTCGGTCGATCTCGCGGCACTGGGACGCCTCGCACGCGATCATCGCGAGCTCTCCGCACCGCTCGAGCAGGTGCGCCGCGAGGTCGTCGACCTGCACGGCTTCTACGACCGGCTGATCGTGTTCGTCGCCGACGGAGGCGGCCTGCGGCAGGCGCAGCGCGACGTCCTGAACGGCGATCCGACCGCGCTGCGGCTGCAGCGCTCGGCGGATGTCCTGCAAAACGCGGCGACGGCGCTCGTCGCGCGCACACAACACGCGCAGCGCGCGACGTATCGGCGTACACTAGCCACGCTGAGCATCGCCGGAGCTCTCGCGCTCATCGTCGCGACCTGGCTGCTAGCGAAGCTGCCCGAGCGGCTCCGCTTCGCCTACGCATCCGAGGAAGGTGCCCGTTTGCGTGCGGAGCAGGGCGCGAACGCGGCGAAGGCGCTCGCGCACGTCGCCGAGGCGGTCGTGCTGATCGACGACGACGGCATGGTGCGCTACTGGAACGAAGGAGCCGAGCGCCTGTTCGGCGTCCGCGCGCGCAACGCGACCGGCGTGGCGGTCTCCTCCGTCGTCCGCGACTACGAGCGCCTGGCGGGAGGCGCGGCCCGCGAGGAGCGCTTCGTCCCGGTGACGATCGACGGCACCGAGCATTGGGTCACGCCGGTGATCGCGGCATTCGACGGCGGCAGCGTGCTCACCGTCGCCGACGCGACCGCGGCGCACACGCTCGAGCGGATGCGCTCCGAGTTCGTCGCAACCGCGTCGCACGAGCTGCGCACGCCGTTGACGACCGTGTTCGGCGGGATTCGCACGCTGCTCGCACATCGCGACAACCTGAGCCGCGGCCAGCAGCAGGGGCTGCTCCAGATGATGGAACGCGAATCCGCCCATCTCGTCGAAATCGTCGACCAGCTCCTGATCAGCGCGCGGCTCGATCGCGAGGCGCTGCAACTGCATGCGACCGATGTCGACATCGCGTCGCTCTGCCGCGGTGTCGTCGAAGGCGCGCAGACGCGGGTCGGCAACCGGCACGTGATCATGCTGCAGACGCCTGCGGCGATGCAGCCGCTCCGCTGCGACGGCGGCCTCCTGCGCCAGATCCTCGTGAACCTTGTCGACAACGCGGTCAAGTACTCGCATCGAGGCGGCCGGATCGACCTGCTCGTGACCGACGAGCCGACGCAGGTGCAGATCGACGTCGTCGACGAGGGAATCGGGATCCCCGCGGCCGAGCACGAGCGCGTCTTCGAGAAGTTCTACCGAGTCGATCCGGCGATGGCGACCGGCGTGGGCGGCTCGGGGCTCGGGCTCTACATCAGCCGGGAGATCGCGCAGCGGATGGGCGGCTCGCTGACGCTGCAATCCGAACCCGGCCGCGGCTCGACCTTCCGGCTGCAGCTGCCGCGCTCGACGGATTAATCGGCAAGGTCTTCGCGCAGGAGCGAGAACAGGACTGCGTCCTGCCATTCACCGTGGCGCAGGTACGCCTTCCGTTTCACGCCTTCGCGGACGTAGCCGCAGCGCTCGGCGTGTGCGATCGCGCGCTCGTTGAAGCCGTAGATCTGCAGCTCGATGCGGTGGAACCCGAGCTCGAGCAGCAGCAGGCGCTGGAACCGCCGCGCGGCTTCGAGGCCGATGCCGCGGCCGCGGAACGCGGGTGCGATCGCGAACCGGCCTGCGTTCGCGATCCGGTGCCGCTCGTTGACGCGGTGGAAGGCGACCGAGCCGGCACGCTCGCCGTCGACCTCGACGACGAACCAGCCGAACTCGGCGGGCTCGCGCTCGGAACGGTCGATCTCCTCGACGACCGCTTCCTCGGACTCCGCCGGACGGCCGAGGAACGGCCGCGTGTCCTCGTCGCTGACGAGCGAGAAGAGGAATGCCGCGTCGTCCGGACGCGCGCGTCGGAGCGAGACGGTCACGGCGCCGGCACGACCGCGCGCCGCCGGCGCCACTGCCAGACGCCCGAGCCCAGCCCGACGCCGCCGAGGATGAGCGCGAGCCCGGCGAGCTTCTGCCACGTCACCGACTCGTGCAGGAACACCGCGCCGTAGAAGAGGGCGAACGCCGGCAGCATGTAGGCGACGAGCACCGCGCGCGACGAGCCGTAGATCCGGATCATCCGGTACGAGACGATCTGCGCGACCGCCGTCCCGAGCAGCCCGAGCACGACGCCGGAGCCGACCGGCTTCCAGCCCGGCGCATGCGACGGGAGCGAGGCAAGCGCGAACGGGGCGAGGACGACGACGGCCGTCGCCATCGACATCGCCGCGAGCACCGGCCCTCCGACCGCAATGCGCCGCCCCGCGTACAGATTCGCGATCGCATACGAGATCGAGGCGACGATGATCGCGCCGGTTCCGAGCGCGCCCTTCCAGCCGCCCGGCGGATGCACGCCGGCGAGGATGGCGACCCCGACGAGGCCGAGCCCGACGCCGTACGCGCGCAACCCGGTCGAGCGCTCGGTCGGCACGAACCACACGGCGATCAGCGCGAGCCAGATCGGCACGGATGAGTTCGCGACCGCCGCGGTGCCCGAGTCGACGTAGCGCTCACCCCACGCGATCAGCGTGAACGGCACGGCCGCGTTCAGCACGCCCAGCACGAGGCCCTGGCGCCATGCGCCGCGCAGGGCGTGCCGGCCGTAGCGACGCGCCGCGAACGCCACCAGCACCGGCGCCGCGCAGAGCAGGCGGATCTCGATCAGCACGGCAGGCGAGAGATCGCGGACGCCGACCTTGATGAAGAGATACGACGAGCCCCAGATCGCGCCGAGCACGAAGAGATACAGCGCGTAGCGGCGGCTCACGCCTGCGAGGCTAGCGAGCGCCGGCGCCGCCGCAGCCGGACCCGACCGGTCCCGAGCACGACGCCGCCGAGGATCAGCGCGAGCGCCCCGAACGCAACGGCGCCGAAGCGCTCGCCGAGGAAGACGGAGCCGTAGGCGAGGGCGATCGGCGGGACGAGGTAGGTCACGAGCGACGCATACGCGGCGCCCGCGCCGCCGATGATCGCGTAGAAGAGCAGGAAGGCGACGGCCGTCAGCGGCACCGCGAGCATGACGATCGAGCCGATCGTCTTCCAGGAGGGCAGGTGTTGCGGCGCCTCGACGATTCCCGCCGGTGCCGCCGCTAGCGCGGCGATCCCGATCGTCCCGAGCGCGACCACCGGCGGCTCGAGGTCGACCAGGTAGCGCCCCGCGAGCAGTTGCCCGACCGCGTAGCAGAGCGCCATCCCGCACACGGCGAGCGCGCCGAGGACCTTGCCGTGCGGTTGCGCGCCGACGAGGAGCGCGACGCCGACGAAGCCGATCGCGACACCCGCGAGCCGGAGCCCGGTCACGCGCACCTCGCGGAAGAAGCCGAACGCGACGACGGCGTTGAAGATCGGCACCGCCGCCTGGATGATCGACGCGAGCCCCGAGGCGATCCGCTTCTCTCCCCAGGAGAGGAGCCAGAAGGGGATCGCGACGTTCACGAGGCCGACGATCGCGAGCCAGCGCACGTTCGCACGAAGCCCCGAGAGCGTCGCCCCACGCCCGACGAGCACCGGCACGATCACGGCGAGCGCGACCGTCGCGAGGCCGAGCCGGCCGAGGATCAGCGTCGCCGGGCTGAGCTGGCGGTCGGCGATCTTGATGAAGAGGAAGCTCGCGCCCCAGAGCAGGCTGACGGCGACGAGCAGCAGCGGGAAGCGCCGGCTCACACCCTGTCCAACGCCGGCCGGGGTCGTCCCGTTCCCCGGTTACCATGGATCGCCTGAGTCAGGTCGCCGAACAGCCGCTCCATCGTGCTCTCGGGCTGACCGACTGGGAAGCGGACAGGATCCGCGAGCTGCTCGGGCGCGACCCGAACCACTTCGAGCTCGCCGTCTTCTCGCTCCTCTGGTCGGAGCACTGCGGGTACAAGCATTCAGCGCCGCTCCTCAAGCGGCTGCCTTCGACGGGCGCACGTGTCCTCCAGGGGCCCGGCGAGAACGCCGGCGTGCTCGACCTCGGCGAGGGCCTCGCCGTCACGTTCAAGGTCGAGTCGCACAACCATCCGTCGGCCGTCGAGCCCTACCAGGGCGCGGCGACCGGCATCGGGGGCATCCTGCGCGACATCGTCGCGATGGGCGCCCGGCCGATCGCGCTGCTCGACGGCCTCTGGTTCGGCGCGCCCGACCACGCCTTCGAGCGCGCGGTCGCAGGCATCGGCGGCTACGGCAACTCCGTCGGCGTCGCGAACGTCGGCGGCGCCGCCGTCTTCGACGACGCCTACGCCGGCAACTGCCTCGTCAACGCGATGTGCGTCGGGCTGCTCGATCCCGCGCGCCTGCAGTCGGCGAAGGCGCACGGGCCGGGGAACCTCGTCGTGCTGTACGGCGCGACGACCGGCCGTGACGGAATCGGCGGCGCCTCCGTGCTCGCCTCGCAGGAGCTCGGCGGGGACGACGCCGACAAGCGGCCGTCCGTGCAGGTCGGCGATCCCTTCACCGGCAAGAAGCTGATCGAGGTCTCCGCCGAGCTCGTCGAATCCGGGCTCGTCGAGTCGTTGCAGGACTGCGGAGCGGCCGGCCTCGCGTCCGCGCTCTCCGAGATGGCCCGCGACGGCGCCGGGATCGACGTCGACCTCGACCGCGTGCCGCTGCGCGAGGAAGGCATGGAGCCGTGGGAGGTCATGATCTCCGAGTCGCAGGAGCGGATGGTCGCCGTCGTGCGGCCGCAGATGCTCGACGCGGTGCGTGCGGTCTGCGCGCGCTGGGAGATTCCGTGCACGGCGATCGGCGCCGTGACCGAGCACGGCGAGCTGCGCGCGCTCGCCGGGGGCGACGTCGTCGGCTCGATTCCTGCGCGCTTGCTGACGGACGAGTGCCCCCGCTACGAGGTCGAGCAGACGCGGCCGGACGTGTGGGAGCAGCGGCCGCGGCCGCTCGGCGAAGCGAATCGCGCAGAGAAGCGCTGGATCTTCGAGCAGTACGACCAGCTGGTCGGGTCGCGCACGGTCCGCCGGCCGGGCCTCGACGCGGGCGTGCTGCGGCTGCGCCCCTCGCTGCGCGGTCTCGCCGTCTCGCTGCAGGGGCCGCGGCCCGGCGAGCCGGATCCGTTCGCCGCCGGCGTCCAGGCGGTGCTCGGCGCGGCGCGGAACGTCGCATGCGCCGGGGGTGAGCCGCTGGGCCTCACCGACTGCCTCAACTTCGGCAATCCCGAGAAGCCGGAGATCGCCTGGGAGCTCGCGCAGGCGGTCGAGGGGATCGCGCAGGCCGCCGAGGCACTGCGGATCCCGGTCGTCTCGGGCAACGTCTCGCTCTACAACGACACCGACGGCCGCTCCATCCCGCCGACGCCGGTGGTCGGCTGCGTCGGGCTCGTCGCAGACGTGCGCTTCGTGCCGGACCGGTGGCAGCCGGGAGACGTCGTGCTGCTCGCGCAGGCGCCCGAGGCCACGCTCGCGGCCGAGGCCGCGCTCGTCCGCTTCCTCTGGAAGGCTGCGCCGCTGCTCTCGCTCTGCCACGACGTCGGGTACGGCGGCCTCGAGCACGCGCTCGCCGAGGCCGCCCGGTGGAGCGGCCGCGAGGCCGACGTCGCGCTGCCGGCCGAGCCGGAGACGGGCGCGGCGATCCTCGCCCTGCCGCTCCGCGACGCGGCGAAGCTCGGGACGCGGGGGTTCGTCGAGATCGGCAGGGTGCGCTGATGTGCGGCGTCTTCGGGGTGCACGCGCCCGAGCGCGACGTCGCGCGGCTCACCTACTTCGGCCTCTTCTCGCTGCAGCACCGCGGCCAGGAGTCGGCGGGGATCGCGGTGTCCGAGCACGGGCGGCTCACCGCATTGCGCGACCTCGGCCTCGTCACGCAGGTGTTCGACGAGCAGAAGCTGCGCGGGCTCCACGGACAGGCGGCGATCGGTCACACGCGCTACTCGACCACCGGCTCGTCTCAGTGGTCGAACGCGCAGCCGCTCGTGCAGCACGGTCGCGCGCGCACGGTCGCCCTCGGGCACAACGGCAATCTCGTCAACGAAGGCGCGCTGCGCGAGGAGCTCGCGGCGGCGGGCGTGACGCTCCGCGCGACGTCCGACAGCGAGGTGATCGCGGCCCTGATCGCGAACGACGAGTCGCCGCTCGACTCTGCCGTTGCGAACGCGATGTCGCGCTTGGAGGGGGCGTACTCGGTCGTCGCGCTCTCGCAGGGGACGCTGATCGCGTTCCGAGACGCGCACGGCTTCCGCCCGCTCGTGCTCGGAAGGATTCATGACGACTGGGTCGTCGCCTCAGAGACGTGCGCGCTCGATCTCGTCGGCGCCGAGCTCGTGCGCGAGGTGGAGCGAGGCGAGGCGGTGCTGATCGACGAGCACGGCCTGCGCAGCGTGCGCGCCGTCGAGCCCGCGGCCGGCGGCGCACTGTGCATCTTCGAGTTCTTCTATCTCGCGCGGCCGGACACGCAGCTCGCCGGCATCGAGGTGCACGGCGCCCGCGTGCGCATGGGCGAGCGCCTGGCCGCGGAGGCTCCGGTCGACGCCGAGCTCGTGCTGCCGATCCCGGACTCCGGCACACCGGCTGCGATCGGTTTCTCGCGCGCCCTCGGCATCCCGTTCAGCGAAGGGCTGATCAAGAACCGCTACATCGCGCGTACCTTCATCCAGCCCGACCAGGAGCTTCGCCGCCAGGGGGTCCGGCTCAAGTTCAACCCGCTCGCGGAGGTGGCCGGAAAGCGCCTCGTCGTCGTCGACGACTCGATCGTGCGCGGCAACACGACGCAGCAGATCGTGCGGATGCTCTTCGACGCGGGCGCGGCCGAAGTCCACGTGCGCGTGTCGGCGCCGCCGGTGATCGGCCAGTGCTTCTACGGAATCGATCTCGCGGACCCGGACGAGATGATCGCCTCCGACAAGAGCGTCGAGGAGATCCGCGAATACATCGGCGCGACCTCACTCGCCTATCTCTCGCACGAGGGGCTCGTCGCGGCGACGAAGCGTCCCGAGTCGGAGCTCTGCCGAGCGTGCCTCACGCGCCGCTACCCGACACCGGTGCCGGTGGAGCACCGGAAGCTGCGGTTCGAGCCCGCGCGTGCGTAGCGAGCGCGCCTGCTGCCTGAGCACCCGGCTCGCCTTCGCGATCCCGCGCGAGATGCTCTCCTTTCTCAGGCTGCGAGGGCCGGGACATGGAGGATCTCGAGCTTGATCCCGTCCGGGTCGTAGAAGAAGACCGCGTAGTAGCCCGGCAGATAGGTGTATTCCTGCGGCTCGCTCTCGAGCTTCGCGCCGTTCGCGCGCAGCCAGTCCGCGCGCTCGTCGACAACAGCTCGAGAGCCCGCCTCGATCGCGAGGTGATGGAGCCCGACGCGGTAGCGGTCGACCGCTTCGCCGGTCGTCTGCGCCTCGCGTAGGCCGATCGAGCAGCCGGCTCCGCTCAGATACCAGATCGTCTCGCCGCGCTCGCCCTCGACCTCGCTGATCCCGTGCCAGCCGAGCGGCCCGAGCAACTCGCGGTAGAACGGAAGGCTCCGCTCGATCGAAGACACGACGAGGTCGATGTGGTGGACGCCCATCGATCCCGCGCGGCTTCGACACGCCCGAAACGACTCCTCCGTACCATGCCGCGCAGTGCATCTCTTCCACTACCACCTCGTGACGAGCCGCGTACGCGAGGTCGAGGCGCGGTACATCGGCAAGCTCGGCTTCGACCTGATCGCTCGGCACGGACGGATCGGCGAGGACCTCACGTCGTACGAGGCGGGCGTCTCGTGGACGGAGCTCGACGCGCTGGGCTTCAAGCTGCGGTTGTCGGAGCTCGAGCTCGGCGCGGTCAACGTCGTCGTGCAACCGGGCCAGTGGCCGCTTCCGCGCGTCGATCATCTCGGGCTCGCGCTCGACGAGGACGAGTTCGAGAGCGCGCTCGGGCGCGCGGACGAGGCGGAGCTGCGCGTGCAGGAGCACGGCGGGCGCCGCACGTTCGTCTCGACGAATGCCGGCTACCGGCTCGAGCTCCACCCGCCGCGGGACTGGATCGACGAGCTGCTCGACGAGAGCCACCGCCTGCGGCTCTCCGAGCTGCACCTGAAGGCCGACGACCCGGAGTCGAAGGCGGATGCGCTCGCGGAGATCCTCGACTGCGAGCGGATCGGCGCCGACGTCGAGATCGGCGAGACGCTCGTCCGGTTCGTTCCGGGCGGACCGCAGGGCCGTCCGGAGCTGCACGCCGAGCTCTTCCTGTGACCGCGCTCGACGCCGTCGTCACCCGGGTCTCCGTGCTCGCGGAGCCGTGGCGGGTCGGCGTCGACGGTGTCACCGCGGCCGGCAAGACGACGGTCGCCGACGCGCTGGCGCAGCAGATGGGCGCGGGACGGTTGACGATCGACGACTTCCACCGCGCGCCCCCGCACGCCTACTACCCCGAGAGCTTCGACTTCGAGCGGTTCCGCGGGGCCGTGCTCGCCGTGGAGCGGAACGTCGTCGTCGACGGCGTGTTCCTCCACCATCCCGACCTTCGCGACCTGTGGCACCTGAGCGTCTTCCTCGAGGTCGACCGCGACGTGGCGCTCGAGCGCGCCCTCGCGCGAGACGAGGGCCGGATGGAGGACGCGCGCGAGCGCTATGCAAACCGGTACGTCCCCGGCGAGACGCGCTACCTCGAAGAGGTCGCCCCGGCCGCCGCAGCCGACGTCGTCCTCGACACCACCGACCTCGACCGGCCCCGGCTCGTGCGGGCATGACGTGGTCTCAGAGACCGGCGCAGCGCGACCTCGCGGCCCGCGCGGGCGGCGCCGTCGTGATGGGCACCGGCATCGTCTCGACCGGACTTGCACTCGACGGCCAGACGCTGCTCTCGCTCGTCCTGCTCGGGCTGACCGCGCTCGTCTGGTGCATCGTGGCGGCGGCCGTGGCCGCGGCCGCGCTCGCTGCTCGGGGCGCCCTGCTCGAGCACGCGCGTACGCCCGGCGCGCTCACCTGGGTCGCGGGAACGAACGTCCTCGGCGCACGGCTGAGCCTGCTCGGCTGGGACCGCGCCGCGGCCGCGTTGCTCGCGCTCGCGGTCGCGCTCTGGCTCGTGCTCGTCCCGGCCGTGCTCAGCCGTTGGCGCACGCCGACCGTCGGGCTTTCCTTCCTGCTCGCCGTCGCGACCGAATCGGTCGCGGTGCTCTCGGCGCGGCTCGCGGTCACCGACGGCATTCGCTGGCTCGCGCTCGCAGCGCTCGTACCGTGCGCGCTCGGGCTGCTCTTCTATCTCCTCGTGCTGGCGCGCTTCGACCTGCGCCAGCTCGGGGTCGGCGCGGGCGACCACTGGATCGCCGGCGGCGCGCTCGCGATCGCCGCCCTCGCCGTCGCCCGCTGCGCGCAAGCCGTCTCGGTCCTGCATGGACGCGCGGGCGAGGGGTCGGCGCTCGCCACCGCCGCGCTCGCGGTCTGGGCCGCCGCAGCCGCCTGGCTTCCCGCGCTCCTCGCCGCCGAGCTCGTCCGCCGGCGGAGAGGGTTCGACGAGCGCCGCTGGTCGACGGTGTTCCCGCTCGGGATGTACGCCGCGTGCAGCTTCGCCGCCCCCGGCGCCGCCGGGATCGGCGGCCTCGCGACGTTCGCACGCGTCTGGATCTGGCCCGCCTTCGCCGCATGGCTGCTCGTCGCCGCCGCCTCCGTGCGCGCTTTCTCCCTCGGCCGGGCTGCGGTCTCAGAGTCCAAGAAGGCGTGACGTTTGCGTGACCCGGTCCATCGGGGGCGGTCCCTAGACTCGGGGTCCTTGGCCGACGAGGCCCTTTCCTACGGAGCCGCCGGCGTCTCGCTCGCGACCGCGAACGCCGTGGTCGGGCGGCTGCGCGCCGCCGTCGAGTCGACCGGGGCCGCCGGCTTCGGCCACTTCGCGGGCCTTTATCCGCTCGACGACCGCCGCCTGCTCGCGGCGTCGACCGACGGCGTCGGCTCGAAGCTGATGCTGCAGCGGCGGGCGGGGAAGCTCCGCTGGGGCGGCATGGACCTCGCTGCGCACTGCATCAACGACGTCGTCTGCACGGGCGCGACTCCGCTCTTTCTCCTCGACTACGTCGCCGCAGCGCACATCGAGCTCGAGCAGGTCGCAGAGCTCGTCGAGGGCGCCGCCGAGGTCTGCCGCGCGGCCGGCTGCATGCTCGTCGGCGGCGAGACCGCGGAGCTGCCGGGCGTCTACCGCGACGACGAGCTCGACTTCGCAGGCACGTGCGTCGGCATCGTCGACCGCGACGACGTGCTCGACGGATCGCGCTGCGAGCCCGGCGACGCGGTGATCGGCTTCCCCTCGAGCGGTTTGCACACGAACGGCTTCACGCTCGTCCGGCGCATCGTCGGCGACGACGACTTCGACGCCGACCTCTTGCTCACACCGCACCGTCTCTACCTCGACGACGTCCGCACGTTGCGCGCCTCGACCGAGGTGAAGGCGCTCGCGCACGTGACGGGCGGCGGCATCCTCGGCAATCTCGAGCGAGTGCTCCCCGAGGACGTGCAGGCGCAGATCGACTGGGATGCATGGGAGCGTCCGCCGGTCTTCGACTGGCTCGCCGAGCAGGGCGTCGAGGAGGACGAGGCGCGTCGGGTCTTCAACCTCGGCATCGGCCTCTGCGCCGTGGTGGCGGAGCCGCCGGCCGACGCGCTCGTGATCGGCCGACTCGAATGATCGGCGTGCTCGTCAGCGGCACCGGCACGAACCTGCAGGCGCTGCTCGACGCCGGCCTGCCGGTCGTCGCCGTCGCGAGCAACCGCAGCGATGCACCGGCGCTCGCCCGGGCACGCACGATCCCCACCGCCGCGTTCGAGCTCCGCGACTACGAAGACCGCGCCGCGCGCGACTCGGCGATGGCCGACTGGCTGGCGGCGCACGGTGTGCGGCTGGTCGTGCTCGCCGGCTACATGCACCTGCTCACGAGCGTGTTCGTCGAACGCTTCCCCGACGCCGTCGTCAACGTGCACCCTTCGCTCCTTCCGGACTTCCCCGGCGCGCGCGCGGTCGAGGAGCAGCTCGCCGCCGGCGTCGCCGAGAGCGGCGCGACCGTGCATCTCGTCGACGAGGGCGTCGACAGCGGGCCGATCCTCGCGCAGGAGCGCGTACCGGTGCGCGCCGGCGACACGCCGGAGACGCTGCACGCACGGATCAAAGAGCTCGAGCACGCCCTGCTGCCGCGCGTCGTCAGAGAGCTGTGCGCGCGCTGATCTCGACCTACGACAAGATCGGCCTCGAGCCGTTCGCGCGCGGCCTCGCCGAGCTCGGCTGGGAGCTCGTCGCGAGCGGCGGCACCGCCGACTACCTCGAAGGCCTCGACCTCGCCGTGACGCGGGTGGAGCAGATCACCGAGTTCCCGGAGATGCTCGGCGGTCGCGTCAAGACGCTCCACCCGCGCATCCACGCCGGCATCCTCGCGCGTCGCGACGACGAAGGCGACGTCGCGACGCTCGACGAGCACGAGATCGCGCCGTTCGACATCGTGTGCATCAACCTCTACCCGTTCGAGCATGTTGCATCGCAGCGCGGCGTCACCGAGATGGATGCGGTCGAGATGATCGACATCGGCGGCCCGTCGATGCTGCGCGGCGCCGCCAAGAACTTCGCGCATGTCGCGCCGGTCTGCCGCCCCGAGCGTTACGGCTTCGTGCTGGACGAGCTGCGGGCTCACGGCGAGCTCTCGCTCGACACGCGACGCGAGCTCGCAACCGAGGCGTTCGCGACGACCGCCGCCTACGAGGCGGCGATCGCGACGTGGTTCTCGGAGCGTGAGACATTCCCGGACACGATCGCGATCGCGCTCGACAAGGTGCTCGATCTCTCCTACGGCGAGAATCCGCACCAGCGCGCGGCGTACTACGCCGAGCGCGGTGCTCGCACGCATCTGCTCGCGCGCGTCGAGCAGCTGCACGGAAAGGCGCTCTCGTTCAACAACCTGAACGATCTCTCGGCCGCCCGCCTGCTCGCGCGCGAGTTCACGTTGCCGGCGTGCGTGATCGTGAAGCACGCGAACCCGTGCGGCGTCGGCATCGGCGCGACGCTCGAAGAGGCGTACGACAAGGCGCTCGCGTCCGATCCGGTCTCCGCCTACGGCGGCATCGTCGTGCTGAACCGCGACGTGAACGGCGCGCTCGGCGCCAAGCTCGCCGACCAGTTCATCGAGGTGCTGTTCGCGCCGGGCTACGACGACCGTGCGCTCACCGTGCTACGGCAACGCCAGAACATCCGCATCCTGATCGACCGCGAGCGCAGGCGCGACGGTGACGGCCGCAGCTACAAGCGGGTGATCGGCGGCCTCCTCGTGCAGGACTCCGACTCCGACATCGAGGACCGCGAGGGCTGGGAGCTCGTCTGCGGGAGCGCCGACGAGAAGCAGTGGGGCGATCTCGTATTCGCGTGGCGCGTGTGCAAGCACGTCCTCTCGAATGCGATCGTGATCGCAAAGGATTTGCAGACGACCGGAATCGGTGCGGGCCAGATGAGCCGCGTCGACGCCGTGACGATCGCAATCGAGAAGGCGCAGGCGCACGGGCACGATCTGCGCGGAGCAGTCCTCGCGTCCGACGCGTTCTTCCCCTTCCCGGACGGCCCGCGCGCCGCGCTCGAGGCGGGCGTCGCGGCGATCGTGCAGCCCGGCGGCTCGCGGCGCGACCAGGACGTCGTCGCCGCGGTCGCCGAGAGCGGCGCCGCCATGGTTTTCACGCACAGGCGCCACTTCCGGCACTGAGCCGCTATAACGGTTCGCTTCGGGGTCGTGTGGGGCGACCCAAGCGAACAGAAAGGGGAGCAGATGGGGAGACGTTTCGCCCTGCTCGCGGTCGCGGTCGCGTCCGCCGGCGCGCTCGCCGCAACGGCGAGCGCCGCATTCCAGGCACCTGACAGAAGCGTGGCCCGCGCGGACACCGCGCCGGCCTGCACGTCGCCGGCACCGGTGCACGTGTACCAGTACTACCACTGCTATACGCCGCAGCAGATCCGGGCCGCGTACGGCGTCGACGCGGTCGGCGATCCGTCCACGGGCACGGGGCTGCTCGGCCAGGGCCAGACGATCGTGCTCGTCGACTCGTACGGCGAGCCGACCGGCGCGGCCGACCTGCAGGCGTTCCACGACGCGTTCTATCCGAACCTGCCGAACCCGAACTTCACCGCCTTGTATCCGAACGGTGCGCCCGACTACAAGAACGTCGGCAACGGCCAGTCCGGATCGAGCGGCGCGGAGGGCTGGGCCGGCGAGGCGGCGCTCGACATCGAGTGGGCGTACGCGATCGCCCCGCTCGCGCACATCGTCCTGATCGGCGTGCCGCCGGCCGAGACGGAGGGCGTGCAGGGGTTCCCGAACCTCTTCAAGGCGATCTCGGACGCGATCGACGCGTATCCGAGCGGCACCGTCTTCTCGATGAGCTTCGGCGTCACCGAGCAGACGTTCGGCGGTGCGACGAACCAGCCGGCGAAGTTCGACGCCGTCTTCGCCAAGGGCAACGCGAAGGGCGACACGTTCTTCGCCTCGTCCGGCGACTCCGGCTCGCTCGGCGTGTCGAAGCAGCAGCGTGACACGCGGTACTACGGCTTCCCGACCGACGGCTGGCCGGCATCGAGCCCGTACGTGACGGCCGTCGGCGGCACGCAGCTGCAGTACGGCTGGCGGTGGAATCCGCAGAGCGACGTGCCGTTCAACGCAGACGGCAGCTTCAACGCGCCGTACTGGCAGACGACGGCGGGCGCGACGCCGCTGAACGTCGTCTGGGACGAGTCGTGGCTTCCCGCCGCGACCGGCGGCGGCCCGAGCGTCCTGTACGCGCGGCCGTCCTGGCAGCAGGGCGTCCTGCCGAGCGCCGGCAACCATCGCCTCGTGCCCGACCTTGCGTGGAACGCGTCGGTGAACGGCGGCGTGCTCGTCTACCAGTCGTTCTTCCCGTCCGTCGACCGCGTCGGCTGGCACGTCGTCGGCGGCACGAGCGCGGCCTCACCGCAGGTCGCGGCCCTGACGGCGCTGGCCGTGCAGAAGGCAGGGCACGGTCTCGGCAACATCAACCCGCTGATCTACTCGAACCCCGGCGCGTTCACGGACGTGCTGCCGACCCATCAGGGTCTCCCGAGCGTGATCAGCGGCGAGCTGACCTCGAACCGGATGTTCGACTACAACGGCGACGGGCTTCCCGTGACGTGGGATCCCGTGCCGGGCTATCCGGTGCTCGGCGGCTACGACATGACGACCGGCTTCGGCACGCCGAAGGCCGCCGCATACGTCGCCGCCCTGGCAGGCTAGAGACGGAGACGGCCGGCGGCTTCTCTTCGGGAGCCGCCGGCCGCCGCTGCTACAAGTGGCCGATGGCCGGGCCGCGCTTTCGCCTGCTCGCCCGCACCGAGCAGGCGCTGCTCCTCGACCTGCCGTGGGGCCGCCCGCTCGAGGAATGGCCGGCCGAGCGCGTCGTCGAGGTCCAGCGCGGGATCGGCCGCCATGTCGTCCGCTTCGTCGAGCTCGACGGCCGGCTCTTCGCGCTGAAGGAGCTCCCGCCGGCGCTCGCCGCGCGCGAGTACCGCCTGTTGACCGCGCTCGAGCACGAGGGTGTGCCCGCGGTGGAGGCCGTCGGCATCGTCGAGGACCGCAGGAGCGCGGAGGGTGAGGAGCTCGCGGGCGTGCTCGTCACGCGCTACCTCGAGTTCGCGCTCCCGTACAGGCTCGTCCTCGGACGAACGATCCTGCCGGCATCGGAGGAGTCGATTCGGGCCGCGCTCGCGGAGCTGCTCGTCCGCCTGCATCTCGCCGGTTTCTTCTGGGGCGATTGCTCGCTCTCGAACGCGCTCTTTCGCCGCGACGCGGGTGCGCTCTCGGCGTACCTCGTCGACGTCGAGACCGGCGAGCAGCATCCGAGCCTGAGCGACGGGCAGCGCGAGCACGATCTCGCGATCGCGGAGGAGAACCTGGCCGGCGAGCTGCAAGATCTGTCGGCGGAGCTCGAGCGGGAGGTCGTGGAAGACCCCTTCGAGTTCGTCGCAAGCGTGGGCGCGGCGTACGAGACGCTGTGGGACGAGCTGACGCGCGACGAGGTGTTCCACGTCGGGGAGGGCGGCAAGCTCGAGCAGCGGCTGCGGCGCCTGAACGAGCTCGGCTTCGACGTCGAAGAGGTGGAGCTCGCGTCGAGCGGCGACGAGGTCCGCCTGGTCCTCCACTCGAAGGTGGTCGAGCCGGGCCACCACCGGCGGCGGCTTGCGCGCCTCACCGGCCTCGACGCGCAAGAGAACCAGGCACGCCGGCTGCTGAACGACATCACGCGCTACAGGGCCTGGCTCGAGCGCTCGGGCGCAACGCCGGTGTCGGACGCCGCCGCGGCCGGCCGCTGGCTGAGCGAGGTCTTCGAGCCGGCCGTCGCCGCGGTCCCGGCCGACCTGCAGGGGAAGCGCGCCGCGGCCGAGCTCTTCCACGAGCTGCTCGAGCACCGCTGGTTCCTTTCCGAGCAGGCCGGCAAGGACGTCGGGCTCGACCGGACGATCCCCTCGTACCTGGAGAAAGTGCTGCGCGGGGCACCGGATGAAAAACTCCCGCTCGGCCGCTAGGTTTCAGGGCAGTGGCAGGCCTCGAGCAGCACGAGCCGGATCCGCGGCGCTGGCAGGCGCTCGCGCTCGTCTGCGTCGCGATGTTCATGACGGTGCTCGACGTCTCGATCGTCAACGTCGCGCTGCCGTCGATCAAGACGGCGCTGAACGTCTCGGACAACACGCTGCAATGGGTCTTGATCGCCTACACGATCACGTTCGGCGGCTTCCTGCTGCTCGGCGGCCGGGCCGCCGACCTGCTCGGGCGACGCCGGATGTTCATGATCGGAATGGCTCTCTTCGCAGCGGCGTCCCTCGTCTGCGGGCTCGCCGGCTCGATCGGCGTGCTGATCGCCGCACGCGCGGTGCAGGGCGTCGGCGCCGCGATCGTCTCGCCGGCGACGCTCTCGATCATCACGACGACCTTCGACGAGGGCGCCGAACGGAACAAGGCGCTCGGCATCTGGGGCGCGATGGGCGGAAGCGGCGCGGCCGCGGGCGTCCTCTTCGGCGGCATCCTCACGAAGTACGCCGGCTGGGAGTGGATCTTCTTCGTCAACGTTCCGGTCGGCGCAGCCGTGCTGCTGCTGACGCGTGCGGTCGTCCGCGAGAGCCGGATCCCGGGGCTGCGCGGATTCGACGCAGGCGGCGCGGTGACCGTGACCTCGTCGCTCGCGCTGCTCGTCTACGCGATCTCGAAAGCGCCCGACGTCGGGTGGGCGACCGGCCGCACGATCGGGCTGCTGGTCGGCGCGGCCGTGCTGCTTGCGGCGTTCGTCGTGATCGAGTCGCGTCACGGGTCGCCGATGATGCCGTTCCGCATCTTCCGCGTGCGCACGGTGACCGGGGCGAACGTCTGCGGGTTCTTCCTCGGCGCCGTCGTCTTCTCGAACTTCTTCCTGCTGACGCTGTACGTGCAGCAGGTGCTCGGGTACTCCGCGCTCAAGACCGGCCTCACCTTCCTCGCGACGGCGGGCACCGTGATCCCGGTCGCCGGGCTCTCACAGGCGCTCGTGACGCGGCTCGGCCCGCGGCCCGTCCTGTCCGTCGGCCTCTTGCTGATCACGGGCGGAATGGTCTGGTACACGCAGATCCCGACCAGCGGCTCGTTCGCCGCGCACCTGCTCCCCGGCTACCTCCTCGTAGGGGTCGGGATGGCGTTCTCCTTCATCCCGATGTCGATCGCCGCGCTCGCCGGCGTCGAAGCGCACGAGGCCGGGCTCGCGTCCGGGCTGATCAACACCTCGCAGCAGATCGGCGGAGCGCTCGGCGTCGCGATCGCCTCGACGGTCGCGTTCACGCACATGAAGACCCTGCTCGCCGCCGGACACACGCCCGCGGCCGCGCAGACGAGCGGCTTCGCGCTCGGCTTCTGGGTGATCGTCGGGATCAGCGCGGCGTCGGTCGTCGCCGCGATCGCGCTCGTGCGCGGCCGCGAGCTCGAGCAGGTCGACGCCGAGTCGGTAACGGTCTCGATCTAGCGACATGGCCGTCCGGATCGAGCCGTGGGGCGAGCACGATCGCCCCTTGCTCGAGCGCTGCCTCGCCGACCCGGCGATGATGGAGCACCTCGGCGGGCCCGAGAGCTCGGAGAGGATCGCCGAGCGGCAGGCCCGCTACGAGCAGCCGGATTCGAAGCAGTTCAAGATCGTCGACGAGGCAAGCGGCGAGGGAGTCGGCTGGGTCGGCTACTGGGAGCGCGACTGGCGCGACGAGCCGGTCTACGAGATCGGCTGGGCCGTGCTCCCACCGTTTCAGGGACGCGGGATCGCCACCGCGGCCACGCGCCAGGCGATTGCCCGGGCGCGGGCGGAAGGGTCGCGCCGCTTCGTGCACGCCTATCCCTCGGTCGACAACGAGCCGTCGAACGCCGTCTGCCGGAGGCTCGGCTTCACGCTGCTCGGATCGTCGGAATTCGAATACCCGAAGGGCAACCTGATGCGCTGCAACGACTGGCGGCTCGATCTCTCCGCGGCTCAGAGCTCGCCCGGACGCGCCCAGCGGTAGAAGAACGGGCCGAGCCCGGCCTGGTTCGCCGCGAACAGAAGCCCGAGCGCGTCCTCCATCGCACGCGCATGCTCGAGGCCGCCGAGGTTCACCGGGTCGTACCCGGCGTCGCGGATCAGCTGCTCCGTCACCTCGCGCGCGTCGTCGTCGGCGCAGTAGAGATTGCTCGGCCGCACGCGCTGTGCGTCGATCTCGTCGTAGATCGCCGCGAAGTTCAGATTGAACGACTTCGCAACCGGTCCGTTCGTCAGCGAGCGGACCTCGTGCGCGAGCGAATCGTGCTCCTCGTTCCGCCCGCGGAACGCGTTCGTCGCGTCGATGACGACCTTGCCTTCGATGCCGCTCACCTTCCCGAGCGCGACCGCGATCTCTCCCGACGGAACCGCGACGAGCACCGCGTCCGCACCGCTCGCATCTCCGCCCTCGCGCCCGAGCTCTTCCACCGTGTGTCCTGCCCGCTCCCAGCGGCGGGCCAACCCGCCCCCGACGTTGCCTCGTCCGATCACCGTGATCTTCATGGCTTCCTCCAACGCTCGACCGTGGCATACCCTTCCCCGCGGTGGGCACGGACTATCCGACCGTTCTCGAGCTCGTCGGCGCGACGCCGATCGTCCGGCTCCCGAAGCTGAGCCCCCGCGGCGGCGCCGAGATCCTCGCGAAGCTCGAGTACCTGAACCCCGGCGGCTCGGTGAAGGACCGGATCGGGCTCCCGATGATCGAGGCCGCCGAGCGCGAGGGGAAGCTGCGGCCGGGCGGGACGATCGTCGAGCCGACCTCCGGCAACACGGGCGTCGGGCTCGCGATCGCCGCGGCGGTCAAGGGCTACCGCTGCATCTTCGTGATGCCGGACAAGATGAGCCAGGAGAAGATCGCGCTCCTGCGTGCCTACGGCGCCGAGGTCGTGATCACACCGACGGCCGTCGACCACGACTCGCCCGAGAGCTATTACTCGGTCTCGGACCGGCTCGCCGAGGAGATCCCCGGCGGCTTCAAGCCCGACCAGTACTCGAACATGTCGAACCCGGAGGCGCATTACCGCGTGACGGGGCCCGAGATCTGGGAGCAGACGGGCGGCGACCTCGACGCGATCGTCATCTCGGTCGGCACCGGCGGCACGATCAGCGGCGTCGGCCGGTTCTTCAAGGAGCGGAAGCCGGAGGTGCTGATCGTCGGCGCGGACCCCGAGGGCTCGGTCTATACGGCTCGAAGAGACGACGACCTGCACCCGTATCTCGTCGAGGGCATCGGCAAGGACACCTGGCCGAAGACGATGGATCCCGACGTCGTCGACGAGTGGATCCGCGTCTCCGACCGGCAGTCGTTCCATTGGTCACGCCGGCTCGCGCGCGAGGAGGGGATCCTGGCAGGCGGCAGCGGCGGCACGACGCTCCATGCCGCCGTGGAGGTCGCCGCGCGACTCGGCTCCGGCAAGCGCGTGCTGACGCTCATCCCCGACTCCGGGCGCAACTACCTGTCGAAGTTCTACGACGACAACTGGATGCTCGAGCACGGCTTCCTCGAGCGGCACGCGCCGCTGCCGACGGTCGAGCAGGTGCTGCGCGCGAAGCACGGCGGCGATCTGCCGGCACTCGTGACGATCGCCGCCCACCAGAAGGTCGGCGAGGGGATCGACACGATGCAGCGCTACAGCATCTCCCAGCTGCCCGTCGTGCGCAACGGCGAATGCGAGTCGCTCGCCGACGTGATCGGCTCCCTGCAGGACCGTGCGCTGCTCGAACGCGTCTTCACGAATCCCGACGTCCTGCACGAGGACGTCGCGAACGCGATGCAGCCTCCGCTCGGCGCGATCGAGAGCTCGGCGACGCTCGACGAGGTCTTCGCGACGCTCACCGGCGGCACGAACGCGGTCGTCGTCGCCGAGGACGGAAAGCCGGTCGGCGTGCTCACCCGCTCCGACCTGCTCGAATACCTCGCGCACACGCGCTAGCCGGGATCAGGAAGAGGCCAGCCGCGAGCCGTTGCGCTTCGCGTGGTCGGAGAGCTCCCGTGCCGCGATCAGCAGCTTGCGCGCGCCGTCGAGGAGCTCCGCGACGCGTTCCAGGCGTTCCTGCTCGGAGCTCGATTCGAGCAGCACCTGTTTCGCGGCCGGGGCGAGCTCGACCTGGGCGGCCAGCTCGTACGAGAGCACCGGCGAGCTCTCGTCCGGATCCTCCGGATCGGCGCCCGCGAGCGTTGCGAGCGCGCGGAACGCGCCGATCGCGCGCGCGGCCGCCTCCGGATCGACGGGCTCCGGCTCGTCGACGACGTCTTCGACGAGCGCCGTCATGAACGAGCGGCCGCGCGTCATGTTCTCGACCCGAAAGCGCTCGCCGCCCTCGACGAGGATGTTCAAGCGACCGTCGTCGAAGCGCTCCAGCACGTCGGCGACCCGCGCGCGTGTCCCGACTTCGCGCACACCCTCTTCGTCGGCGTAGAGCAGGCCGAACTCGGCGTCGTCTTCCATGCACTCGCCGATCAGCTCCCGGTATCGCGGCTCGAAGATGTGCAGCGGCACGCGCTCGGTCGGCAACAGGACGATGCCGAGCGGAAAGAGCCCGATCTCCTCCATCGCCGCTAAGGGTACGACGGCGCCAGTACCATGGTGCCCGTGGCCGTCGAGCGCCTCGAATCGCTGCTGCGCGGCGCGTTTCCGGACGCGCACGAGCTCCACGTCGAGGACCGCACCGGCGGCGGCGACCATTTCCAGGTCGTCGTGCAGAGCCCGCGCTTCGACGGCCTGTCGCTCGTCGACCAGCACCGGCTCGTGAACGACGCGCTCGCCGAGCCGTTGCGCGACGGGACCATCCACGAACTGCGAATCAAGACGAGAGGGACGACGTGAACGAGCTTTCGGATCGAATCAAGGACGTCATCGACAACGAACCGGTCGCGCTCTTCATGAAGGGCACGCCGCAGTTCGTGATGTGCGGAAACTCCGACCGCGCGCTGCGTGCGCTGCGCGAGGCCGGCGCACCGGTGACGGCGGTGAACATCCTCACCGATCCGGCGATCCGTCAGGAGCTCTCGCAGCTCTCGGGCTGGCCGACGATTCCCCAGGTGTTCGTGAAGGGCGAGCTCGTCGGCGGCGCCGACATCGTGCAGGAGCTCGCCGAGACCGGCGAGCTGCCGCGGATCCTCGAGGAGAAGCTCGGCGCCGGCTACCGCGACGACGCACAGGAGCATGTCGTCGACGTTTTGAGCGGCGCGCGCGCGTAGGCGCGCACAGCGCCGTGGCGTTCTCGCCCGACGTCGCGGCGCTCCTCGTCGCGATCGGCTTCGCGGTGGGCGCGTTCGGAACGATCATCGGCGCCGGCGGCGGCTTCATCCTCACGCCGATCCTGCTCCTGCTCTACCCGCGCGATTCCGCGCAGACGCTGACTGCGATCAGCCTCACGGCCGTGTTCTTCAACGCGGCGAGCGGGTCGGTCGCCTACGCGCGCCAGCGGCGGATCGACTATCGAAGCGGCATCATGTTCGCGCTCGCGACGCTGCCGGGAGCGGTCGGCGGGGCGTTCGTCGTCGGCGCCGTCTCGCGCCGGGTGTTCGACGGGATCATGGGCGGGGTGCTCGCGCTGCTCGCCGCCTGGCTGCTCGCCGGCGAGCGCTGGACGTTCGAGCCGCCGGAGCACCGGGTGCGCCGCGGCGCCCTCTACAGCCTCGGCGTCGGCTTCGTCTCGAGCTTTCTCGGGATCGGCGGCGGCGTGATCCACGTTCCGCTGCTCGTCCGCGCGCTCGGCTTCCCCGTGCACGTCGCGACGGCGACGTCGCACTTCGTGCTGGCGGTGATGGCCGGTGCCGGCACGCTGACGCACGTCGCGCTCGGCAGCTTCGCGCACGGCCACGGGCTGCGGCGCGCCGCATCGCTCTCGGTCGGCGTCGTCGCCGGCGCGCAGCTCGGCGCGCACGTCTCGACCCGCTTCCACGGGCGCGCAATCACCGGCATGCTCGCCGTCGCGCTCCTCGCACTCGCCGCCCGGCTGCTCTACGCCGTCTGACGGCGGACGCCGGCCCAGCGGTAGCCGATCGCCGGGATCGCACCCGTGTCGACGAGCGTCTGCTCGAGCGCCTCGCTGGAGGGGCCGCCGAGCCAGCGCGAGAGGTACGGGACCCACTCGAGCACACGCTCCTCGTACCGGGAGCGGAGCTCGCGGAGCAGCAGGTCGTGCGGATGCAGACCGGGATGACGTTCGCGCCACTCGTCGAGGTCCGCCGGCCCGAACGGCTCGACGCCGCTCGCACGCAGCAGCCGGTGCTGCCCCTCGTACCAGTCCTGCGCCGCGGCGTCGATCCTGTCGCTCGCGAACTCGTCGACGACGAGCAGCGGCGCGAGCCGCGCGAGCAGGTCGAGCCCCGCGGCGAGCGGGTTCACGTGGTGCAGGACGCGCCCCGCGACGACGGCGTCGAACCCCCCAAGTAACAGACTGTTACTTGCCTCCTGGAACGTCGTCCGCACGAACCGCTCTCCCTCGGGCGCCTCGGGATCGACGCCGAGGACGTCGTATCCCCGGGCCGCGAGCTCCTCGACGAGCCCGCCGTCGCGACCGCAGCCCACCTCGAGCACGCGACGCGGCGGTGGCGGCAGCTGGTCGAATACGAAGGTGGCGAAGTCGGGCACCGCAGTCAGCCTTGCAGAGATCCGCGTCCGGCTGGTGGAGGCGCAGGGATACGCGTCGCGGCCGCGCAGCGGCACGACTGCGGAGGTGCTGGAGGCGATCCGCCGTCTCGCCTGCGTGCAGCTCGACTCGATCTCCACCGTCGAGCGCAGCCACCGGCTCGCCCTCGGCGCACGCGTCGGCGCGTACCCCGAGCAGTCGCTCGCGCGACTGATGCGCGAGGGACGGATCTTCGAGTACTGGGCGCACGAAGCGTGTCTGCTCCCGATCGAGGACTTTGCGATGCACCGCTGGCGGATGCAGCGCTACGCGGAGACGCATCCGTGGCGCGGGAACGTGTTCGAGCGCGAGCCCGAGCTCACGGAGCGCGTGCTGCAAGAACTCGCAGAGCGGGGGCCGCTCGCCTCGCGACACTTCGACGGCTCCGGCTCGGGCAGCATGTGGAACTGGAAGCCGGCGAAGGTCGTGCTGGAGGCGCTGCATTCGGCAGGACGCGTCGTGATCGCCGGGCGCGACAACTTCCAGCGCCTCTACGACCTCCCGGAGCGCCTGCTGCCCGCCGAGCTGCTGAACGGACGCACGCCGACGCTCGACGAGTACACGAAGTGGGCGACGCTGCGCGGCGTCCGCGCCCGCGGCGCGCTCACCGAGGCTGCCGTGGCCGAGATGTGGAGGCTGCGCGGCGGTGCGGCGGCGATCCGCCCGCACGCCGACGCCCTGATCGAGGAAGGCGCGCTCCGCCGGCTCGAGGTCGCCGACGGGAAGGCGCCCGTGCTCGTGCCGGCGGAGGACGACGAGCCGGTCGGCCGACTCCCGTCGGCGGTCTTCCTCTCGCCGTTCGACAACCTCCTCTGGGACCGCACGTTTCTCGAGCGCGTCTTCGGCTTTCGGCACGTGATCGAGGTCTACAAGCGCGAGCACGAGCGCGTGTACGGCTACTACGTCCTGCCGCTGCTGCGGCGCGACCGGCTCGTCGGCCGCGCCGACCTGAAGCACGACCGGGCGGAGCGCACGCTTCGCGTGAAGGCGTTCCACCGCGAGCCCGGCGTGCGCGGCAACCTCGACGATGCAGCCGAGGGAGCGCTCGCGCGGCTCGCCCGCGTGATCGGCGCAGAGACCGTCGTTCGCTGACGCCACGCTCGAGCAGCTGCGCGGCGTTAGCATCGCCCTGATGGACTTCGAGACGCGCGCGATCCACGACGGCCAGGAGCCGGATCCGGCGACCGGCGCGATCATCACGCCGATCTACCAGACGTCGACCTATGTGCAGGACGCCGTCGGCGAGCACAAGGGCTACGACTACTCGCGCGTCGCGAATCCGACGCGCACGGCGCTCCAGCGTGCGCTCGCGTCGCTCGAAGGCGCCGATCACGGCGTCGCGTTCTCGTCCGGGCTCGGCGCGACGACGACGCTGATGCACCTCGTCGATCCCGGGCAGCGCGTGGTGCTGATCGCCGACGTGTACGGCGGCGTCTACCGGATGACGTCACAGGTCTACGAGCCGAAGGGTTACGTGTTCGACTACGTGCCTGCCGACGAGTTTCCGAACCTGCGCGAGCATCTGGACGACAACACGCGCATCGTGTGGGTCGAGACGCCGTCGAATCCGCTGCTGAACATCGTCGACATCCGAGCCGCGGCCGACGCGGCACACGACGCCGGCGCGCTGCTCGTCGTCGACAACACCTTCGCGACGCCGTACCTGCAGCGTCCGCTCGAGCTCGGCGCCGACGTCGTCGTGCACTCGACGACGAAGTATCTCGGCGGCCACTCCGACGTCGTCGGCGGCTTCGCAGCGACGAACGATCCGACGATCGCCGAGCGCCTCTACTTCCTGCAGAAGTCGCTCGGGGCGGTACCGGGCCCGTTCGACGCGTGGCTCGTGCTGCGCGGCCTCAAGACGCTCGCCGTGCGCATGCGCCAGCACTGCCTGAACGCGATGGAGGTCGCGGTGTGGCTGGAGCGCCGCGCGGGCGTCGAGCGTGTCCTCTACCCAGGGCTGCCGTCGCACCCGAACCACGCAATCGCCGCTCGCCAGATGCGCGACTTCGGAGGGATGGTGTCGTTTCTCGTCGAGTCGGCGGCACGCGCCGCCGAGATCGTCGCGCGGACGAAGCTCTTCCTGCTCGCCGAGTCGCTCGGCGGCGTCGAGAGCCTGATCGAGGTGCCGGCCCGGATGACGCACGCCGCGACCGCGACCGCGCCGTTCGCCGCGCCGCCGAACCTGATTCGCCTCTCCGTCGGCATCGAGTCCGCCGCCGACCTGATCGAGGATCTCGAGCACGCGCTTGCACCGGTGCGGATGCGAGCGGTTACATGACCGACCACGGCGACGTCGTCTTCGTCGAGATTCCGGCGGGCTCCCGGAACAAGTACGAGTTCGACGAGGAGCTGGGCGGCGTCGTGCTCGACCGCCGCCTCTTCACGGCGATGACGTATCCGGCCGATTACGGCTTCATCGAGGGGACGCTCGCAGAGGACGGCGACCCGCTGGACGCGCTCGTCCTCGTCGCCGACCCGACGTTTCCGGGGTGCCGCATCCGGGTGCGACCGATCGGCGTCTTCCACATGCGGGACGAGAAGGGGCCGGATGCCAAGATCCTCTGTGTGCCGCGCGGCGACGCATCGTTCGAGCGCGTTCACGACATCCACGACGTGGCACCCGAGATGCGGGACGAGATCGAGCACTTCTTCCAGCGCTACAAGGACCTCGAGCCGACGAAGAGCACCGACACCCGCGGGTGGGGCAATCGCTCCGAGGCGGCCGAGATCATCGCGGCCGCGCGCGCAAGCGCGTGACGACGTGGGTTGCGCCGATCGGCGAGCAGCTGCGCCTGCTCGTCGGCTGGCTCGATCCGATCCTCGAGCGACCGGGCCTCGCCGCCGTGCCGCTCGACGAGCTCTGCATCGAGCTCGGTGAGGCGCCGGCGGTCGAGCCGTTCGAGCCGTTCGACGCGCTCGTCGGCCCGGTGCGGCTCGAGCCCGAAGGCGTCGTCGCAGACGTGATCCCCGTCGAGGCGTTCGCGGCCGTCGTCCCCGGAGCGGCGCCGCGCGTCGTCTTCGCACGCGCCGACGGGTCGGTCCAGCTCGAGCCGTTCGAGTTCGTCGCGTCGGAGGCGGTCGTCGTGTCGACGGTGGTGCCGGCGTGACGCTCGAGCCGATCGACCTGCAGCACAACGGGCACGAGCGGACGATCGCCTCGTACCTCCTCGACACGGACGACGGCCCTGCGATCTTCGACTGCGGGCCGACGACGACGGTGGCGGCGCTCGAAGCCGGGCTCGAGCGGCACGGCCTCGCCCTGCGCGACGTGCGCCACCTGCTGCTCAGCCACATCCATCTCGACCACGCCGGCGCCGCGGGCGTGCTCGTGCGGAAGCACCCCGGCCTGCAGGTCCACGTGTCCGAGATCGGGGCGCCCCACCTCGTCGATCCGTCGCGCCTCGAGCACAGCGCGCGCCGGCTGTACGGCGACGCGTTCGACCTGCTCTGGGGCGAGCTCGCGCCCGTGCCCGAGCAGAACATCCAGGTCGTCGGCGACCGCGTGCTCGGCCTCGACTGCTTCCCGTCGCCGGGCCACGCGACGCACCACGTCTGCTATCTCGACCGCGACGGCACGCTCTACGCCGGCGACGCGGCCGGCGTCCGGATCACGCCGGGGCGCTACGTCGTCCCACCCACGCCGCCGCCCGAGATCGATGTCGACGCGTGGGAGCGTACGATCGCCGAGCTCGAAGACCGCAGCCCCGAGCGGCTCGCCGTCGTCCACTTCGGCGTCTTCGACGACGTCCAGCGCCATCTCGCCGACCTGCGGCTCGAGCTGTACGACTGGGCAGACCACGTGCGCGGCGGCGCGTCCGAGGAGGAGTTCATCTCGTACGTGCTCGCCGAGCTCGGCAATGCAGGCGAGCGCGTCGAGGACTACGACGCTGCGATGCCGCTCTGGCAGTCGTACCGCGGGCTCGCGCGCTGGGCGCAGCAGCAGTTGCCGACGGACGCGTAGCGGGGCAGGATCCGGTCGTGCAGGCGCTGCGCGACCGGGACTTCCGGCTGCTCTTTGCCGGACGCGCGATCTCGTACGTCGGGACCTATCTCGCCCCGATCGCCGTCGCGTTCGCGGTGCTCGACCTCGGCGGTTCCGCGACGGAGGTCGGGTTGAGCTTCGCAGCGTGGACGATCTCGCAGGTCGCGATGCTCCTCGTCGGCGGCGTCCTCGGCGATCGGCTGCCGCGCCGACTCGTGATGATCGGCTCCGACGTCGCGAGCACGACCGTCCGCGCCACGATGGGCGTCCTGCTCGTCACACACACCGCGCGGGTCTGGGAGCTGATCGCGCTCCAGGCGTGCGGCGGAGCCGCGGTCGCCTTCTACAACCCGGCGTTCTACGGCCTCGTGCGCGAGCTCGTGAAGCCGCCGCTGATGCAGCAGGCGAACAGCTACCTCGCGCTCGCGCGCTACGCGGCATTTCCGGTCGGCGCAGCCCTCGGCGGCAGCATCGTCGCGACGATCGGCTCCGGCACCGCGCTCCTCGTCGACGCGGCGACGTACGCAGCGAGCGCGCTCTCGCTTTCACTCGTGCGCGTGCGCCCGATCGCGGCGGCCCGAGTCGGCTTCGCGCGCGAGCTGCGGGAGGGCTGGAGCGCGTTCGTCGAGCAGACGTGGGTCTGGCTCCTGACGGTCTGGATCTCGCTCTACTTCCTGATCACGTACGCGCCGTTCTTCGTGCTCGGACCGTATGTCGCACAGCATTCGATGCACGGCGCGGGCTCGTGGGCATATGTCGTGACCGGGGAAGGGATCGGCGCCCTCGGAGGCGCGCTCGCCGGGCTCCGCTACCGGCCGAGCCGTCCACTCGGGACGATCCTGTTGCTCTTCCTGCCGACGGCGCTGCAAAGCGTGCTGCTGGCGGTGCGCGCGCCCGCGCTCGCAATCGCGGCCGCAGCGACGCTCGCCGGCTTCGGGTTCGCCTTCGGCAGCATCGTGTTCGACACGGCGATTCAACGGTCGATCGCGGCGGACAAGATCGCGCGCGTCGGCGCATACAGCTGGATGGGCGCGATGATCTTCCTGCCGGCCGGCTACGCGCTCGCCGGACCGCTCGCCGCCGTCGTCGGACTGCGCGCGTATCTCCTCGCGGGCGCGGCGTGGCTCGTGGCCAGCACGCTCGCCCTCAGCCGAGCACCGAGCGTGCGGACGTTCTCGCCGGCGCCGCCGGAGGTGCCGGCGGTCGCCGCCCCTTCGTGACGGCGACGTCAGGTCTCGCGGAGGATGCGCCCGCCGGACGCCTGGTTCCGCGCCTTGACGACGATCTCGTCGACGTTCACGTGCCACGGACGCGTCAGCGCCCAGAGCACGCAGTCGGCGATGTCCTCCGCGGTGAGCGGGTCGATCCCGCGATAGACGGCTGCCGCCTGCTCGGTGTCGCCTTTGAAGCGGACGACGGAGAACTCCGTCTCGACGAGGCCCGCGTCGACGGTCGTCAGCCGGATCGGGCGGCCGAGCAGGTCTTCGCGCAACGCATAGTGGAAGCCCCGCACGGCGAACTTCGACGCGACGTAGGTCGCGCCTTTCTCGTACGCCTGCCGGCCCGCAACCGAGCCCATGTTCACGATGTGTCCACCGTCGCGCATGTGCGGTAGGCAGAGCCGCGTCATCCGCACGAGCCCGTTCACGTTCGTCTCGAAGACGGCCGACTCGTCCTCCTCGGTCGACTCTTCGAAGGAGTAGCGGCCGAGCGCGAGCCCTGCGTTGTTGAAGAGGATGTCGAGGCCGCCGAGCCGCTCGACCGCCTCCTGGACGAACCGCCCGGCGCTTGCGCGGTCGGTGACGTCGAGCGCGAGGGCGATCTCCGTCTCGAGCCGTTCGGCGCGCCGCGCACCGCCGGCGACGCGGACGCCGCGTTCCGCGAGCGCGCGCGCGGTCGCCTTGCCGATGCCCGACGACGCGCCCGTGACGATCGCGGTCTTGCCTGTGAGGTCGGACTCGGGCACCCGCGCGATGCTAACGGGGAAACAGCGGGGCCAGGCCCCATACGGGGCCTGGCCCTTCAGCGACGGAGCTCGACCGGCTGCTCGCGTTTCGCGACGTGGTCGACCTGCAGCGTCACATGGTGCAGGTGGAATTGCTCCTCGAGCAGGCGCTGCAGCCGGCGGCGGACGCCGTGACAGTCGGCGTCGGGCGAGACGAGCACATGGGCGGCGAGCGCGGGGAAGCCGCTCGTCACGGTCCAGACGTGCAGGTCGTGCACCTCGGCCACCTCCGGCTCGCCCGCGAGCGCGCGTGCGACGGCGGCCGGCTCGATCCCCTCGGGGGAGCCCTCGAGGAAGATGCGGCCCGAGTCGCGGAGGAGCGTCCAGCTCGACCGCAGCATCAGCGCCGCGACGACGAGGCCTGCGAGCGCGTCGAAGCGGTACCAGCCGGTCGCGAGCACGAGCGCACCCGCGACGGCGGTGCCGGCAAACGCCGCGAGGTCCGTCGCGACGTGCAGGAACGCGCCGCGGACGTTCAGGCTCTCGCGGTCGGCGCGCGCGAGGACGAGCGTCGCCGCGAGGTTGACGGCGACGCCCGCGAGCGCGACGACGAGGACGACGCCGCCGTGGACGACGGGCGGCCGGACGAGCCGGCGCACCGCGCCGTAGACGATCCAGACGGCGACGACGAGCAGCGTGATCCCGTTTGCCTGCGCCGCGAGGATCTCCGCGCGGCCGAACCCGAACGTCCACTGGTTTCGGGCGGGACGCGCCGCAAGCCGCGACGCGACGAGCGCGCCTGCGAGCGCCGCCGCATCGGTGAGCATGTGCCCCGCGTCTGCGAGCAGTGCGAGCGACCCGGCGACGAGCCCCGCCGCGATCTCACCCGCCATCAACGCGACGATCAAGGCGAGCGCGACGGCGAGCAGGCGCCGATCCCGGGCGCGCGAGTGGTGGTGGCCGTGCGAGTGCACTACGCCGCCGTCCAGGCCCGGCCGAGCGCGAGCCGTTCGGGCGTCGTCGGGTGCGAGAAGAGCAACCAGTAGACGAGCCGCGGCGGCCCAAGATCGCCGAGATTCTTGCGGGCGAGCCCCAGATGGGTCCGCTCGTAGGCCGGCAGGTCGTGCGTCAGCTCGAGCGAGAAGCGGTCGGCGGCGCGCTCGTAGCGCCGCGAGACCCACGCGCCCGACGGGGCAACGAGCAGCCGGAGGGCGGTCGAGACGAGCAGGACGAGCGGCAGCTCGCGCGGTGAGCCGATCCGGTCGCCGAGGAGCGCCCAGAGCACCACGATCCACGCCGCCGCCCCGGCCATCCCAGCGGCGGTCAACTTCGCGACGTGACGCTCGCGGCGGTGCCCGAGCTCGTGCGCGACGACGAGCTTGAGCTCGCCCTCGTCGGCCGAGGCGAGGAGCGTGTCGTAGAGGACGACGCGCCGCGTGCTGCCGAGCCCGGAGACGTACGCGTTCACCTTCGTCGTCCGGCGACTCGCATCCGCGACGAGCACGTCGCGCACCGGCACACCCGCGCGCTCGGCCACGGCGCGGAGCTCGGCGGCGAGCCGCTCGTCGTCGAGCGGACGGAAGCGGTTGAAGACCGGCTCGAGCACGACGGGCGCGACGAACGACAGCAGGAAGACGACGAGCGCGGCCGTCGCGGCCGCGACCGCCGGCCACCCGGACGGCAATCCGCGTGCGAGCCCGACGAGCCCCACCCAGAAGCCGGCAAGCAGGACGAGCCCGATCGCCTCTGCCTTGGCCCAATCGGCGAGCCAATCGCGCACGCTCTGCGTCGAGAACCCCCACTCCCGCTCCTGCAGACAGCCACGCCAGAACGAAACGGGCAGGTGCGAGAGGGCGAGGGCGAGCGTGACGAGCCCCGAGTACGCAGCGGCCGAGCCGGCCCAGCCGAGGCCGCGCGCGAGCCGCCACGGCGCCGCCCAGGCCCACTCGAGCACGGCGAGCATGCCGACGGTGACGACGAGGTCGAGGGCGAGCGAGAGGTAGCGCGGTCGGTGGTAGCGCGCGGCCCGCGCGAACTCTTCCTGAGAGAAATCTAAGGAGTTCATTCGCGCGTACACAGGGTACGCCGTAGCCCAACTACACTGAGAGGCCGGATGGCAACCGCCGCCGAACCGACGAGCACGACCCTCCGCACGAGCGAGGAGTCGGCTGCGCTCGCCTCGCAGCTTCGGCGGCTCGCCCGCGTGGCAACGACGGTGGCCGTCCTGACGAGCCCGGCTGCGTACTTCTTCTTCCGCCACGCCGACCACCAGAGCATCGCGCGGTCGATCCTCTTCACCTTCTTCGTCGTCGTCGGCTTCCGGGGCCTGGTCGACCTCGTCGTCCGCCGCTTGATCCCCTGGCCGAGCCTCTTCGGCACCGAGGATGCGCGGCTGCGCGAGGAGGACGTGGTCAACCGGCGGCGCGCCTGGACATGGCGGTTCTTCTACCGGCTCGCGATCGTCGTCGCGATCATCATCACCCTCGTCTGGCTGAAGCGGCACGGCGGCAACGCGCCGCTCAGCTGGCCCGAGGCGGCGCTGCACTGCCTCCGCTGGTTCGGGCACATCGTCAGCAGGGGCACCTTCTGGCAGCAGGCATTCCTCGTGCTCTTCCTGTTCCTCGCGAACTTCCTCATCTTCATGGGCCCGCTGATGCTGATGGGCATCTCGCAGATCCGCGGCTACGAGCCGGGCGACGCGGAGTGGGGCGTCAAGCTCGAGCACGTGCGCGGCCAGGCAGAGGCGAAGGAAGAGGTGCGGCGCATCGTCACCCTCTGGCAGTCGGGCGAGGCGTTCGAGCGTGCCGGCGGCAAGCGCGAGCGCGGCCTGCTCTTCCTCGGTGCGCCGGGCACGGGCAAGACGATGCTCGCGAAAGCGATCGCGACCGGGTTCAACTCGCCGTTCGTCTCGATCCCCGGCTCCGGCTTCGCGCAGACGTTCATCGGCATCGACGCGCTGATCGTCCGCTTTCTCGCTCGCAAGGCGAAGAAGCTCGCGCGGAAGTGGGGCGGCCAGTGCATCGTCTTCATCGACGAGATCGACGCGGTCGGCATGCGCCGCCAGGCGCTCCAGGGCGCCAACATGACAGGCGACGAGCTGCCGCCCTTCTTCGGGCCGCAGGGCGCCGTCAATCCGAGCGGCGACCTGATCATCGAGTCGCGTGCCTGGCGCGACTACATGTTCGCCCGGCGTGCGCCCGAGCGGCGCTCGCCCTACCCGGCGTGGGCGCAGAAGATCGGCAACATCGTGAACCAGGGCATCTTCCCCGGCATGTTCGGCGGCGGTCAGGGCCAGCTCGCGCTGAACCAGCTGCTCGTGACGATGGACGGCATCGACAACCCGCCGTTCATGCGGCGCTTCCTGACGAACCGGATCAACTCGTTCCTCGACGCGATCTACATCGTTCCGCGGCGAATCGGCCGCGTCGGCTTCCGGCTGCCGCCGCCCCGGCCCCTCGGCGCGCAGATCTACTTCATCGGCGCGACGAACGTGCCGATGGACCGCCTCGACCCGGCGCTGACGCGGCCGGGCCGCATGGGCCGCCACGTCTGGTTCCGCACGCCGACGAAGGAAGACCGCAAGGACATCTTCGACCTCTACCTCGACCGCGTCGGGCACGATCCCGAGCTCGACACCGACGTGCGCCGCGACGAGATCGCGCGCATCACGAACGGCTACTCGCCGGCGATGATCGAGCAGATCTGCTCGATGGCTCTGACGAACGCCCATCACGAGGGCGAGATCCGCTTCCGCTGGGAGCATCTCGTCGACGCGATGACGGCGATCGAGGCCGGCACCGCGATCGGCGTCCAGTACGTGGAGCACGAGACGCGTGCGGTTGCGATCCACGAGGCCGGCCATGCAGCCGCGGCGCACGTCTACCGGCCCGAGCTCGAGTCGAGCCGCATCTCGATCCGGATGCGCGGCGGCTCGCTCGGCCATCACCAGGCGTTCGAGAAGGAGGAGCGCTTCAGCCAGTGGCACCACGAGGCGATCGGCTCGCTCGTGCACACGCTCGGCGCGATGGCGGCCGAGGTCGTCTTCTACGACGAGAACTCGGTCGGCGTCGGCGGCGACCTCCAGTACTCGACCTACCGCGCGGCGATGATGGTCGGCACGGCGGGCATGGGGCCGATGCGCGTCGAGCCGAACGGCTTCCGGCGCGAGGACGAGACCGAGGAGGAGGCGCACGAGCGCCTGATGCAGCGGTTCGAGAAGATCGGCAACACGCTGATGAACCGTGCGCAGGGCGGCGGCTTCACCGGCGATCCGATCGGCTCCGTGCTGGGCGACCGCTTCAAGCGCGCCTATGCCGCACAGATCCTCGGGCAGTCGTTCGCGATCGCCTACAACTTCGTCCGCGAGAACAAGGAGGCGGTCGAGCGGATCGCCAACGAGGTGATCGAGAAGAAGGAGATCTACGGGAATGAGCTCGTCGAGCTGCTCGACAGGCAACATCTGCGCAAGCCGGAGATCGACTGGGCGAAGGAGGAATCGTGGCCTCGAATGTGAGCGCCGAAGCCTCCGACATCACGCGGCCCGACGTCTCGCCCGTCGACCGGCCCACGTTGCCGCCGATCGAGCGACGCTCGCACCGCGGGCGCTTCTTCGTGATCTACACGATCCTCGCGCTCGCGCTCGCCGCGGGCGCGACCGGGATCGCCGTGTACGCGGGACGGGCGATCCACCCCGCGGCCGCCTGGTCGAGCTGGAAGCCGAGCGGCGGCGGTCTCGGCGCCGCCAAGCAGATCGCCGACCACGTCGCCGGGACGTACCACCTGCCGTCCGGCCAGCAGCTCGTCGACGTGATCGCGAAGGCGCCGTCGGTATCGCCGTCGAACCAGACGATCCCGATCCACTACGTCGCGATTCGCGGGCCGCGCGGCAACGTCGACCAGGTCTATCCGGTCAGCTCGACGGACAGCGTCATGTACTCGCTCTGCGGGCTCGGCCAGTCGTGCTCGATCGCGAGCGGCAAGCCGTCGGTCGAGCGCGGCACGCTCGTCCGCCGCGAGATCCTCGAGCTTGCCCTCTACACCTTCAAGTACGTGGGCGGCGTGCGCGACGTGCTCGCCTTCATGCCGCCGCCTCCGGGCAGTCAGCAGACGCTTGCCGTGTACTTGCAGAAGAGCGACCTGTCGGCGCAGCTGAAGGTGCCGCTCGTGCGCACGCTCAGCCCCAAGGTGCCGCTGCCGTCGACGATCAGCGCACGCGAGCAACAGACGATCGACGCGACCACGCAGGCGCGCGTCTACAAGTTCAGCGGGCTCTCGCAAGCGCCGAACGGGGACACGATCCTCGTGCTTTCGCAGCTGGCGGCGTAACCGGCGCGGCCGCTCCGCCGTTTGTCCCCTGAATCCACCCGTCCTAGCGGGCGGACAAAAGGAGGCGAACACATTTCATGCTGCTTCTCGTTGCACTGGCGATTCTCGCGATCATCGCGTTCGGCGTGGGCTTTGTCGTCCACTGGCTGTTCATCGTCGCCGCGGTGCTGGCGCTGATCTGGCTGATCAGCCTCTTCGCCGGCGGCGCCGGCGGCCGGCGTCGCGCCTGGTGGTAGAGGGCACACTCCGGGGCGGGGCGATTCCTCCGAGGATCGCCCCGCCCCGTACCCGTAGGACTCACGGCCGGCGAGGTTGGGCCTCCCGGCCCATTGCCGTCCGCGCGGGGGCGCCGATACGGTGGCCATCGTGTCGCGGACCGAGATTCTCATCTGGATCGTCGCGCTCTTCTCCCTCGAGGTGAACCATCTGAAGTGGATCTGGTGGGAGCACTGGCGCTGCCGCGCGTGCACGGTCGTGCACAAGGACTGCTCCTGCGGGCGCACGGCCCGCTGGGTCATGTTCCTCTAGCTCGCCAGCCCGCGGAGCGAGCGTTCGACGGCCGCGGCCGTGAACGGCCACATGAAGAGGGCGCGCTCGAAGCCGTGGCGGTCGACGAGATAGGCCGCTTCCGTATGTGCGACCTCGTGCACCGTCACGCCGCCGATCGTCTGCGTCGACACCCGCACGCCGATCTCGTAGCGATGCCACACGCGGGCGAGCTCGGCGCCGCTGCCGACCGCCCAGTGCCACTCGCGCGGCAGATGCCACTTGCGGTTGTCGAGCATCAGGTTCGAGCGCGCGTTCCCGTAGACGTTCACGCTCACCGCGACGACCGCCGGGCGTGACGCCGGCGGGAAGCTGCGGAGCACGCGGTCGAGCTGCTGCGCTTCGAGCGGACAGAAATTCCGGCAGAGCGGGTCGATGAACGTCAGGAGCACCGGCTTGCCGCGCAACGCGGCGAGCGCCACCGGCCGGCCGAACGCGTCCTCGAGCCGGAAGCCGGGTGCCCGGCGCGCGCCGGCGGGCCACGTCAGATCGGCGGCGCCGGACGGTCCGGGCGCGCCCGCAGGGGCCGCCGGACGATGCAGGAAGGCGATCGCGACGCCGACCGCGAGCCCGGCGACGGCCGCCGCCGCCGAGAGCAGCCGTAGGCGGGGTGCTCCTCGAGGCTGCCGGACGGTGTGGAGCTCGCTCACTGGACCGCGAGGGGACGGAAGAGCGGTTCGCCGAGTCGCTCATGGGCGACGATGCCGAGAACCGACGCGGCAAGCCCCGAGCCGACTGCGAGGCCGACGGCTCCGCGGACGAGCTGACCCGGCAGCACGGAGAGCACGATGGCGTGAAGGTATATCGAGCCGAGGCTCAGGCCGACGGCGAGGCCGAGGATGCCCAGGCCGGCTCCCGCCGCGGACCGAAATCGCCGCGGCCCCCAGAGGAGCACGCCGATCCCGACGAGCGCGAAGGCCGCTTCGTTCGCCCCGGCGAGCCACGTTCCGGGTGAGGCGTAGGCGCCGAGCGCGAACCCCGCGACCGCGAGCAACGCTGCTCCGGCCGACAGCACTCCCAGTCCGACCGATGCGCCTTCGAGGCGGGCGCCGCCGAGGCGCGAGCCGGCCCCGACCGCCGCAGCCGCCGCCGCGCAGACCGTGCCGAGCCACCACCAGAGCGGTGGGCGCGGCCGGCGGCGGATGAAGCCCGAGACCGTCGTCCTCCGGCCGTCGACGATCAAGGGAACGTGCCAGCGGGCCCGCTCCACTCCGGGCGGGAGCCCCTGGAGCCTCGGGTCGTGCCACACGACGGAGGGACGGCGCGACCACACGAGCCAACCGGTGCGCGCGCCCCGCGTGACGCGCGCGAGCAGGCCGCTCACGGCGGCAGTCGGCGATGCCGCATTCACCAGCACGCCTCCGCGCCCGATGCGCAGGAACGCTTCGCCGAGATAGCCGAGCACGACGACGCGATGATCGCCGCGGACGACGAGATCGAGGGCGCGGTCGCTCTGGTAGACGCGTACGTCGACCGGCGCCCCGCGAGCCGCGAACGGACCGACGACCGTCGCGTGGTAGTCGACCGCCAGCGTGCCGCTCCGCAGATGCGCGGCCGCACCGGCCGGTGCGACGAGCGCCAGCACGACCGGCCCCGATGCGAGCAGAAGCCTCCTCGCGACCACGCCGCCTCGATCTCAACACGTCCGGGCCGCCTGGTTCAAGAGGCGGCGAGTCTCGCTGCCGCCGGCGCCCACGCGCGCCGGTTCGCGTGGCATCAACACTGCTCGTAACGAGTATGTTGTCAAACTTGCAATCGCCGTCCAGGCGCGCGACGATGTACACGGCAGGCAGGCAGGCACCAGCAGAGGGCAAGTTGTGGACAACGGCCGACCTCGGGGGCGACTTCGCTGAACGACGGCGAGCGCGCGCTGTGGCGCGACTTCGCTGCGCTGAACCTTCGCGATCAGCCGAGCGCTCGACGAGGAGCTGCGGTTCCGAGCGGGCGTCACGCTCTCCGAGTACCAAGTGCTCTCCGCGCTCATCTCGGCGCCCGGGCATCGGCTCCGGATGCGCGACCTGGCGGACGTCCTCCGGCTGACGCGCGGCGGCGCCACGCGCCTGGTCGACCGGCTCGAATACGCGTCACTCGTCGAACGCGGTGGCTGCGCGACGGACGGCCGCGGCGTCTGGGCGGAGATCACGCGGACCGGGACCGCGCAGTTCGAGGCCGCAGAGGTCTGCTTCGTCGCCGCGCTCCGCCGACACTTCCTCGACGGGACGCCCGTCGAGCTGGCAGCGTCGCTGCGAGGGCTGCGCGCGCACGTCGAGACGAACGGCCTGCCGCACCTGCCGCTTTCACGCGCGCAACCGGCACCTGGAAACAGCCGAACGTGGTCTGTTCTCCGGGCGACGCCGGTGCGGCAGCCGCGATCTGGGTCGGTATCGGCGGCTTTGCGGGCAGCGCGGAGCTGCAGCAGGCCGGCAGCACCGTCGGCTGCAGCAAGCGAGACAAGCCGGTCTCGACGGCGTGGTTCGACCTCTATCCGTATCCCGGTCACGCGCCCTTCGAATGTGTACTCCCGCTGTGCGCAGGCGCGGCTGGTCGACTTCGGCTCGCCCACCTTTACCGAGATAGGCGCCAGCGCGAGCGAGAGCAGCGGAACGCTGCGCTGCTCCGCGTGGACGGCCACTTCGGTTCAGCTCGACCCGGACCTGCCGTCTCCCCCGCCGCCGACCGAAGGCGCGCGCAGCGTCGAAAGCCTCGAAGCTCGCGGGACACCAGCCGCATTCGCGAGCGTGCTCGACACCGACGGCTCGCCCTTCACCGTCACCTGGCTCCCCGACATGAGCGCGCTGCCGCCGCCGACGAACGTCCGCCGGCGGCACCGGTACCTGCAGCAGGCGGCGGTGTCTTCACGCCCGCTCTCCGCGAGCCCGGGCTACGGGTAGCCTGAGCGCGCCGCCCCCATCGACTAGCGGTCCAGGTCGCGGCCCTTTCAAGGCCGTAGCGCGGGTTCGAATCCCGCTGGGGGCACTGACCCGTATCGTGGTCGAACCACGGGCAAATTGAAGAAGGGGTAGATCTCGTCGCGGCTGACGACACGGATCTCTTGGATGAGTGCTTGCAGGAGGGCTTTGCGGGCCGGCGGGTCGCCGTCGGCGATCACCTCAGTGACGTGCGCTTGGAGGAGGTGGAGGTCATCGTCGCTGAGCGGTTCGAGTTGGTCGTCGTCCGCGGCGGCGAGTTCGGTGCGGCGTGCTTCGAGTTCGGAGAGCCGCTGCGTGAGCTTGGCGATGCGCGGTGCGCATGCGTTCTCGGGCATGGTGCCGTGCTCGAAGGCGTGGAAGTAGCGGTCGAGCGTGTCGTTGGTCTTACGTAGCTCCGCGTCGAGGCGTTCCACTTCTGCTTCGCGCTTGGGTTTGTCGGCGTCGAGTTCGGCGAAGGCCCTTTCGATCTCGGCGCGGATCTGGTCTTCGCGGCTGAGCAGGTCGGCGAGCTGGTCGAGGATCGCCTGTTCGAGTTTCTCGGCGGGCAGTGATTGCGCGTCGCAGGCGCTGCGGCCGTAGCGTTGGCGGCTGAAGCAGACGTAGTAGCGGTAGCGGCCGCCGTTGCCGTTGGCGGCGGCGCCGATGTAGCGCTTGCCGCAGCGGGCGCACCTCACGAGGCCGGTAAGCAGGTAGTCGGAGGTGTTGGAGCGACGGAGCGCGTGGTTCTCGCCGCGCTCTTGCAGGATCGCCTGCGCCCGCTCGAAGAGGGGCAGGTCAATGAGTGGTTCGTGGGGGGCGGGGTGGTTGGTGCCGCGGAAGAAGATTTCGCCGAGTGGACCGCTCCCCTCTCCGGCGTTGACGGTTAGCTGACTTGGGCCGGGCAGGTTCGGAGGGGGCGTAGCCCCCGGAGAGGCTGTCCGGCGTCGGGCTCAGCATGGGCCGCTCGACCGACAAGGAGACAGAGGGTTGAGCGAGCAGAGGA
>Ga0209810_1000407_pt1 | contig 97451 bp, 90 predicted proteins | sample Coa_R1_7_FD_187159 | JGI IMG/M metagenome (GOLD analysis project Ga0209810, IMG submission 187159) | Surface soil microbial communities from Centralia Pennsylvania, which are recovering from an underground coalmine fire - Coalmine... | ecosystem: Environmental > Terrestrial > Soil > Unclassified... | reverse complement strand
TGCTGGCGCTGGCCGCGCAGGGTATCAACGCCACCCAGGACCTGTTGCCGGCCAAGGGTAAGTTCTGGGCCATGGTGGCGCTGTCGGCGGTGCAGGGTCTCACGGCCGTGCTGGCGCATTTCGCCAACCCCGACGGTACGTCTGCTCAGGCCTCTTCCGCCAGTAAGTAAGCCAGGCCATTCCCCGCGATGAACACCACGGCCGAGATCTGGCAGGCCTCAAAAATCGAGCGCTGGCCGATCGACAAGCTGATTCCCTACGCCAGGAATCCGCGCACGCATTCGGACGAGCAGGTGGCGCATCGCGGCCAGCATCGTGGAGTTCGGCTGGACCTCGCCAATACTGGTCGATACCAATGCCGGCATCCTCGCCGGCCATGGGCGGCTGCTGGCGGCGCGCAAGCTGGGCCTGAAGGAAGCGCCGGTTGTCGTTCTCGATCATCTCAGCGAGACGCAGAAGCGCGCCTACATCCTGGCCGACAACCGGCTGGCGGAACTGGCGGGCTGGGACGAGGAGCTGTTGCGGGGCGAACTGGCCGGGCTGCGCGACGCCGATTTCCATCTCGAACTGACCGGATTCGATGACGCCGAACTCGACCGATTGTTGGCCGAAGAGCCGCAAGAAGGCTTCACCGATGAAGATGCGGTTCCCGAGCCGCTCGAAGAGCCGGTCACGCAGCGCGGCGATCTCTGGATTCTGGGGGAGCACCGGCTGCTGTGCGGGGATTCGGCGAGCAGCGAAGATGTGAAGCGCCTGATGGAAGGCGCACCGGTCGACCTGGTCAACACCGATCCGCCTTACAACGTGCGCGTCGAGCCGCGCTCCAACAACGCCATCGCCGCGGGGCTTTCGTCGTTCGCCGGCCTCCATCATCACCAGAGTTTCGATGTCCACCGGGGCGTCTCCAAGGCCAAGGCCACCACGAAGAAGCTGCGGCCGAAGGACCGCGCCCTCGCCAACGACTTCATGAAGGATGGCGATTACGAACGGCTGTTGCGCCAATGGTTCGGCAACCTCGCCGCAGTGCTCAAGCCGGGGGGCGCCTTCTACCTGTGGGGCGGCTACGCCAACTGCGCCAACTATCCGCCGGCGCTGGCCGAGTGCGGGCTGTACTTCTCACAGGCCATCATCTGGGTCAAGAACATGCCCGTGCTCACGCGCAAGGACTTTATGGGAGCGCATGAGTGGTGTTTTTATGGCTGGCGTGAAGGCGCGGCGCACTGGTTCAACCCGGACTACAACAACGTGCGGGACGTCTGGGAAGTGGCGAAAGTGCCTCCGCAGGCGATGGTGCATCTGACCGAGAAGCCGGTGGAGTTGGCCGCGCGGGCGCTGACCTATTCGTCGAGACCCGGTGAAACCGTGCTCGACTTATTCGGCGGCTCGGGCTCGACGCTGATCGCAGCGGAGAAGCTCGGGTGCCGGGCCCGGCTCATGGAGATCGATCCGCATTACTGTGACGTGATTGTCCGCCGCTGGGAGCAATATAGCGGCGCGAAGGCCAGGCTGGACGGCAAGGCTTAAACCGGAATTTCGATTTGTGGCCCGGCGATCCGGGCTCGCAGTTCATCACATATTCCAACCGAAAGGACTCTTGCATGGCAGAACCGAATCCCAATCTTTCCCCGTGCGTCACGCATCAGCCGAGCCTGTTGGGCGGCGCGGAAAACATGAAGCTGCTCTTCGATGAAGAGCTGGACCACCGGCGTGAATCGCTGGCGCGGCAGCGTGCGTGGGAAGCGATCACGCTGGAGCAGGCGCAGATCTCCAACCGCCGCGCGCAGAACGCCGCCACGATCGATCACGCAATCAACGCGGGGCTGGTGCTGGCGGGCCAGACCGGCGCGACCGAGGGCCAGCAGACCGTATCGCCCGCCGGAATCGCCGCCAGCGAAACCACCAAGGGCGCGGTTGCGGCGGCCGGAGCCGGCGAAGCCGTGAGCGCCGAAGCCGTCACCGCCAACGTCGCGAATCTGTTCACCTCGCTGACGCCGGTGATCGCCAGCGCTCTGGCGGCCGCCATTTCGCAGACCATCGCGTCGCTGGTGCCGGTGGTGGTCACGGCTTCCGGTGGAGCTTCCACGCCTTCTCAAACCGAGCCGAAGCCCGCGCCCACGTCGTAAGATTGCAATCTCCCTCCGACCCTGGGGCGGCCCGATAAAACCGCTGGGGCCTTGGGCCGCCCCAGCTTTTTCGACTTGGTTATGAATGAACCTTTGCAGATCATCGTTACGGCGTCGGGGCTGGTCTCGGGTCTGATCAGTGCATATATAACCTTGCTGAACCGGGCGCTGCTGGCCGAGGTGCGGCAGGAACTGGCGGAACTGGAAGTTCGGATTGTGAACCGCATCAATGGGACGTATTTGCGGGCGCAGGAGGCCGCGGTTCGCGAGCAGGCCATGAAGGAGCGGATCGAGAGGTTGGCGGGGCGGCTGGAAGAAAGAAACGCCGCCGGCCCTGCAGGCAAGCGGCGGGAAGGGGACAAGGCGTGACTAGTTGGCGGCAATGCGATAAACGCGGGCGCCGCTTTCATTCTTGGCGGACTCGACGGTGAGGCCCATTTTCTTGCCGAGCGCGCCCGAGAGGAAGCCGCGCACCGAATGCGCCATCCAGCCGGTCGCGGACATGATCTCCTGCAACGTGGCTCCCTCGGGGCGGCGTAGCATCTCCAGCACGAGCGCCTTCTTGCTGCCCTCGCGCGTCGTGGGCGCGCCGCCCTCGGCCTTGGCGGCTTGTCTCGACCTGTTGGCCTTCGGCGCGACGTTGGGCGCCTGTGGCGCGGGGGCGGCGTCCAGGCGCTGGATGGCCTTCCAGATCCGTGCGACGGCGGTCTTGCGGTCGGTGAACTTCTTGACCGGCTTCAGATCGCCGAACGGTGTGACGCCGGCGAAGCTGTTCCAGACCTGGACCAGTTCGTCGCCGTTCCGCATTTCGAGAATCTTCCCCAGCTCCTTTTCGCTGGTAAAGCGGTGGATGTGGCCGCCGGCCGGAACTTCCCCGGCTGTGGCGTAGACCGCGATGTTGTTGTCGGAGTCGAGGGTGAAGGTCTTCATTCTGGTTTGTTCTCCTTTCGAGTGGTTAAGCCGGCGAGTTTCCCGCCGGCGGTTAGCTGCAAGTCCTTGAAGTAGCCGCTGCGGATGCGGACCCAGCCCGCGTGGGTCTTGATCTCGTAGCGGACGGCGATCCGGCTCAGCTTCAGCCGGTAGTGGCGCAACCCCTCGTGCTCCACCTTGTGCAGATGGCCAAATCGGTCGAGCTTCCAGCCATTGCCCATCGCCCATTCGATCAGTTGCTCGCGGGTGGTCATAGCGACCCCAGTCATGGCTCAGGCCGGGCGGAAAGGCAAGCACAATCGAACAACTCAATCTCGCGACGTTTCAAACAGATAGGGCCATAGATGTCGGACCAGCTCCTCAGCCAGGCCGATTATGCGCGCCATCGCGGCAAAAGCCGCCAGTACATCAGCCGCCTGGCCCGGGCCGGCGTGCTGGTCATGCGTGGCGGGAAGGTCGATGTGGCCGCCTCCGACGCCGTGCTCGATGACCGGCCCGAGCCGGTCTCGGAACGCGTGGCGGCCGCCGGCGTGGCTTCTCCCGGCACGACCTTCGCCCAGGCGCGCACGGCGGACATGGTGTTTCGCGCCAAGCTGCGCAAGCTCGAGCACGATGTGCGGGCGGGCAAGCTGATCCCCAAAGATGAGGTCCATGTGGCGGCGTTCCATCAGGCGCGCACCCTGCGCGACAGGGTGCTCAGCATTGCCGACCGCGTGGCGGCGATGCTCGCGGCGGAGACGGATCCGGTGCGCGTGCACCAGATTCTGAGCGAAGAGATTCGGAAGGCGTTAGTTGAACTCTCTGGCCACCACGGCGGCGGCGGTCTATGACGGCGCCTTTCGCGCCGGCCTCAGGCCCGAACCGCTGCTGACCATCTCGCAGTGGGCGGATAAGTATCGCACGCTCTCACAGCGCGCCTCGGCCGAGCCGGGCCCTTGGCGCACCGGCCGCACGCCGTATCTGCGCGAGATCATGGACTGCCTCTCGCCGTCGTCGCCAGTTGAGCGCGTGGTGTTCATGAAAGGCGCGCAGATTGGCGGCACCGAGTGCGGCAACAACTGGATCGGCTATGTGATCCACCAGGCGCCGGGGCCGATGATGGCCGTGCAACCCACCGTCGAGATGGCCAAGCGCAACTCGAAGCAGCGCATTGATCCGCTGATCGAAGAGAGCGAGGCGCTACGCGAGCTGGTGCGCAGCCCGCGCTCGCGCGATTCGGGAAACACTGTGCTGGCGAAGGAGTTTCCCGGCGGCGTGCTGGTGATGACCGGCGCGAACTCGGCCGTGGGCCTGCGCTCGATGGCGGCGCGGTATCTGTTCCTGGACGAAGTGGACGGATATCCGGGCGATGTGGAAGGCGAAGGCGACCCGATCAACCTGGCGGCGGCGCGCACGAGAACCTTTGCGCGGCGAAAGATCTTCCTGGTTTCGACGCCGAAGATCACGGGGCTGAGCCGGATCGAGGCGGCGTTTGAGGAAAGCGATCAGCGGCGCTACTGGGTCCCGTGTCCGGCGTGCCGCGAGTTTCAGGTACTGAAGTTCGCGCAGCTCCGGTGGCCGAAGGGCGAGCCGGAGAAGGCGGTTTACGTTTGCGAGCATTGCGGGCAGCAGATCCACAACCACCAGAAACAGTGGATGCTTCCGCGTGGTGAATGGCGCAAGAGCGCGGCGGGCGATGGCCGCACGGCGGGCTTCCATCTGTCGAGCTTGTACTCGCCGGTGGGCTGGTTTTCGTGGTCCGACGCGGCGAAGCAGTTCGAGCAGGCGCAGAAGAATCCGGCGCTGCTTCAGGTGTTCGTCAACACCGTGCTGGGCGAGACGTGGACGCTGCTTGGCGAAGCTCCGGAGTGGCAGAAACTTTATGACCGCCGGGAGGCGTACAAGATCGGCTGCGTGCCGCATGGCGGGCTGTTCCTCACGGCGGGCGCGGATGTTCAGAAGGATCGGATCGAAGTCGAGATCGTCGCGTGGGGACGCGGCAAGGAATCGTGGTCGGTCGATTACCGCGTGTTCGAGGGCGACACTTCGCGGCCGCAGGTGTGGGAGAAGCTGACGGGGCTGTTGAACGAGACGTTCCCTGCGGCATCGGGACTCGAGCTGCCGATTCTGCAGCTTGCCATAGATTCGGGCTTCGCCACCACGGAGGTCTACCAGTGGGCGCGAAAGCAAGGTGGCCGCGTGCTGGTCATCAAGGGCGATTCCCGCGCGCCTGCGCTGCTCGGCGCCGCGTCGCCGGTGGATGTCGGGCCGCTGGGCGCGCGGATCAAGCGCGGCATTCGGGTGTGGCCAGTGAACTCCGGCATGGCCAAGGAGGAGTTGTACCGGTGGCTGCGCCTCGATCGGCCCACGGACGAGGACATAGAAAAGGGCGTGCCCTTCCCCGCGGGCTACTGCCATTTTCCGAAGTACAGCGAGGAGTACTTCAAGCAGCTCACCGCCGAGCAGCTCGTCACGAAGCTGGTGAAGGGCTACCGGCGGCACGAATGGCAGAAGATGCGCGAGCGCAATGAGGCGCTCGATTGCCGGGTGTACGCGCGCGCAGCGGCTGCGCGAGTCGGCGTCGACCGCTTTCTGGAGAAACATTGGACCGAACTGGAGCGGCGTGTGGCTCGTCCGCCGGTGAAGGTAGAAACGCAGCAGAAGAAGACACCGGCGGATCAGCCGCGCAACCAGGTGCGGTTCAAGCTGGAAGTCTGACTACAGGTTATTTCCCGAACTTACCGTCCTTGTTCTGAATGTGGACCTCACCGCGCCCTGCGAGTTCCTTCGCCCGTGCAACGGCCTCGGCCTTCGTATCGAAAACGCCGCTCGCACGCTCTGCGTGCGGTTTCTTAACAATCCATTCGTCACCTCGCGGAGTGACAAAAACATCGTCATGTTTGTGTTTGGCCATAAAACAATTTTAACCGAAAGTGTTGCATTCTGAAGGACTCGGCTACAGGCTGTACCCTCCTTGAGAAGACCGCAACCTCAATCAGCTAACATGCCCTTCACCCAAGCCGACCTCGACGCCCTAGACGCCGCGCGCAAGCAGGGCGCCAGGCGCATCCGGTTTCAGGATCGCGACTTCGAGTTCGATACGGTGGACGACTACATCAAGCTGCGGAATCTGATCCTCAATGACATCGCGCAGCAGAACGGGCCGCAGCAGATTCGCCAGGTGCGCATCTACACGAACTCTGGCTGGTAAGTAGACTTGGCAATCGAGACTTTCATGTCGCTGGCGCGGGCCGCCGGGCACGAGCCAATGCCGGCGCCGCAGCCGCGGCGCACGCGAAGCATGGGGACTACGCCGTTCGATGCGGCGGGCAAGGGGCGGCGCGGATACGGCTGGAATCCGAGCTACCTCGGTCTCAACACGCTCCTGTTCTCGCATGGGCTGGAACTGCTCACGCGCAACCGCGACGCGGTGCGCAACAGTGCCTGGGCGGCGGGAGCGGTGGATTCCTATGTGGCCAACGCGATCGGGCGCGGCATCAGATTGATTCCGCAGCATCCCGATGAACAGGTCCGCGAACTGATCCGGCAGAAGTGGGCGCGATGGATTCGGGAGTCAGATATCGAGTACGACCCGCGGAACCCGGCGTCGGGGCAAACCGATTTCTACGGCCAGCAGATGATCATCGCCCGCGAGGTCATGGAGGCCGGCGAGTGTTTCGTCCGCTTCCGGCCACGCTCGCCGAAAGAAGGGCTGACGGTGCCGCTCCAGTTGCAGTTGATCGAGGCCGAGCAGTTGCCGCTGTGGCGCAATCAGCCCACGCCAGACGTGCCCGATCAAAACCGTGTGCGCTGTGGGATTGAGTTCCGGCCGGACGGGAGGCGTGAGGCGTACCACTTCTGGCGCGCGCATCCTGGCGAGACGATGTTTTACCCGCTCGAGGCGCTCCAGGTAGAGCGAGTTCCGGCAGAGGATGTACTGCATGTTTATAAGCCGATTCGCGCCGGCCAGTTTCGCGGGCAGCCGTGGCTCACCACGGTGCTGGCCAAACTCTACGAGCTGGAGCAGTACACCGACGCCGAGATCGTGCGCAAGAAGATCTCGGCCATGATCACCGGATTCATCAAGCAGGTCAGCCCGGACAACCCGGTGATGGCCCCGGATCAGACCGTATCCCAGGCGCCCTCCGATCCGGGCACGCAGATCACGAAGCTGGAGCCGGGCACGTTTCCGGTGCTGGGCTTTGGCGAAGAAGTCCAGTTCGCGGACGCCAAAGACAGCGGCGACTACAAGGCGTTCGTGCGAAGTTGCCTTCAGGCGTTCGCGAGCGGCGCTGGCCTGGCGGAATACCAGATCTCGGGCGATCTCTCGGGCATCAACTACTCCTCGATCCGCGCGGGCCTGCTGGAGTTCCGCCGCAAGTGCGAACAGTACCAGCACTCCGTTTTCATCTTTCAGGTTTGCCACCCGATTTATCGCCGCTGGCTACGGGAGGCCATGCTCGCGATGGTGTTCGGAGTCGAGCTGCTGAATGCCTACGACCAAGATCCGGAGCCGTTCGAAGCCGCGCAGTGGGTGACGCCGGGCTGGCCGTGGGTCGATCCGGAGAAAGACATGAAGGCCGCCGAGCGCGCCATCCGCGATGGTCTTTCCACGCGCTCGATCGAATGTGCATCGCAGGGCTACGACGCGGCGGTGATCGATCAGGAGCAGGCGGCGGACAACGCACGGGCCGACAGGCTGGGCCTTTCCTACGACTCCGACGGCCGCAAGATTCTGACGGGCCGGAACGCGGGGCTGACGGAAGGCGAAGTCGCGGATGAAGCTGACAGCGGAAAGATGGAGGTGGCGTGAAGCAGCTTACGCGCGTCGCGTCGCGGTTCGTGAACTGCCCGCTGATGATCCATCCGCCCAAGCTTGAGGTGATGGTTCAGGCCCTGGGACCGCGCCTGGGAATCGCGCCGTTGGGCGATTTGAAGATTGCAGAGCCGTTTGGAACAGCGTATCTCGAATCGGCTGATGACACCGCATACCGCGTAATCGATGGCATCGCCGTGATCCCGATCCAAGGCGTGCTCACGAAGAAAGAGTCCTGGATCTCCGCGCTGAGCGGTTGCAGCTCCTATGAGCGGATCGCCAGCTACCTTCAGGACGCCGTAAACGACGCTGCGGTCCGGGCCATTCTGTTGCAGGTGGATTCCCCCGGCGGCGCGGAACAAAGCCGATGTCGTGTTCCTTTTTCCGGATCTGAGCGATAGCGGGCTGACTGCTTACCGCCGCCACGGACCGCCCAGGGACGCGGTGATCCGGACCTTCTACGTGGGCATGACCCGTGCGCGCGAAGTGCTGTACTTGTGCGCTCCGGAGTCGGCCGCAGCGGCTGTTCTGTGAGCGGCAACTGATTGCATTGATTGGCCTTGATGAGTATGGGGTTCGAAGGTAACCTTCAGTCGCTGGCTGGAGGCCTGCGAGTGAAGGCGCGCGTTCAACATCCGAAAGTGACGCAGCGGAAGGACCGCCCGGGCTGGCCGTGGATCTTTCGGTACTACGAGGACGCGATCCAGCCAGACGGCTCGACGAAGGTCCTGCGACGCTACCGCGATATCTCCCCGAGCAAGGGCGACGGCGCGATCTCGAAGAAGCAGGCCGAGATCGAGCGCGATAAGTTTCTCGCCAAATTGAACGCGCCGACGGCCGAGGAGGCAGTCCAGCAGGTCGCCGCGACCGGCGTCGCTCTCTTCGGCGAGGTCGCCAGGATGTATGAGGAAGGCTACCTCGGCCGCGTGAACCAGATCGCCAAGCCGACCCGCGTGAAGGAGAAGTTCTACCTGGACGAGTACATCGTGCCGCGCTGGGGCAAGCTGCGCCTGAACCAGATCCAGCCCAAGGCGGTCGAGGACTGGCTGCACACCACTTTCGACTCCTGGTGGACCATGCACGGCGTGCGCGCCATCATGAGCCGCGTCTTCTACTACGCCGAGGGCCACGGCCTGTGGGAGGAAGGGAAGCGCAGTCCGGCGAGCAAGGCGAAGCTCGGCAAGAAGCGGTACAAGAACGAGCGCCGCATTCTGTCCTTCGATGAGACCGCCCGCGTGCTCGCCAGGCTGGAAGAGCCCAACAAGCTGATCATCGAAACCTGCATCGCCACCGGCGCGCGGATCTCGGAGGTGTTGGGCCTGAAGTGGAAGCACGTGAACCTCGACGCCGCGACCATCAAGATCGAGCAGCGCGTCTGGCACCAGGACGTCGGCCGCCCGAAGAGCGAGGACAGCCGCCGGCTCCTGGGCATCGGCGACCTTGCCGCCCGATTCCGCGAAAAAGCCGCCGCGGACGGTGCGAAGCCCGACGCCTGGGTGTTTCACCAGAAGCGGGATCATGACAAGCCGCTCTGGGACTCGGGCGTCCGCGACGCGCTTCACCAAGCCGCCCAGGACGAGGGTTGCGACTTCCCAGGCCTTGGCCCGCACTCCTTCCGCCGCGCCAACATAACTTGGCGGCAGGAGGTCGGCGGCAGCGCCATCGAGGCTTCCAAGATCGCCGGCCACGCCGACCTGGAGATGACGGGCGAGTACACGTTCGTCGCCCCCGAGCGGCAGAACGAACTGACACGGCGCATCCAGGAGAGGCTCACGAAGGTCGCGAAGAGATCAGAAGCCGAGATCCCAGAGTACCCGGCGCCAAGTGACTCGGAGATTCCGCCTAACTTGGCGGAAGCCGAACCATCAACTTCCCTCCTGCAGTAAACCCCACTGTGCAAGCCCAAACGTCCACAGCAAGTAAGGGTCTGAAACCATGTACAATACCATGGTGCCTTACATACTGATCTGGGGACGCCATTGAACCAGGCCAAACGCCAGAGCGACGCTGCGGCACTGGTCAAGGAGCTCAGGCGGCACCTTGACCTCACTCAGGAGCAGTTCGCCCAGAAGGTAGGGGTCACCTACAGCACCGTGAACCACTGGGAAAACGGCAAACGCGCTCCCCAGCCGTTCCTTCTACGGCGGCTGCGTGAGATGAAAAGTGAGCTGGACGCGCTGGGCAAGAAATCCACGAAGGAGAAGTCCGGATGAACGTCCCACAGCCCCTTCGGGAAGGCCAGATTCTCACCGGACCCCTGTTCAATGAACCGATGCGCGTGGAGACGGTTCGCTCGAACGGTCCGGACACCTGGATTGCCGGGCTCGTGGGAGCCCAGTCGGAGCGCTACCGCAAGGTTACGCTGACTTCTCAAGACCTGGAGAAGCTGGTCATCCTGGATACGACATATCGCTTCGACGGTAACGGCCGCCTCCTCCGTTTGGGAATCCAGGCCTACTCCCTTGGCATCGCTTACGAGTTCGACCCTTATTTCGGCCTGTCCATCTCCCGCGTAGACCCGCTTCCGCATCAGCTCGAGGCCGTCTACGATTACCTCCTCAAACTGGCCAGGGTCCGATTCCTTCTTGCCGACGACGCGGGCGCTGGCAAGACGATCATGGCCGGCCTGCTGATCCGGGAGCTCGAGCTGCGGGGACTCGCCGAACGCATCCTGATCGTCTGTCCTGCCAATCTAGCCTTCCAGTGGCAGCGCGAGCTGAAGGAGAAATTCGAGGAGAAATTCCTGGTCTTCCGCGGCCACGACATCCGCGATCAATTCGGCGTGAATCAGTGGCTGGACCAGCACCGGATTATCACCTCGCTCGACCTTGCCAAGCGCAAGGATATCCTTCCTGGCCTGAGACAGGTGCACTGGGATTTGGTGATCGTGGATGAAGCGCACCGTATGTCCGCTGCGGACGAAACCCACAAGAGCCTCCGCTACAGGTTGGGTGAGCTGCTGCGCGACACCTCCGATCACATTCTCCTTTTGACGGCCACGCCGCACAAAGGAGACCCCCTGAACTTCAGCTTGTTTCTGCAGCTTCTTGATCCCGACGCCTACGCCGACGTGAAGTCGATCCGGGAAGCCATGGACCGCCGGCGGGCGCCGTTCTACTTGCGGCGTACCAAGGAGGCGATGGTCTACTTCCCAGAACGCCGTCCAGACGGAACCTGGGTGGCGGAGAAGATCTTCACCAAGCGGATTCCGCACACTGTGGATTTCCAGATTGACGGGGCGGAGTTCGACCTCTATCGGGACATCACGCGCTTCGTGAAACAGGAAAGTGCGAGAGCGGCCGCGCAGGGCGAGGACCCCCGGGCACGCGCCGTTGGGTTCCTGATGTCCCTTTACCAACGCAGGCTGGCATCCAGCACCTATGCGATGCGGCATTCCCTGGAAAGCCGCGCCCGGCGCCTGGAGGGCGCTCTCAAGCGCGCCCAGGATCTGGCCCTGCTCGCTCCTCCTGAACTGCCCGATCCCGAAGAACTGGAAGAGATGGAGGAGAGCGAGCGCGAGCGGCTGGAGGAGATGCTGGAAGCCATCACACTGGCCGGCAACGCGCAGCAGGTACGGCAGGAAATCGAAGAACTTCGAGCGCTGGCATCGCGCGCGCAGGCGGTCGAGGCCTCTGGCGCGGAAGCCAAACTCTCCAAACTCAAGGAACTGCTTCACCAGGAGGGATTCTTCGACCATCCAGATAAGCGGTTGCTGATCTTCACGGAGTTCAAAGACACCCTCGACTACCTTCAGGACCGGCTAAACTCGTGGGGCTTCCGCGTGGGTTGTATCCACGGCGGAATGAAGTCGGGCTCCCGCGACGAACCGGGTACCCGGCTGTATGCAGAGCAGCAGTTCCGCGAAAGCGAGATTCAGATCCTGGTTGCCACGGAGGCGGCTGGAGAAGGGATCAATCTCCAGGTCTGCAACATTCTTTTTAACTATGACATTCCGTGGAACCCGAACCGGCTGGAACAGCGAATGGGCCGCATCCACCGGTACGGGCAGCGCAAGAAGTGCCTGATCTTCAACTTCGTCGCTACGAACACCATCGAAGGGCGAGTGCTTCAGCGCCTGCTGGAGAAACTTCAGGAGATTCGTGACGCCCTGGACGATGACGCGGTCTTCAATGTTGTTGGCGAAGTGCTTCCCGCCGCTCACGTGGAGCGCGTTCTCCGGGACTATTACGCCGGGCGCCTTGGCGATGCCGATCTCGAAGAACGTCTGCTCAAGAACGTGGACGAGCACCAGTTTCGAGCCATCTGTCAGAACGCTCTCGAAGGCCTCGCCTCAAAGAAACTCAACCTGGAAATGCTGATCGAGCGGCGCGCCCGCGCACAAGAGCGGCGCGTCGTGCCGGAGACGATCGCGCGCTTCCTGCGCGAGTCAGCCGAGTTTGTGCCGCTCGGTCTGAAAGTCTTGCCAAACCTGCCACACACGTTCGAGCCCGGAAGAATCCCAGCCGTATTGAAGGATCACGAAAAGGACCCGGACTGGCGGCTCCCGTCGCTGGCGTCCCGGTACCCGCGTTGCTCGACGGACCGCGAGACCGCGGAAGCAAACAACCTGGAGTGGGTCACGCCGGGCCATCCGCTGTTTGAGGCTGTCCGCCGGCACATCTATTCCAAGGCGCTTGAGACATTCGGAAAGGGAGCGGCATTCTACTCGCTCCAACACGACAGGCCCGCGCGCCTCGATTTCTACCGGGCGCGGGTAGTGGACGGACTCGGCCAAGTGATCCACGAACGCCTGTTTGCCGTGGATCTCTCTGAAGATTGTCCGCCTCGCCTTCGGGAACCCAGCATCCTCGGTGACTTCACCCCCGCGGAGCCACCGGAAGCCCTGCCGCAGGTTGCGACTTTGCCCGAAGCCTCCGCCTGGTTGAACGAACAAGAACTCGTCAGGTTCCTGGAGGACACCCGCAATGAGCGCATTGCCGAGATCGAGCGCATTGCGGCTCACGTGGAGTTGTCTCTCACCGAGTTGTTACAGCGAGCGGACGAAGAGATCGGCCGGGCCGCGACGGAAGTCGAACAGAAGGTGACCGGCGCTGAGGGCCGTCTGGCCCAGGCCGAAGCGCGCCACGCCGAGCTCATGGTGCGGCGCGAGCGCCGAAGAAAGGAACTGGAGCAGCAACGCTCGTTGTCCCTACAGGCTGTGGAAAGGTTCGCCAGTGTTCTCGTCTTGCCGCATCCCGACCGCGAAGCGCCAGAGGTGCGGCGGCTTCAACCCGACTTTGAGACGGAAGCCACCGCAATGCGCGTTGTTATGGAGTACGAACGCTCTCAGGGCCGGCAGGTGTATGACGTGCACGAAAAGAACCTTGGCTACGACATCACCAGCCTGGATCTGAATTCAGGCGAGCTGCGCCTGATTGAAGTGAAAGGCGTCGCCGCGCCAACCGGGACAGTGGTGCTCACACCCAACGAACGGCGCGTCGCGGAGGACCGCCGGGATTGCTACTGGCTCTATGTGGTGACCCACTGTGACACGAACCCCGTGTTGCAGCCGCCGATCAAGGACCCTGCCAGGTTTGACTGGAACGAGGTCACTAAAGTGGCGCATTATTATTTGCCGGTGAATACGCTGACGGCTCAATCGCCTCGGGAGACGAAGCAATGACCCCATTGAGTTCGCAAGAGTGGGTGCTGAAAGCCCAAAGTCCGATCTGGACAGGGGATGCAGACCGGAAGGGGGAGCGCACGATTCCGACGGGTTTGCTCGGCTCGCTCCGATGGTGGTTCGAAGTCGCGGTACGCGGGCTGGGCGGCAGCGCATGTGACCCGGCGGATTCCGGTGGCCGCTGTCCGGACAAGAACGACAAGCACTGTGTGGTATGCGAGCTATTCGGATGCACGGGTTGGGCGCGGAAGTTCCGGTTCGACGTGCTGGATGAAAGCGGCAAGATCAAACGAGATCAGATCAAGAAGGATGAGACCTTCCAATTTCGTTTCACCCCGCTGCGTCCGATGCGTGAGGAGGAGTGGGCGTTGCTCGACCTCACACTGCGTCTGATCGCCGACTATGGCGCTATAGGCGGCAAGACTGTGCTCAAGCCGTCAGATGAGCCGACTCGGGCACAAGAACCGCACCATCAGGACTACGGATTGATCGCCATTGCGCAACGCCCTATTAACCGCCCAATGACGAAAGAAGCGCTACAACGCTACGTAGTATCGGACTGGCGCTCACTCGACCATGGTGATTTCGGCTGGGCGTCGGTCGAGAACTTCTGGTGCGTTGGAAGCAGGTTCGTCACACGAAACAGTGCGAGGAGTAGCACTTTCAACAGCGTCCTCGGCCGCGACCAGCGAAAGACTTGTACCGACTGCGGAAACATACACAACGCGACTGCAAAATGTCCCAAGACCAGAAAACCCCCGAGGCGCCATAGCGACCGAAGCCCGTCCGCGCAGCCAGAGAGGTGGCTGGCCGGCGGGCGAGCAGAGAGCAAGAAGGTGTTCAGCTTCAAGAGTCCGTCTCGCACGTTCGGCTTCGTGAAGCCTGATCTCCTGACTCTGGACGACATGCGCAAGCGGTTGAAATACGTGTGGCAGGATTTGAAGAACGAGGAGTTCCTCACAGGTCCAACCATTCTCGACCGTCTGTTGGTGGAGGCTAAGGGGGGTGTTCGATGAGGTTCGATCTGTACGCTGAGTTGGCATCTCTCCAAGCATGCCCCACGACGTCGGCCTTACCGGGCGGGCTGGCATCGGGACTTGTTGACGGCTGCACGATGTGGTTCACCAAGGGTGAGTTGGATCCAGACTCCAAGACGGGGAATCAGAAGAAGAACGAGGCACGGCAGTGCTATCAGAAGCATGTGCCCACAGGTATGCTCCAACTTCCCTCCAAGCTCAATCTGGATCCGGACCTTGAAGCGCCTCTCCCAAAGGGCTGGCTTGCTATCGAGATCAAGTTCAAGCTGCTTTCGCCCTGGTACTCGAAGGACGACCGCGCCTTCCACGTTTTGGACAACCCGGTGCGAAAAGACCGGGTGTTTGGTGTTCCTTACATGTCTGCGGCAAGCTGGAAAGGGCTTATTCGCTGGGCCTGCCGGATGCAGGCTGGCTTGCAGGAGTGCCTTCAGCGGCACGGCGGCAAGATGAACGACTGGTCCGATCCGGATTGGGTCATTCATCTTTTCGGCAATGAGAAGGGGGAGCAGGAGGATTTTCAGCGAGGGTCGCTGGCCTTCTATCCGACTTGGTTCGACAGAGTCAGTTTCGAGGTGATCAATCCGCACAGCCGGAAGACGCGCGCCGGCAAGCAGCCCATTCCCTACGAAGTCGTTCCGCCGGACACCGAAGGCGTGCTGCGCCTGCTTTATGCGCCCCTTCCAGGTGATGCTGGCTATAAAAGCGCCAAGCGCATCGATGCGCTCCAAAAGCTGCTCGATGCCGCCGAGCAACTCCTCACAGTCTACGGTTTTTCAGCCAAGCAAACGGCGGGCTGGGGCTTGGCCGAGGTCACAGGAACCAGAGCCAATGGCGGAGAGTGGGAGTCAGAGAATCCAATTCAAAAGCTCAAGGACAAGCTTCCAGCACTTCTGGTAGTGGAGAACGCATGAGCGCCTCGGACGGGAAGCAGATGATGGAAAAGTTGCACGGGCACAGGTCGCTCCTGCTGGCCTGCGAGGCCATCGGCTGGCTTCACATGGCCGGGAAGGCGCATCCCGATTTCCTTCGGCATCACGGCGGCGCTGGCGTGAGCTACGAGCCTAAGAACTGGCACAAGACTCTCATGCCCGCCTGGAGTGACCGGCTCGCATGGCTCACGTTGTCCAACCGTGGGATGTCTCTGCCTGGCAGCTTGGCCGAGTTTCTGGAGAAGTACGACACGGGGAAATCAGAGAGTAGCCTGGTCGGCTTACTCCAGGCTGCCCACGCGATGGCCTCGGGTATCGAGAAGAACTTGCCTTCCTCCACCTCAGCGTACCTCGGCCAGGACATAACGCACATGTGGCTGGCTTCGCCGTTCGGGCATCCGGTGAGAAATCTCCTTGCCGATCCGCCGCCCATTCTGGCGCCGGGCGCCTTCGAAAGCCTGCTGGAGCGCGTCGGAAAACTGCTTGACGATTTACACAAGCTCGCTGAGACAGCGGGCACAGACGTGCATCCGTGGTGGCAATGGCGCGAGGCGGCTATAGGTCCTGACGGCTGGCTACGCGAGGCGTTCCTTTCTACACTTGCCGAAACGCGGCTGCCGAACAACGACGTTACACTCTGGGATCAGTCCTACGTCGCTGCAGCGCTGTTCAAGTCAGCAGTTGCCGGTGCGCTCCTCGCGGAGTGCAAGGAATGGACGAATTTGAAGCAGCAAACGCGGTGGTGCGTGCTCACCATCGCTCTTGGCAGCCGCCACTACGAGGCGCGGTCGGTGAAGATTGGCGATTGGGCAGGCGCCCGGCGTGACATCGACGGCTTCTTTGACCAAGTCCGGCGCTTGATCGAAGTGGACCTCGCGATAGGTTCGCTGATCTACCGGGATGACGAGACGCTGGCCTTCACCTTCCCTGGGCTGCGCTCCGACGCGACCAGTCAGGATTCGCACGGCAGCCTGGATGATGCCTCGGCGAAGATCCTGAGTGAGGCGATTGAAAAGCAGGTTGATGAATACGCGAAGTGCAACAAGTTTGAGACGCCGCCGGTCATAGTGCTATCTGACTCCACGCGATCGTTCATAGGCATGGTAGCGCAGCTCCGTGAGGCGCGAGAGACACTCTCCGTTCCCCTGCACCGCACATGGGCGGTCCCGGAGCCCGGGCCGGCGGGAGGCCACGTATGTCCTGTCTGTCAGGTGCGGTTCAATCGACCCCACACGAACGACCGAACCGACAATGCCCGCAAGCAGCGCGTCTGCGCAGTGTGCTCGGATCGGCGCAAAGGCCGGCTCGATGCCTGGCTCAATGGCGAGGGGGACACGATCTGGATCTCCGAAGTCGCAGACGGCAATGACCGCGTCGCATTATTGAGCTTCAACCTCGACATCGAAGCCTGGATTGGCGGCGATCACGTTGATTCCCTCCGCGCGCAAAGCATCGCCGAGTGGCGGCGCTTCAATGCCGAACTGGAAGCTCATCAGAACCCAATCGATCCCACCGAACCGTTCGCGTCCTTGGTCCAGCATGTTCGGGCGAAGCTCTCGAACTTCGACAAGAATGATCCGGCGCTCCGCAGCTTGCAAGAGGGCTACCGGTACGAATCCGACTGGTCCAGCTATTTCTCTAAGATTGTCGAAGACCGCTCTGAGGCCCCGCGGTGGGATAACCTCGACGACGATGCACGGGCTCGATGGATCGTACACCAACTCTTCCGCAAGTTACCGTCTCCTGGCCGCATCTACCGCTTCTGGCGCAGCGCCGAAACGTTCTTCGATGAGCTGCTCTTTCGCTTTCGTGAGATAGCAGCCGCTGATCCCAATCGGTGGAGGGTCCGGCGGTTGCTGCTCGAACCAGATGTGCAGGGCGCGGGCTGGGAGGACGGGGAGACGTACACCGGCCGGCTTGGAGACGCTCCGTTTGAGGTGCTGTACCGGGCCGACGACTTAGGCCGCTTCGTGACCATCTGCAATTTGGCTCGTTGTCTCGGCGCAAATGAGCCAGAGCGAAGCCTACAAGGTCAATCCGTGCAAATGAAGGGCGATGACGGCCGAACGCGCACTCTCACCATTCAACGTGTGCACGACCCCGACAAGATTGCGGCCTACGCGCCAGTGATTCCTCTCGAACGCAGTCCACAACGGTTCCGCGTGCTTGTGCCTCTCGAATGCGCCCCAGCGTGCATCGAAACTGCTTTGGAAAAGTGGCAGGAAGAATTTGGACGTGTCTGGGACCGGATGCCCCTCCGCACGGGTATCGTCGCATTTCCCCGGATGACGCCTTTTCAGGCGGTGATGGAGAGCGCTCGTAACCTGGAAGCGGATCTGACGGCGACGAAGTCCGAAGTCTGGCGCCTGCACGATCGCCGCACAAAGAACGGAGTGACGGCCTTGACGCTGGTTCGTTCCGATCGCGCCTATGAAACGGTCCCCGTGCCCACGGCCTTGCCCGACGGCCGAGATGACGTTTTCTATCCGTACGTCCGTGTGGAGGATCGTGAGCTCCGAGATGTCCGCGACTTCCAACATCCGAGCGGAACGTTGTACCGGCATGCCGCGGCTCTCCATCGCGGAGATGGCGTCGTGGTCCACCCGAGCCGCGTGACCGCGGTCTTCCTGGACGCGACCGGCCGCCGATTTGAGAAGGCGAAAAGTTGGTACCTTTCCGATTTCGGCCGCATGCGGGACACGTGGGACTTGCTGGCGCGGACCGCACCGAGCCTGACCGCCTTGCGCGGCGCATGGGCAGAACTCGAAGAACGGCGAATCGCCTGGCGCGGACCCGGTGGAGCGTGGTTAGCCGGCGGAGAAGAAGAGTGGATTGCCCTTGCGCATGCAGTTCTGCGCAACCGGCTCGGCGTTTCGGGCGCAGCGCTGGAGCACCTGACGGAAGCCGCTCGCGACGGCATTCTGGAATGGGCCATCGAATGGCATCTGGGCTGGCTGAAACAGGGAATGGAGGACTGAGTATGGGAGAGAGCTTCACGCCACATCGCATCACAGGGATGGCAGTCGATCCGATTCACGTCGGCGCCGGCGGCGGACGGCTCGGCCGCGTGGATCAGTCGATCGTCCGGGATCCGGTGACGCGCGTGCCAAAGATTCCCGGATCGAGCCTGGCGGGTGTTTATCGGGCCTATGCCGCCATGGCCAAAGATAAGTACCCCGACTGCGCAGGCCAGGGACAGCCGGACAAGCAAGGCAAGGGAGGCCATTGCGGGAAGCATGACTGTCCCATCTGTACTGTGTTCGGTTTCGCCCGGAGCGCGGGCGGCGGATTCGCCGGCCTTGCCGCTTTTAGCGACGCGCACGTGCTGCTCTTCCCTGTAGCGACCCGCGAAGGGCCCGTCTGGATCACGTGTCCAGCGGCCATGCGGCTGGTTGCTGGCCATTTCCCGGATCTGGAGGATCACGTCATTTTTCGGTCCCAAGCGGGATCTGCGCTCAATCTTGGCTGGCTGTTGCTCCAGGTGAAGCAGTACGGCAATGGCGAAGATCCTGGTCCAGCCCTGAATAAGTTGGAGATTTCGGAGTATATCCGTCAGCGCCTCGCGGCCGTCTCCGACAAGCTCTTTTCCCATGTCGTCAACAGCAACCTGGAAGTGCGGACTTCCGTATCCATCAATCCGGAAACCGGAGCAGCCGAGGAAAAGGCGTTATTTACCTACGAAGCGCTCCCGCGCTCCACGGTGCTCCTGTGGGAGGTGATCTCGAAGAGCCCGGCGCACTTCAAGGTGGGCAACGCCGCCGTTGACGCAGTGAAGGACACCGATGGGGTTTTCAACGTGGTGGCCGCAGCACATCCATATATGGAATGCCTCGGGATCGGCGGAATGGGCACGCGCGGGATGGGACGTCTCCGCGTGTTGTCGCCCAAAGCTGCTCCACAGCAGCCCGTCGCTCCCAATCCGACAGGAGGCGCCTGATGCAGAACCTGGACGTCGAATGCGCGAAACTCGGACGGGCGCTGGCTCAACTCGATAAAGTCGATGACAAGACGCTGACCAGTGCGTTGGGTGTGCTGGAAGAGCAAGGCCTGTACGCCTGTTTTCTCTTCCTCAACGCGCAAGGAAAAGATGCTGGACGGAAAGTCAGCGACGAACTTGCTGCCTTCCTCCAGAAAATTCCCGCAGGCTCGCCCTTGCTTGGGAACGGCGACTTGTTCAACGCCCTTCAAGCGCTCGCCGGGGATCTCGACAAGTTGCTCTTCGCGCGGGACCTGCTCCGCCAGGCGCTTGTCTATGGCCGCTATCACGCCAAGGCCAGGGAGGCAGAAGCGCGGTGAGCTGGACGCTCTTTCGCTGGACATGGCGGCTGGAGTCTTCCCTGTTTGTGGGCGCGCCACCCGCAGGGAGCCTGAATCGTTGCCGGCTCTACGTGCCCTCGCGTGCTCTGTGGGGCGCCCTCACGGCTGAGCTGGCGCGACGCCGGGAGAATGGTTTCCCGAGGTACGAAACGGAGGGCACAACGCTCCACAAGAACGCTCGCTTCACCTATCTGTTTCCGGCCGAATGCGACAGGAAACACTGGCGGGCCTGGCTGCCGCGGTATGAAGAGCGCGATGGGTTGGTCTGGCGGCGCGAGGACCGGCCGGACGGCAAGCACGACCTCACCAACCGTCAGATGCGCCTGCGGCTCTTGGATGCTCGCCCGGGAACCGCCATTGATCCGGATTCCGATAGCGCCGAAGAAGGCAGTTTGCGCGAAACTGAGTGCGTCTTGCCCCAGTGGCGAAACAACGAATCTCCAGTCGCCTTTGTGGGCTACGTATTACTTCAGCAGGACTTGCCGGAACTGCGCGACATCACTGCTCTCTTTCTGGGTGGCGACACGCGCTACGGGCTCGGCTGGCTGCGTCGCCTTGAGATGACGCCGGCTTCCGAGGTTTTCGGCGCCGGAGTGTCGTTGAATCAGGACGCGCCGGTGGTTCAAAGCGGCCGTCTGCTCGCACATACCCGGCCCGCCGATCATGTTGCAGAGATTGTCGGGAGCCAGGAACTGCTTGCAGGGTGGGATCGAACGAAAGCCGATCCGTTTCGCCAGGTCTCGGGAACGCCGTTGTGGATACCGGGTTCACGAGTACGCGACGGGCGCGTTGCCGATTGGGCGATCGAGGAAGACGGAATCTGGACGCTCACGGGAGGCGCGCAATGATCCCCAAGGAGTGCAAGCGGCTCGCCGAGGTGGATTTCCCCATCGCCGAAGTCTCGCGGCATGCGGCGCGGGAGAAGTCGATCCGGCATGGGCATCCCTCGACGCTCCATCTTTGGTGGGCGCGGCGGCCGCTGGCCTCTTGCCGGGCGATGCTGCTCGCGCTGCTCTGGCCCGACCCGTGCGATCCATGTTGCCCGGCAGACTTCAAGCAGAAAGCGCGGGAGTTGCTTCCGTCGGTGCAGGGCGCTCCGGGTTCCACCGATGAAGGCCTGCGTAAGGCGCTGCTGAAATTCATTGCGGACTTCGCCAACTGGGACCTGGCGGCGCATCCTTCATATCTGAAGGCCAGCCGCGCGCTGGTGCGAGCGGCGTATCCGGAGGAGCCGCCGCTGGTGGTCGATCCCTTTGCCGGCGGCGGGTCGATTCCGCTCGAGGCGCTGCGCGTCGGCTGCGACGCCTTTGCCAGCGACCTGAACCCGGTGGCCTGCCTGATCCTCAAGGTGATGCTCGAAGACATCCCGCGGCACGGGCCGAAGCTGGCCGAAGAGCTGCGGCGCGTGGGCGCCGAAATCAAACGGGAAGCGGAAAAGGAGCTGGCCGCGTTTTATCCCGGCGATCCGGATGGCGCGACGCCCATTGCCTACCTGTGGGCGCGGACGGTGCGGTGCGAGTCGCCCCACTGCGGTGCCGAGATTCCGCTGGTAAGGTCCTTTTGGCTGTGCAAGAAGGCGAACCGCAAACGCGCGCTGCGGTACACGGTGGTGCGGCACAAGGGCGCGCCGCCGGAGATTCATTTCGAGGTCTTTGAACCGAAGTCCGAAAAGGAAGTCCCGCCGGGAACGGTGACAAGGGCCAAAGCGGCGTGTCCCGCATGCAACATTGTGCTTCCGCCGGAGCGGGTGCGAGCGCAGCTTGCGGCGCAGCGCGGCGGCGCGGATACCGTGTTTGACGACAAGGGCCGCCGGACCGGTGGCGCGCGTCTGCTGGCGGTCGTGACGCTGAAGCCGGGTGAGCAGGGGCGCAATTACCGGCTGCCAACCGAGGCCGACTACCGGGCGGTGTGGAAGGCCCAGCGGCGGCTGAAGAAGGTCCTTGAGGAGTGGGAGCGCGGCGGGCGCAAGGGGCTGTGCCCAGTGCCGGATGAGCCGTTGCCGCCAGTCGGCACGCTGGGCTTTCGCGTTCAGCGGTACGGCATGCTCCAGTGGGGCGACCTGTTCAGCGCGCGGCAGAAGCTGGCGCTGGTGACGCTGCTACGACAAAGCGGGACAGAAGAGCTTTCACTGGCGCTCGGGCGATGTGGCGAACAGAATTCCTCCCTTGTGCGCTGGCGTACGACTGTCGAAGCAGTGGCCGGGACCTTTGGACGGCAGGCCTTGCCAATGATGTGGGACTTCGTGGAGATCGTTGCAACAGGAGACCTTGGCTCGAACTACGGAGCGGCCGTTGAATGGGTTGCTGAGGTTCTGGAACAATGGCCTGGGTCCTACGTCGGGCAAGTTCAGTCCGCGGATTCGTCGGCGCACCCCGTTCCCGCTGACGCAGCCACAGTTTGGTTCACCGATCCCCCATATTACGACGCCGTCCCCTACGCGGACCTGTCTGACTTTTTCTTCGTCTGGTTGAAGCGCACCTTGCCTGAACACCCTCTATTGCGTGACTCCCTCGATCCCGCCAATCGCCTCACTCCCAAGTTGCGCGAGGCGGTTCAGGACGAAACGAAGCGGGACGACGGACGCCCAAAGGACCGGGCTTGGTTTGAAGAAAAGATGGCAAAGGCTTTCGCGGAAGGCCACCGTGTCTTGCGCGATGACGGCGTCGGATCAGTGGTATTCGCCCACAAAACTACCGAAGGGTGGGAAGCGCTACTCTCGGGAATGATCCGGGGCGGCTGGACGATCACCGGCTCGTGGCCGATCGCCACTGAACGACCGGGTAGATTGCGTTCGCAGGAGTCCGCCGCCCTAGCCACCAGCGTTCACCTCGTCTGCCGTCCCCGTCCCGAGGACGCGCCCACCGGCGACTGGGCCGAAGTGCTCCGCGAGCTGCCCAAGCGCGTCGGCGACTGGATGGAGCGCCTCGAATCGGAAGGCGTGCGCGGCGCGGACCTGGTCTTCGCCTGCATCGGGCCGGCGCTGGAGATTTTCAGCCGCTACGCCCGAGTCGAAACCGCCGACGGACGCGAAGTCAGCCTCGCCGAATATCTCGAAAAGGTGTGGGAGGTGGTCGGCCGCACGGCGCTTGAGCAGGTGCTCGGCACGGCCGAAGCCAAGGCTCGCAACGGCGCCGCGGGCGCAGTCGAAGAAGACGCCCGGCTGACGGCGCTCTTTCTGTGGACGCTCCAAAGCACCAATGGCGACTTCGCCGCGAGCGAAGAGTCCGAAGAAGACGAAGCGGCGGAAGAGGAAGATGAGGATGGCGCGGCGCCCAAGGCCGGCAAGGGCTATACCCTGGTTTTCGACGTGGTCCGCAGGTTCGCCCAGCCGCTCGGGATCAACTTGCCCAAATGGGAAAACCGGATCATCGAAACCAGGAAGGGCGTCGTCCGGTTGCTCGCGGTGAGCGAGCGCGCCAAGCTCCTGTTCGGCCAGGACGGCAGAGAAGCGCTCGCCGATCTGCTCGAAAAAGACCCACTGGCTGCCACGCGCCAACTGGCTCTGTTCCCCGATCAGGACGTCAAGTCGGCGGAAAAGGCAAGTGGCCGCCGGCGGCGGATCGCTGTGGATATGGCCGGCGACGCTCCCGCGGCGCAGGCGGAGGCAACGACACTGGACCGTGTCCACGCGGCGATGCTCTTGCAGGCTGGAGGACGGACCAACGCCCTGCGCGCGCTGCTCAAAGCCGAACAGGAGCGTGGTCCTTACTTCCTGCGTCTTGCCAACGCGCTTTCGGCGCTGTATCCCAAGGGCAGCGAAGAAAAGCGGCTGCTCGACGCCATGCTGCTGGCGATGCCGAGGTGAATCGATGCTCAGGACAAAGCCAGGTATTGCTCGGGAGATTCAGAGGATCGTACGGCGGATTGTGCGGGAGTTCCATCCCGAGCGCGTGATCTTATTCGGGTCGCACGCCCGCGGGGAGGCCGGGCCCGACAGCGACGTGGATCTGTTGGTGGTAATGCACGCTGATGGGAAGAAGCGCGAAAAACAACTCGAAATCCGCCGTACACTCCGGGATTTTTCGGTTGCGATCGACATCGTGATCAGCACTCCCGAGGAATTTAGTTGGCGCCGGGAGATTGTTGGCACGATCGAGTACCCCGCCGTAAAGGAAGGAAAAGTTCTTTATGCCCGATCCTGAAAAGGTCGTTGAGGTGGTCTCCGAATGGGTTGCCAAGGCAGACAATGACCTTCAGGCGGCACGGCTCAGCCTTCGGGCGGGAAAGGAATGCCCAACCGACACGGTTTGCTTTCATGCGCAACAGGTGATCGAGAAGTACATAAAGGCGCTGTTGACCGCGCGCAATATACCTTTTCCGAAGACTCACAGCATTAGGAAGCTCATGCAGTTGCTTCCCGCCGCCGACCGATTCACTTTTTCCGAAGACGAGCAGGATCGTTTGACTGAGTATGCCACTACCGCCCGGTATCCGGGGTGGGGTGAGATCTCGATGCGCGAGTGCCGCCACGCCGTAGCCATCGCTTCGCGAGTTCGGAGCCAGATTCGAAAGCTGCTGCCGAGGCCAGCTCTGCGCCGGAGGACACATTGATGGAGCCTTGGTACAAAGTCGCCACGCCGCGCCAGGAAGTTCGAGAAGGGCGGTCTTTCAATCCGGATGAGTTCGCGATCGCGCTGGAGCAGGTGGTGGCGAAGACGGCGCCCGAGGACTATCGCAATCCCGTACAGTTCTTCTCGCGCACCTTCTTCACGCGAGCCTTGCGGGAACACGCGGGGATGGTGCTTCGCCGGCTCTCCGGCCGGACCGATAACACCGCCCCGGTCCTTACGCTCATTACCCAGTTCGGCGGTGGCAAAACACACACGCTCACGACGCTGTATCATTTGGCTTCGAACGGCGAGAAGGCCGCCTGCTTCACCGGTGTGCCGGACCTGTTGCGGAACGCCGGGCTGTCCGCTGTGCCGGAGGCTCGCGTGGCCGTGTTCGTTGGCAACGCCTGGGATCCGCAGGAGGGAAGGCAGACTCCCTGGATCGACATTGCCCGGCAGCTTGCCGGCGACCAGGGAGTTCAGGCGCTGGGCCCATCCGCACGGACGATTCCTCCGGGCACCGAGGCGATCGCGCGCGTGTTTCAGGCCGCCGGCGCGCCTGTCCTGCTGCTGTTCGACGAGGTTCTGAACTTCCTCAACCGCCACCGGGCGATGGCTGACCAGTTTCACTCGTTCATTCAGAATCTGACCGTGGCGACGACGGGCACCACTCACGGAGCCGCGGTCATCAGCTTGCCGCGCAGCCAGGTCGAGATGACCGACTGGGATCTCCAGTGGCAGGAGAAGATCTCTAAAGTCGTACGCCGCGTTGCCAAGGATCTGATTGCCAACGATGAGACGGAGATCGGCGAGGTGGTCCGGCGGCGGCTGTTCGAGGACCTTGGCGGTGATCGGGCCCGGAAGAACACGGCTACCGCCTTTGCCGATTGGTGCTTTGAGCGAAGAGCTCAGTTGCCTCCGGAATGGACCGCGGTGGACACGGCCGCGACGGAAGCCAAGGCTCGGGAGTTCCTCCGCAGCCGTTTTGAGTCCTGCTACCCGTTTCATCCAGCGACTTTATCTGTGTTCCAGCGCAAGTGGCAGGCGCTGGCGCAGTACCAGCAGACACGCGGCACCCTGGCGATGCTGGCGCAGTGGGTATCGATTGCTTCACGGGAGAGCTTTCGAAAGGCTCGCACAGAGCCGCTGATCACGCTCGGCTCCGCTCCGCTGTTTGAACCGAACTTCCGGAGCGTCGTTCTGGGGCAACTTGGCGAATCGCGTTTGGTGGCCGCGATCGACGCAGACATTGCCGGCGAGCACTCCCACGCCAAGGCGCTCGACGCCGACACCAAGGGACCATTGCGGGATATCCATTGCCGGGTGGGCACGGCGATCCTTTTCGAATCTTCGGGTGGGCAGGCGGACAAGGTGGCGCATTTGCCCGAGTTGCGATTCGCGCTCGGCGAACCCGCCTTGGATACGACGTCGATTGACAACGCCGCGTTTGCTCTGGAAGACAAGTCTTACTTCATCCGAAAGGTCGGATCGGACGGGTTCAGAATCACGCATCAACCCACGATGAAGAAGGTGGTCAGCGACCGCCGGGCCTCGCTGGACGAAGAGACCGAGATCAAGCCGGCCCTCCGCAAGATCGTGGAGGACGAGTTCCGGCGCGGCGCCAGTCTGCCGCTGGTTCCGTTCCCGAGCGACGGTTCCGAGATACAAGACACCCCGAGATTGACGCTGGTGGTTATGGACCCGGATGCGGAGTGGGCCTCTTCGGGTTCACTGCGGGATCAAATTGCAGAGTGGACCAGGCAGCGGGGGAAGTCGCCGCGACTGTACCCGGGGGCGTTGGTGTGGTGCATCAAGAAGCCTGGCCGCGACCTTCGGGAAAAGGTCGAACTCTGGCTCGCGTGGAAGCGCGTGACCCGGGAGATAGCAGAAGGAACGCTCGGGGGAGAATTTGACCGGGCCGATCGGGCGGAAATCCAGTCAAAGGTTGTGGCCGCGGAGGAAGCGGCGAAGGATGAGGTATGGGCTGGCTACCGGTTCGCTGTGATCGCCGACAGCCAGGATGCGGACGGCCTGAAAACGATCGATCTTGGCGCAGGACATTCGAGCAGCGGAGAAACGCTCTGCGGGCGAGTCGTGTCCGCACTGAAATCGGAGGCCCTGCTCAATGAATCTGTGGGGGCGGGCTACATTGACCGTAATTGGCCGCCCGCTTTGAAGGAAAGCGGGGCGTGGCCTTTGGCGAGTCTGCGGCAGAGTTTCTTGAATGGCGCGCTTACCCGGCTGATCGACCCGGATGCAACGCTGCGCAGCAAGATTGTCGACTTTGTGAACCGGGGGGAATTCGGCCTGGGTTCTGGCCGGCAGTCAGATGGAAGCTATGAGCGCATGTGGTTCTGCGAACCCGTCGCGCCGGAAGAGGTCGCTTTCGAGGCTGGAGTCTTCCTGCTGACGAAGGCTAAGGCTCAGGCGCTCAGAGCCGGGGTGACGGCGCCTGCTGCCGGCCCGGATGTCGTCTCGCCCGTGGTGGAGCTATCGCCGATCCCACAGCCGAGCCCGAGTCCCGAGCCGAGTCCTACGCCAGAGGCTCAGGTGAAGACGATCCGGCTGATCGGGACGGTGCCTCCTGAAGTTTGGAACCGACTGGGGACGAAGATCCTTCCGAAGCTCAGATCGGGCTCGGATCTTAGGGTCGGCATCGATTTCGCGGTCACCGTTGATCGTGATTCCGCGAAGAACCTGATCTCAGAGTTACGCCAGATCCTGGAAGACCTTGGCCTGAAGGACAAAGTTTCGGTAGGCGATTCGGCGCGACAATGAGTACCCGGCCGCCACATGCACCATCCTCATGTATGGAAAGGCCGATTTTTCTTCTTGCTGAGCGGAATTCCGAATGCGGGAACAACCGCGCGCGTGCGCGCGAGGCATGTGGGATTCCAAGCTCAGAATTGGGCCGGCATTGGAGTCGTTTTGGAGTCCATATCGTCTTTGGTGGCGTTTTGGCGTCCAAATCCATCTGGCCTAAGTCTTTTGTTTTCAGTATACGATGCTCGTAAGTTATTGATAAATTTTGCTTGGGGTGCAAGAGGTCCCGGGTTCAAATCCCGGCGGCCCGACCTAAGTTCTCAAAGAGTTACAGACCTGACCTCCCTCCAAGACCTCTCCCTGGAGTCCAATTGGAGTCCAAAACGAATGGGCAGCATGGGTAGTGTCTGGTTCTTGATGCTGCCCATGGCAAGTCTCTCCGCTCCGATAACAATGAAGATCATGGGATGCATGGGCACCATTTTTCGGTCGCTTGTCTTCGTAGCACGACGACATGGCCATCGCCCTATATAGAGGACGCCACGATTCCCACGATGCCCACGGGCAGCGCCGTCATCTACGCGAGGCTCCTTCTGCGTTTCAAACACCAATCGCCCGAAATGATTTTTCTCTTGACGTGAAAGCTGGCCCGTGTTATTGATCGAATAGAACGCGCCCAACGCGTTCCCCCAGAGGCGAGCGGGGCCTCTCGAAACTTCCCGCACCCCACCACAGCGAGCGCCGGGACTCTCGTAAAACTCCTTCCCGTAGGAATACCCCACAGCATCAGCAGGAAAAGTGTCGGCGCACGAGCAGACAAATCGAATTCCGCTTTACGGACCAGACCGCAGGCTGCGCGCATGGATCACGCCCGAACGCGCCGAGCAACTAGAGCGGGCGCGGTTGGTGGACGTCGTTCGCGCCCGGAAGGGTCGCATTTGCCGTTGCTACTTGCTGGAAGACTAGACGACCATGCTCCACGTCAAGCCCAAGGGCAAGATCCCCCTCTACACCGCTGACAACGAGCTCCGGGACTGGATCACCGAGGGGCGACTGTCGCGACTTCAGCGGGCGGGCCTGATTGCTCGTGTCGTGCGGCACCGCAAGGGATACATCAACCGCGCCGTCATGTTCCGGCGCCCTGGCGAAGGCCGGCCCGCTCAGGTGAGCGACTACATCGGCACGCGATACAGTTTCCAGGAACATCTCGATAACGGGCGTTTCTGCTGGCGGCTGCGACGCCTCGGACGCGGGGATGAGCTACGGCCGATCTTTCTCACGGTAGTGACCGAATGTATGGCCTCACGGTAGTGAACCGAGTGTATGGCCGCGCCATGAAGATCTTGCGGACACCGAACGCCGGCGGCAAGTGGATCGCCGTCCAACGAGGTCTGCTGGCGCGCACTACCGTTGTGCCTAGGCCGCCGACAGGCAAGCAGACGGCTGCGTTGGGTCCTACCTCGCGCCGCGCGGCGGCGGGTGGAAAGGCCGCACGCTGTGGCTAGCGCCAGCGAATTTTTCGTGGCTGACAAACGTTGACAAGTAACTCGCAAGTGTTTGCGGGGCAGTCACTTACCTCGTCAACCTCGCCGTTTGCCGTGGTTGACAGCCTGGCGTGTCTCCAGAGGCTGGTGCAGCGGAGCAGTGGACGCAGCCGGAGCAAATAGCCTGTGATCCGGGAGATCCGCCTCTGGTTGCGGCTGCGGCCGATTCTCACTCAACTCCAGGAGCTGACCAAGATGAAATTTTCGGTGAATGTCGTGATTCAGATGCTGGCACTTGTAGCACAAGGGATCAACGCCACGCAGGACGTGCTGCCGCCGCGCGGAAGGTTCTGGGCGATGGTGGCGCTGTCGGCCGTCCAAGGCGTGACGGCGGTGCTCGCCCATTTTGTCAATCCGGACGGCACGCCGGCCGAGACGTCGTACATCAGGAAGTGACGCGATCTTCTGTGATGACCCCGCACCCGATGGCTCAGCGGATCGAGCTGTGGCCGCTCCACAAGCTGACGCCCTACGCGCGGAACTCCCGCACGCATTCCGACGAGCAAGTGGCCCAGATTGCGGCGAGCATCGTGGAGTTCGGGTTTAACAATCCGATCCTCGTTGACACGAGCGCCGGGATCATCGCGGGACACGGCCGGTTGCTCGCGGCGCGGAAGCTGAAGCTCGAGCAGGTGCCCGTCGTCGTGCTGGACCACCTCACCGAAACTCAGAAGCGGGCCTACATCCTGGCCGACAACCGGCTGGCGGAACTGGCGGGTTGGGACGAGAACCTACTGCGCGGCGAGCTGGCCGAGCTCCGCGACGCCGATTTCAATCTCGATTCGATTGGTTTTGATCAGGCGGAACTGGACCGGCTCCTGGCGCCGGAGCCGAACGACGGTCTGACGGACGAAGATGCCATTCCCGAGCCGCTCGAGGAGCCGATCTCGCGGCGGGGCGATCTGTGGATTCTTGGCGATCACCGCCTGCTCTGCGGCGATTCGGCGAATCGGGAAGACGTGGACCGCCTGGTGGAGGGTGCGGCGGTCGATCTGGTCAACACCGATCCGCCTTACAACGTTCGCGTGGAGCCGCGCTCGAACAACGCCATCGCCGCCGGCCTCTCGTCGTTTGCAGGCCTGCATCACCACCAGAGTTTCGACGTGCATCGGGGCGCGTCGAAGGGGAAGCGCACCACCAAAAAGATGCGGCCCAAGGATCGCGCCCTCGAGAACGACTTCATGAAGGACGGCGACTACGACGCGCTGCTGCGCCAGTGGTTCGGACACTTGGCGCGGGTGCTGAAGCCCGGTGGCTCCTTCTACATCTGGGGCGGCTACGCCAACTGCGCCAACTACCCGGCGGCGCTCGCCGAGTGCGGCCTGTACTTCTCCCAGGCGATCATCTGGGTGAAGGAACACCCGGTGCTAACGCGCAAGGATTTTATGGGCAACCATGAATGGAGTTTCTATGGTTGGCGTGAAGGCGCGGCGCACTGGTTCAACCCCGAGATTAAGAACGCCACCGACGTCTGGAGCGTCAAAAAGATCAACCCGAACGCGATGGTGCATCTGACCGAGAAGCCTGTCGAGCTGGCTGCTCGGGCGCTTACGTATTCGTCGAAGGCCGGCCAGAAGGTGTTGGATCTGTTCGGGGGATCGGGCAGCACGTTGATCGCGGCGGAGAAGCTCGGGCGCCGGGCCCGGCTGATGGAAATCGACCCTCCGTATTGCGATCTCATCGTTCGCCGCTGGGAAGAATATACCGGCAAGAAAGCGCTGCTCGATATCGATGGACGCAGCTTCGAAGAGGTACGCGACCAGCGAGTCCACACGGCGGCGTGAGATCGAGCGCTGCCGGCAGGAGATGGAGGAAGCGGAGCGGCAACTCAAGGGCGGGCACCCGGACGTCGCCGGGTTGTGCCTGGCGTTGAGCGACTGGTCGGCGGAACTCAGGATGCTCTTGGAAGAAGAACGCCGCCGGGTAGAACACCCGGCGGCGGAGGGGTGAGAGGTGAAGAGGGTCTACTTGCGCGGGCCGTAGCGCCAGCGCACGTAGGCGAGCCACATGCGTCCGATCAGGCGCCAGAACCAATTGGGCTTTGGCGGAGAAGGTGGAGCGCCGGCGCTGCCCTGGGCCTTCAGGCGCTCGACGTAGCGGAGGAGGAGCCGTTGCTCTTCCTCGCCGTGGTCTTCGAACTCGATCATCATGGCTGGCCTCTTACGACAGCCGGTACGCGCGGTGGCCCTCGGACGTCTTGAAGGACTCGACCTTGAGACCCATTTTCTTCCCCAAGGCGCCACTGATGAAGCCCCGGACCGAGTGGGCCTGCCAGCCGGTAGCCTTGGCGATCTCGGCGAGCGTTGCCCCCTGCTTGCGGCGCAGCAGCTCGAGGATTTCGGCCTTCTTGCTGCCCTCGCGGGCTTCGCCCTTTTCGCCAGGGGCGGCCTTCTTGGCGCGGGTGGCCTTCGTCTTCGACGCCTTGGCCTTCGGCGCGTCCTGGGCGCCCGGGGGCGCAACCGCCGCGGCCAGGGCCTGGGCCGCCTTCCAGATCCGGGCCACGGCCGTCTTGCGGTCGGTGAACTTCTTGACCGGCGTGACACCAGGGATGCTGTTCCAGATCTCGACCAGCCGGGAGCCCGGCCACGCTGCGGCGAGCTTGGCCAGTTGCTCCGGGCTCTCGAAGTATTCCGCGCCGGCGACGTCGGCCGCCTGGGCCTCCTTCTGAGAGGCGAAGGCGGTGATGTTGCCGTCGCAGTCGATGGTAAAGGTTTGCATCGTTTTGTTTGCTCCTTTCGTCAGAACTTCATGCCGGCGAGTTTCCCGCCGGCGGTAATCGAGAGGTCCTTGTAGTAGGCGCTGCGCACGCGCACCCAACCTGCGTGGCTATGCACCTCGTAGCGGACAGCGAGCTTGCCAAGCTTCAGCCGGTAACGGCGTAAGCCCTCGTGCTCTTCCTTTTGCAGGTGGCCGAAGCGATCCTGCTTCCAGCCGTTGGCGAGTGCCCAAGTGATCAGTTCTTCGCGGGTCATCGCACCTCCTTTCAGCGACGGATGATGGATCGGGGGGCGCGCACAGGCAAGGGAAATCTGCGAGGCCCCGAACATCTTTATCCGGCGCTGTTTCAAACAGATGCGGGACCGGATGGCGATTCATGGGCGAAGGTCGCAAGTTAATCAGCCAAGCCGAGTACGCACGGCACCGTGGCAAGAGCCGGCAGTACATCAGCCGGCTTGCGAAGGCCGGGGTGCTCGTGATGCGCGGCGGGAAGGTCGATGTCGCGGCCTCGGACGCTGTGCTCGACGACCGCCCCGACGAAACGGCGGCGGCGGTTCCATCGCCCGACGCCGGCCAGCCGGCGACGAGCTATGCCCAGGCGAAGCTGGCCGACATGGTCTTCCGCGCCAAACTCCGGCGGCTCGAGTTCGAAACGCGCCAGGGGAAGCTCATCGAGGCCGAGACGGTGAAGACCCGCTGGGCCTCGATCCTGGTCGAGATCAAAGAGCGGATTCTGGCAATGCCAGACAGGCTGGCGCCCGAGGTGACGGCGCTCACCGACGAGCGCCAGGTGCGCGAGGCGCTCAAGCGCGAGATGTACGCGCTGCTCAATCTGCTCCGCTCGGACGTTCAGTATGCGCGTTGAAGAGATCCAGATCCTGACGGCCGATGTGCTCGCGCCGCCGCCCGATCTAACCGTCTCGGAGTGGGCCGACCGCAACCGCCGATTGAGCTCGGAGTCGGCGGCCGAGAAGGGCGAGTGGCGCACGGACCGGGCGCCTTACCAGCGGGCGGTCATGGACGCCATGGGACCGGCGAGCCCGTACGAGACCGTCGTGCTGATGTGGGCGGCCCAGAGCGGGAAGAGTTCGATGCTCGAGAACTTCCTCGGCTACATCATCGAGCTCGATCCGGGGCCGGTGTTGCTGGTAGAGCCGCGCGAGCTCGATGCCGAGGCCTTCTCGAAGGACCGCCTGGCGCCCATGCTGCGCGATACGCCGTGCCTGCGCGGCAAGGTCGCCGACGCGCGATCGCGCGACTCGAACAACACCATCCTGCACAAGAAGTTCCTGGGCGGCTCCATCACCCTCGCGGCCGCCAGTTCCCCGGCGGGCCTTGCGATGCGCTCGATCCGCTATTGCCTGCTCGACGAGATCGACCGCTATCCGGCGAGCGCCGGCAGCGAAGGTGACCCGGTCAACCTTGCGATCACCCGCACGGCCAACTTCTGGAATCGCAAGATCGTGCTGTGCTCGACGCCCACGATCAAAGGGGCCTCGCGCATCGAGGCCGCCTGGCTTGCTTCGAACCAGCAGAGCTACTGGGTGCCGTGCCCGCACTGCGAGGAGCACCAGGTTTTGCGGTGGGAGAACCTCATCTGGCCAAAGGCGGAGCCGGAGCGGGCCCAGTACCGCTGCGAGCACTGCTCGCAGCTGATCGGCGACTGGCAGAAGCACTGGATGCTGAAGCACGGCGAGTGGCGCGCCGCGCACCCGGAGCGCGACGCGGCCGGCTTCTGGATCAGCGGCCTCTACTCACCCTGGCGAAAGTGGGGGTCTCTGGCGCGCAAGTTTCTTCAGGACCACAAGTCGCCCGAGACGCTGCGCGAGTTCGTCAACACGGTGCTCGCCGAGCCGTGGGACGACGAGGCCGAGACGAGCGTCGATGTAGCGACGGTAATGGCCCGTCGAGAACACTACCGGGCGCCGGCGCCCTACGGCGTGGCAGTGCTGACGGCAGGAGTTGATGTCCAGAAGGACCGGCTCGAGCTCGAACTCGTCGGTTGGGGACGCGGCGAGGAGTCGTGGTCGATCGAGTATCGCGCGCTGCCGGGCGATCCCACGGGCGCCGCGATCTGGCAGGAGCTCGACTCCTACCTCGAGCGGCGCTGGCCGCACGAAGCCGGTATCTCGCTTCCGGTGGCTGCCTGTGCGATCGACTCGGGCTACGAGTCGCAGGCCGTGTACGAGTTCTGCCGGACGCGTTACTACCGGCGCGTGTTCGCCGTGAAGGGCAAAAATGGCCCGCTGCCCGTCTGGCAGCGTAAGCCGACGCCGAAGAACATTCGCGGCGAGAAGCCGTGGACCGTGGGCACCGACACGGCCAAGGAAACCATCTACGGGCGCTTGAAGAACCCGACGCCGGGCACGCCCGGCTTTTCGCATTTCCCTGCGGACCGCGAGCAGGGCTACTTCGACCAGTTGCTGGGCGAGGTCCTTGTGACGACCTACAAGCGCGGGCAGCCGAAGCGCGAGTGGCGCCCGAAGCCGGGTGTGCGGCAGGAGGCACTTGATGCGCGGGTGTACGCCTATGCCGCATTGCGGGCGCTGATCTCGATGGGCCTGTCACTCGACAACGAGGCGGACCGTATCGCGATGCTCGCGAGGGAAACGCAGCCTGCGCCTGCTCTGCCGGAGCAGTCGCGCCGCTGGTTCGGCGACCGTACGAGGAACTGGCTGGGGCGATGAAGATACGAGGCATGCCGGTAGAACCACGGCGAATCGAGTGGGAGTACACGGTCGTGACCGCTGATGCCGAGTCTCCCGCCGTGCTCGCTGACCACGGTGCCCAGGGCTGGGAGCTCGTGGCCGTCGTGCGCGAGGCCGGCACACGCGCGACGTTTTACTTCAAGCGGCGGAAGAGCTGAATGGCCTGGACCCAGACGCATCTCGATGCCATCGAAGCTGCGATCGCCAATGGCGAGCTGACCGTCCACTTCGGTGACCGCTCGGTCACCTACCGCTCGATGGACGATCTGCTGAAGGCCCACGCCGTGATCAAGGACGCGCTCGAAAGCCAGTCCGGAACGGCGCCGGACCGGTCCAGTCTCGTGAAGACCTCCAAGGGATGAACTGGCTGGATCGCGCCATCACGTGGTTTGCCCCCGAGACCGGCCTGCGTCGGATTCGCGCACGCCGCGCGGCGGAGCTCGTGCGCCTCGCCTACGAGGGCGCGAGAACCGGGCGCCGCATCGACGGATGGGTCACCAGTGGCAACTCGGCCAACGCCGAGATCGCCCTGGCGCTCCCGAAGCTCCGTGAGCGGTCGCGCGACCTGATCCGGAACAACCCGTATGCGGCGCGGGCTGTGGCGGAGATCGTGGGCAACGCCATCGGGACCGGCATCACAGCGCAGGCGCGGGCTGGCTCGCCGGAACTGAACCGAAGCATCGACGCGACGTGGTCAGCGTGGATCGACGAATGCGACGCCGACGGGCAGCTCGATTTCTATGGCCTCCAGGCGCTGGTGGCCCGGACGATCGTCGAGAGCGGCGAGTGCCTCATCCGGTTCCGGCAGCGGCGAAGCGGGGATGGCCTCCGCATTCCGGTGCAGCTCCAGGTGCTCGAGCCCGACTACCTCGACCAGTCGAAGACCCAGAGGACCGATACTGGGTACATCATCCAGGGGGTCGAGTTCGACCTGGTCGGCCGGCGGACCTTCTACTGGCTGTTCGGCAATCATCCAGGCGAGGTCACGCAGACATCGCTTCGTGGAAGCCTTGTGAGCGCGCGCGTCGCGGCCTCCGAGGTGCTGCATGTCTATCGCAAGGACCGCCCGGGCCAGGTTCGGGGTGTGCCGTGGCTCGCGCCGGTGATCATTACCCTGCGCGACCTCGACGAGTACGAGGAAGCGGAACTGGTGCGCAAGAAGATCGAGGCGTGTTTCGCCGCGTTTGTTACCCAACCCGGCGGTGTGGAGGGGCCAACCCTCGCGCCGGCTTCGACCGATGCAAACAGCGGCCGCCGGATCGAGTCCTTCGAGCCGGGCATGATCGAGTACCTGCGGCCGGGCGAGGAGATCACGTTTTCTACGCCGTCGTCGTCGAGCGGCTACCGGGATTACGTCGCCACCAAGCAGAGCACGATCGCCACCGGGCTTCAGCTCACCTACGAGCAGTTGACCGGAGATCTCTCGCGCGTGAACTACTCGTCGTACCGGGCAGGCCTGCTGAGCTTCCGCAACGGAATCGACGCATTCCGCTGGCGGGCCTTTATCCCGATGTTCTGCATCCCGGTGTGGGACCGGTTTCTCTCGGTGGCGTTTGCCGCCGGCGCGACCCCGGATCCGGGCCCATTTCCGGCCGAGTGGACGCCCCCGGGTTTCGGGAGCGTCGATCCCTACAAGGACTCGGTCGCGACGCTGAATCGGATCCGGACCGGCACGCTCACCTTGCGCCAAGCCATCGCCGAGCAGGGCTACGACCCGGATGCGCAGCTCGAGCAGATCGCCGAGATCAACCGCGTTCTCGACGAGCGCGGCATTGTGCTCGACTGCGATCCGCGCAAGGTGACCAAGACCGGCGTGGGGCAAAAGGAGACCAATGGCGAAGCATCCTGAGACTGAGCCCGAGACTGAGATCATCCGGCTCGACGGCAGCGTCGAGCGCCGCCGCATCCTGCCTCAGAAGCTGGAAGCCACCTTCGCCCGCGAAGGCGCCGACGGCGACAACCGCACCGTGAGCCTCATCTGGTACACCGGCGCCACGGTGCGCCGCTACGGCTTCGGCGGCCCGTTCAATCTGACCTTCAGCATGGACCCAGCGCATGTACGGCTCGGGCGCCTCAACAGCGGCTCGGCGCCTCTGCTCGACTCGCACCGCGACATGCGGCTCTCGGACGTGATTGGCGTCATCGAGAAGGCTTGGCTTGAGGGCACTACCGGCAAGGCCGCCGTGCGGTTCTCGAAGCGTGACGAGGTCACACCGGTCTGGCAGGACGTACAGGACGGGATCCTCAAGAACGCCAGCATGGGCGTTGCGATCCACAAGCTCAAGGAGATTACCGGCGAGCAAGACCAGGTGAAGAGCTTCCTAGCAGTCGACTGGGAACCGGAAGAGGTTTCGATTGTGCCGATCGGCGCCGACCCGGGCGCCGGGTTCAAAGCAACCGGGGAAGAGCAGTTTTTCGAGATCGAAGCGTTACGGGCAACCGGCCCGAAGGAGGAAAAGGTGGAGGAAACCATCAAGCAGGCGGGCGACCAGGCCCGTAGCGAAGCAGATGTGGGTGCGGAAAAGCAGGCCGCGGCCTTGGCCGAGCGGACCCGCATCCTGGAACTGGACAAGATCGGCCGCGCCGCGCGGCTCGATTTGAAACTCATCGCCGAGCATGTCGAAAAGGGCACCAGCATCGAGGATTTCCGTAAGCTCGCGCTCGATGAACTGGCCCGGCGGAGCGAGGAGACGCCCATCCGCAGCGCCACCGCCGTGGTCACGCGCGACGAGGCGGACACGCGCCGCGCTGGGATCGCCGCCTCGCTGCTCCACCGCTACGACCCGGCGCTATTCCCGCTCCAGGATGACCTGGGCCGGGACTGGGTCGGTCTGACCCTGCTCGACCTCGCGCGGGAGTGCCTCGAGGCGTCGGGCACGCGCACGCGCCGCATGTCGCGCAACGACGTCGCCAAGCTCGCGCTCTCGACCTCGGACTTTCCCTCGATCCTCGCCGACGTCGCCAACAAGACCCTGCGCCAGGCTTACGAGGCCTATCCGAGAACCTTCCTGACTTTTTCCCGCCGGCGCACGGCTGCCGACTTCAAGAACATCAACGCCGTGCAGTTGGGCGAGTCGCCGTCCCTCCAGAAGGTCAACGAAAAGGGCGAGTTCACCTATGGCTCGATCGCTGAGTCGAAGGAGACCTACAAGCTCGCGACCTACGGCCGCATCGTGGCGATCACCCGCCAGGTGATCATCAACGACGACCTGGGGGCGTTCACGCGCATCCCCGCCGGCTTCGGCGTCGCCGCGGCGACACTCGAGAGCGACACCGTGTGGGGCATCGTCACCTCGAACCCCAACATGGGAGACAACGTCGCGCTTTTCCACGCCACCCACTCGAACCTCAACACTGGCGCCGGCACGGCGCTGGGCCTGACGGCGCTCGGCACGGGCATCGCGGGGATGGCGAAGCAGAAGGGCCTGGATGGCGTAACCACGCTCAACGTCCAGGCGCGGTATCTGGCTGTGCCGGTCGCGCTGCAGTTGACCGCGTTCCAGCTCGTGGCGACGAACCTCGCGCCGGCGCAGTCGGCGAACGTGGTGCCGGAATACATCCGGGCGCTGGTGCCGATCGCCGAGCCGCGGCTGGATGCCGCGAGCACCACGGCCTGGTACCTGTTCGCCTCGCCGGACCAGATCGACACCATCGAGTACGCGTATCTGGAAGGCCAGGATGGCGTCTACATCGAGACGCGCCAGGGGTTCGAGGTGGACGGGGTTGAGATCAAGGCGCGACTGGACTTCGGGGCGAAAGCCATCGACTGGCGCGGGATGCAGAAAAACGCCGGAGCTTGATGGAGGAGGACTCTCATGAAGAACTACGTGCAAGCGGGCAAGACCCTGACCCTGACGGCGCCCTATGCCGTCAGCTCGGGCAGCGGTGCGCTGGTGGGCTCGATCTTCGGCGTGGCCGCGAACGACGTGGCGAACGGCGCTGAGGGCGAGTTCCAGGTGGAGGGCGTGTTTGACCTCGATCGGACGACCGGCGCCGGCACGGCCTGGTCGGTCGGGGATCTCGTCTACTGGGACAACACCAACAAAAAGACCACCAAGACCGCCACCGGCAACAAGCTGATCGGCGTGGCGACGAAAGCGACGGCTGACGGCGACGCCACCGGACGCGTACGGCTGAACGGCGCATTCATCTCGTAATGGCGTTCACGGATGCGGCTGCCCGTCTCGATGACGCCTGCCTGCGGGCTTTCGGCACCCAGGTCACCTACACGCCGCAGAACGGCGGCGCCGCGTTCTCGCTCACCGGGATCCTGGATGTGGGCGCCCGCCGGGAGGACGCCGCGCCCGGAACCTACGCCGTGCTTTTTGTAAAGGCGGACGCATTCTCGCAGCCGCCGGACCGCGGCGACGAGGTCACCGTGGGCAACTCGATTTACAAGGTGGTCGACCTCGAGGCCGACGCCGGCGGCGGCCTGCGTCAGGTTCTGCACTTCCATCGAACTGCGTAGGAGCGGAACACGGTTCAGTCTTCGGTGTAGAAGTGCGGGCGCAGCTCCGCCTCCGGAATGAACCGGAGCGCCTGTCGATAGATGGCGCGCAGCTTTTGTCCACCTCGTCATGAAGGACGATCGTGAGCGTCTGCCGGATTCCCCCGGCCGGCACACGCCGAAGCTTCACATGACTACCGCGCTGGGATGCCGGCTGGAACCCGAAGCTGGCAAAAATCCGAAGCAGATCCCCGCCGGAAAGGCTCCGCAGCTTCGGCATCAGGCAACGGCTTCGAGTTCCATCGTGACGAGGATCGTGGCGTCCTTGCTCACACCCAGTTCCGCGAGATCCTCGCCTTCCAGGTGCAACGCGATGGCCTCGCGAATGTTGGCCGCGAGCTCGTCGAGAGTGGGCGCCTCGGTGACGACCGGCAGGTCCAGACACTCCGCGACGTACTGCTTTTCCCCGCGGAAGATGCGCACTTGAATGGTCCGCTTCACCGGATGCTCCTTGCCCGCTCGCTCCCATGGTACCGCAAGCGGCGCCCGCGCTACGCCGGTTATCTCTGGAAGCTGCCCGGCCGGAAAGACAAGCTGTTGCCCTGAGACTGCTCCTGGCTCGAACGGCCGGCGGCACTCGGAGCGGCGGTTGATTCTGCACTCTCCCTGGGTATTCGCCGGGGAACTGCGGGTCTACAGGGTCGCGTAGCGATGGCGAGCGTCCGGATCTGGCAGAAGAAGCAGCTCCGCGTTGATCATCTCAGTTTCCGGCAGTTCCAGATGGTCAAGCTCGGGACCGTAGGCTTGGCGGCGGTGAAGAACCGGCTTGACGCGGGACTCGGCCCGGGCGACGGCCCGGCCAAGCCGCTGACCAGGCGGTACGCCATCTACAAGAGCAAGGTCCTGCGGCGCCGGGCGGTCCGGGACCTCTCGCTCACCGGCAGCATGCTGCGCAACCTGACGCTGCGCACGGTGAGCGAGAGGGCGGCCAAAGCCTCGCTGACTTCCCGGAAGGAACGTGTGAAGGGTCTCGGTAACTTGCGCATCGAGCCGTGGCTCGTGTTTTCACCGGCCAACCGCGCCGCGGTGACCGAGGCTGCTCGCAGGATCTTCCAAGAGAACGCTCGGCGCTTGATTTTCGAGCGCTTCCTTGGAGGCCGGCAGATATGATCAACCCGGCGGAACTGATCGAGGCGCTGGTTGCGAAACTCCGGGCGATCCCGGAGCTCGTCGCCGAGATGGAGGGAGACGCGCAGCGGATCTACGCTTATTACGACTCGTATCCGAAGCGCGTGAGCCTGCCATTTGCGATTTACGAGATGCCGGTGCCGGCCGTCATGGTCGCCTGGCAAGGTACGGCGCCGGGCACGTTCGGCGGAAACGAGGTCTGGAAACACAACCTGTCGCTCTACCTGCGGGCGCGGGAGGTGTTCGAGGCCGATCCACCGAGCGCCTACTACAAGCTCTTCGGCCTGATCGTGAACGGGGTGCCGGCCGGATCCGGTCAGAAGCTCCTGTACACCACGGTTCACGACGGCTGCTACCCAATGGACACGCCATCGATCCACCGGGCGACGGATGAGCAGGGGACCGACTACTTCGAAATGCCGGTGTCGTTCACCGAGATCGGAGATCAGTAAATGCCTGACAAAGTGTGGATGCGGCCGCCCGGCGGCGGCGAGCCGAAGGAAGTAGAGGCGGCGCCCGAAATTCTGGTCCCGCTGATGGTCCAGGGCTTTAGCCAGTGTGAGCCGCCCGAGGAGGTGAAGGACGATGTCCGCGAACATTCGTGAAATCCTGATCGGCTTCGGCAAGGGCAAGCAAACCGACATCGCCACGGCCAACCTAGTCGCCAACGTCTGGCAGCTCAAGAAGCTGAACGCGGCGCTCGCCAACCCGAAGCTCAACACCGAGAGCGACGCCGAGGAGTTTGGCAAGGGCCACGAGTTTGCGACGCAGGTCTTCAAGACCTCCTGGGACATCACGGGCATGATCGAGAAGTACCTGAGCTCGGACATCGCCGCCTGGGCCATGGCGTTCGGTCTGGGCAAAGTGGTCAAGAGCGGCGCCAGCCCCAACTTCACCTACACCTGCACGCCCCTCAACCCCACCGCCGACGGCATCGAACTGCCCTACTTCAGCTTCATCGAGCAGATCCGCCCGGGCGGCTCGGCGATCATCGACCGGATGGCGGTGGGCTGCGCCGTCGAGGCCTGGACCATCATGGTCGGCTCGGGGCCGGGCCGGGCGAACAGCAAGATCAACATCGAGTTCGTCAGCTCGGGCAAGCTGACCGAACCCTCCGGGATCACGCTGCCGGCCGCCACGGTCGAGAAGCTGCTGCCCTCGGCCTCGCTCACCCTCACCATCAACGGCGTCGACTACGTCACGAGCAAAAACATTGTCTCGCTCGAGTTCGGCTGGAAGAACAACATTCGCCTCGACGCGGGCTTCTTCCCCGGCTCCGGCTTCCAGACGACGGGCGATGCCAGCTCGGGGGCGATTCGCGGGCGCCTGGAGTGCGGCGACCGACAGGCGAGCTTGAAGTTCGTCGCGCGGTTTGCCAGCGGCTCGACAGAGTTGACCAGCCTGAGAAACCAGACCACCGGCACGGCCGTGATCGGGTTGCAGTACGACGCCAACAACAAGCTCACGGTGACGTTCTACAAGGTCAGTTTCTCTTCGGCCGAGGTGGGCGACACGGACGGGCTGGTCACGGTGGCGGTCGAGTGCCAGCCTCAGTACGACGCGACCAATGGCGTTCTCTCGGCCGTGGCGCAGTGCAACACCGATGGCATCTGCCAATAGAGGTTAACCATGGAAGAGCAGAAGAAAGCAGTATTCGACGCCACGCGGCAAGTAGAGATCCAGCTTCGTTCGGCCGAGGGGACCAAGACCATCAAGATCCGGTTCCCGACCGACGAGGAGTGGACGGAGCGGCAGAGGCGCCGGAAGATCGTCATCAAGCAGTTGGGCCGCGGGATCTCCGAGACGGTCATTCCGAGCTCCGAGGATGTGGACGCCGTGCTGTTCGCCAAGATCCGGGTTGAGGAGAGCCCGGAGGTCGATGCCTTCGAGGCGAGCCGCATCATCGAACAGCTCAGTCAGGCGGATGTGGACGACGTGGTTCCGGAGGCCGGCGCGTTTCGGGTGAGCCTGCGGGTCCCCGGCGGCCTGACCGCTCACGTCCTGCGGATGCCGAGCGCCAAGGACGTGATCGAATACCGGCGGGGCTTCGCGCGCGTGCTGGATCTGCCCTTCAACAAGCAGGAACTCACGATCAACCTAGCCGCCGCCAGCGCGCTTTACGAGAAGCTTAAGCAATCGACGGAGGGTTACGCCGGCGCGGTCCCCATCATTCACCAGGCGGTCGCGGTGAAAGCGGCCATCGACGCGCTGGAGGCTGGATTCCAGGAGGACCGCCCGGCAAATTTTTGAACGGGGAGTGGCCCGCGCAGCCCTCCCTCCGGTTCCTGATTCACTGGGCCCTACGACGGGAGGAGCTGTGCGATCCGGGCCTGTGTCCAGATGCGCCGGATGACGGTGGCCGCTGCGACCACTGCCCGCTCGACCGGCTCGATGCGGCGGCAAACTCCGAGCCTGGCTCGCTGCTTCAGCGGGCGCTCGAGCTGGAATACGCTCTCAAGGCCGGGGTCACCGTCTCCCTGGACGAGATCGCGGCGGATGAGTTCTGGGCAATGCGGGTGATCCAGGAGGAACGAGAATGCCGCGAGCGGGAGACGGGAGGCAGATGAAGATGCGACTGCCTGAACTGATCCGAGCGACGCCTCGAATCGGGCCGGACGTGCGCGTGTTGTAAGGCCAAGTAGGTGTTGCCCGGCGTGTCCAGATCATTCAGGGGCCCACGCTGAACGGGCCCCCCCCGGCGTTGCTGCTCCCGAATCTTTTTACGATGTAGCCTGCTGAGCCGGAAACCATGGACCACTGGTTCTCCCGCATAACCTGCTTGCGATCCACGATAGCGTCGGCAGCGGTTGCAGCTCCAGGAGCAGCGACGGTCAACAGTTATTTGATATCAACAGGTACACCAGATGCAAAGAACCTCACCGCCATACTCGCCGCTGTAGGTGTGCGGCCACCGAGCCCGGGTACTACGCCGTCCTGTGGCGACCGCCGCGGGGGATTCATTGGCGATGCTCCCGCCTCCCGCCTCAATTGAAGTCCCCGCGTTCGTGAAGCACCCAATGCGTCTCCTGGGGCCGCAACAGAAATCGGATCTGGCTGCGTCGCAGCTTTACGGTAACCGAGCTCCGATTGTATTTCCCGCTGAGCAATATGACATCGGGCGAAATGATCTGGGTATTTAACTCAGCTTTCCACTTCGATCCCGCGAAGTCTTGCATCTCTGGTCTCGGATCGCCCAAAGAGGTAATTGTCATCACGCCGCGGCTGGCATCCCTTTGGAGCCGAGTCCTGATGACAGCGCCGTTCATTCGTTGGATATACGCGCTGTTCAAATCATCGAAGACAATTTTTTGCCAACGGACCTCATCAGTAAGCAGCGGCGGGCGCGAAGAGCCATCCATCGAGAAATCTTCAATGTCCCAAATTCCGTAAGAAGGGATGGCGCTTGGATCGGGGTTGAAGAACCGAGTGTTTGCGTGGCAAAACCACAGTGCGTTAACAATGACGGCGGCACCAACGAGAAGCGATCCCAAAGACGCAGCTTGCGCCAACCGTCGGGATGCGAATAGCGGCGGCCGTTGTGACGGGGCGGTAGCTCGGGCAAAAATGAGGGCGTCAGCCAGTCTGCGAATGTCCGGGACCAGCAGGAACGCCGCCATGAGGAAGAGGTGGAACGAGAATACCTTGACCTGCACATCATAGTACACGTTAAAGGCAAAGACCTGCGCCGTTGCGATGAACGCAAGCAGCGCGCCGAGCGTCGTCAGCGCTGGCACGAAAAGCAAGCCGCCGGCGAGCAACTCTATGAAGCCCGCGAACCTCTCGTATCCCGGGGAAGCGCCCACGAATACCCAGAATAATTGTCCTGGCGAATACGACCCGAGTTCGCTCAAAAGTTGGTGCAGGCGCGGAACTGGCATCTGGTTTGGCCAAATCTTCTGTGCCCCATAATCCACGAGCGTCAACGCGAGCACCGCCTGGACGATGACCCGCAGCCACGCGTGAAGCCTCGAGTATTCCTGCCGCCTTCGATCAGCAGCCGACCACAATATAGTGGCCGCTGCGGAGACCGCCACGAATGATCCCACGAGCGACCAGCCCAACACAGAATCTGACGCAAAGAACGTACGGTCGAAGCGGGATACTTGGAAAATATGCATCGCCGCCAACGCCGAGAGGGCCGTCCAGAGCTTTCGCGATTCTATCGAGAGCCAAGGGCGATGAAGCAGAGTCGTCGAAAGTAGAGTCAGGGGAATCAGCGAATAAAGAACTAGATAGATGAATCCAAAGCGGAACAGAACACGAGTTGCACTGCTCCACGATCGCTGACCAGACGTTGGACTGGCAGGAGAAGCAGCGGATTGAGTCGCCCTGGCTATTGGCATATCGTCTCCTTCTCTTCTATCCGAGCCGCAACTGAGTATTCAGGTGGTCCATTTTTCCCGTCCTCGCCTCAGGCTCACGACGGCTATAATCACCTGATTATACTCGGAGGACAGGAGTGCCATGAACGCTCAGGCAATGGTTGACGCCAACCGGTACTCGGACGTCCGGCTTCAAGTTGAACGTCTCACGCCCGACCCGTAGAAGTGATCGTTGGAATGTGCCGCCGCCCGAAAGATCCTGCCTAACGCCGCAGGGTTGACGAACCGATCGCTGCCGCTGCGCAGGAGGTCAGCCACTCGGAACCGCATCCAGACTCCGGATTCCGCGATTTGATTCGCATCCCCATAGCACAACAGCTATTATCCCGTACCCGCAGGTCACGCCAACAGGCGGGTTAGCAACCCCATGGCCGCCGATAACACCCTCCAGCTCGTCATCCAGGTTGACGCCGACAAGGCGAACGCGTCCATCAAGAGCGTCAACACGGGTCTCGCGAGCATCGAGACCACCGCGGCAAACGCGGCCAAAAGCGCCTCGCACGGCATCGATGGCATGACGGCGAGCATGGCGAAGGGGGTTGTCGCCGGCAACCTCCTGGCCGAGGCCATCAAGAGCGCCGTCGAGACGGCCAAGTCCTGGACGCTCGAAGCCGTTCAGTACGCCGCCCATACTTCGCGGATGACCGTGGTGATGCAGCAGCTCGCACGGGCGCATGGCGAAAACGTCGGTGCCGCCATGCAGTGGGTCGAGGCCGTGAAGAAGGTCGGTTTCTCGACCCAGGATGCGCTCCACACCATCGACCGGCTGCTGATTGCCGACATGGACCTGGCCAAGGCGCCGGGACTGGCCAAGGTCGCCAAGGACGCGGCGGCGATTGAGAACATCACCGCGCCTGAGGCGCTCGAGAAGATCCTGCTCGCCATCGAATCCGGGAAGTCGCGGGCACTCCGGTCCATGGGAATCTTCGTGGACTTCGAGAAGGAAATCAGGATCGAAGAACTGAAACTCAACCGGACCTTGAGCGACAACGAGCGGCAGATGTCGGCCTACAACGCGGTGATGCGCGAGGGCGCTAAGATCGCCGGCGCGCACTCTGCCGCTTCGGGCGAGGCCGAGACGATGCTGAAGGGGCTGGGGCGTACGGTAAACGAACTGCGCGAGGCCGTGGGCGCACAGTTCCAGGAAGAGTACAAGAAGTTCCTGGGCACGTTGAAGGATCTCGCTCAGTGGGCGAAAGACAATGTGGGGCTCCTCACCACGCTCGCGGATGCCATCAAGAACATCGCCATCGTCATCGTGGCCTACGAGGTGGCGCCCAAGATCCTCTCGGTCGTAAAGGCGCTTCAGGCGTTCCGGCTCGCCGCCATCGGCGCGTGGGTCGCGGCGAACCCCTTCGCCGTGATCACAGCCGGTGTGGCGGTTTTCGGGTTGGTCCTCTGGAACGAGAAGAAGAAGCTCGACCAGTTGAACGAGTCGCTCGGGGAGACCATCAAGAAGGCCCAGATCATCGACGCGATGCGCCAGGGGAAGACTCTCGCCCAGATGAAGGAGATGGGCTTCACGGAGGGAGACATCCGCGAGGCGCTCACGGGCGGCAAACGTAAGCTCTTCGGCAAGGAAGATCTGAGCTTCCGGGAAAGCCTCCCCAAGCTGAAAGTCGACGCCGGGCCGACCGAAGATCAGCTCAAACTGGCCCGCGAGATCCGCAGGAAGCAGATGGAGGCGGTCCGAAGTTCCGCCGAGGCGGCGTTGGCGGCGGAAGAGGCAGCGGTCAAAGGTCCGGCGAAAGCCCTCCTCGAAATCCAGAAGCAGGCCTACCAGTACGGCACTTTCGTGGATGAGAGAGGCGCGCTGCACAAGTTCACGCTGCTCGCCGAGACGCGAGCCAACCTCGAGCGCGAGCTCCGGGCCAAGGTCCTGGCCATGCAGAAAGAAGACAGCGCGGAAACACTGAAGCAGATCCGCGAGGAGTATCTCCAGCGACTCGAATACGAAACCAACATCTACCAGCGGCGCCTCCAGTACGAGGACAATGCCGCGACCAAGGCGCTCGAGCACCTGGAGGCGGTGTATGGCTTCGAGGAGCAGCGGGCCGGGTTTGTGCGTGACGCCCAACTCCGCGCAGTGGAGGCTACGGACGCTCAGACCCTGCGGCAGAAGCTCGCCGTCGAGCAGCGCAAGATGGAGATCGAGGTCGAGTACCTCGAAAAGGTCCACGAGATCAAGCTGCGCCTGTTCGACATGGAAACCTCGCGCATGGTGATCGAGGAAGAGTCGCGCCTGCGCCAGCTCGGCTACGCCGCCGAGCGAATCAACCGGCAGATCGCCGAACTCACCCAGCAACGCGAGGACATCCGGCAGCAGATGGCGGAACAGACCGACGCCGCCATCACCGCCGCCCGCGAGAATGCAGCCATCCGGCAGACGCAGATCGTCCGGGACCAGAACCGCCAAAGCTTCGACTCGTTGAAGCGCCAGGCCGAGGGCGTCTTCGATGCCCTGCTCACGAAATCGCAGTCCATCTTTTCGGGGATCGGCAACGCGCTCAAAACCGCCGTGCTGACCGCCATCAAGGAAGTGGTCTCCTCCCGTGTGGCGGCCATGCTGATGCAGTTGTTCACGGGAACGCGGGTCACCTTCGCGCCGGGCGGCGCCGGAACGGGCGTTTTGGGCCGCCTGGGTGGAATCCTCGGCATCGGCGCAGTTCCGGTTTTCGGGGCCGACGGCACAATACCGGGCCTCGGAGGGTTTGGCATTCCTGGCGCCCCGGGCGGCACGGGTGGGTTCTCCGGGCCGGTATCGATGGGTGGCTCGCCTGGGGGAGTCGCGCGTACGGGGGGCGCCTGGGGCGCGAACTTTGCCGGATTCCTGCCGCAGTTGAAGTCCTTCCTGGGCATCGGCGGCAGCGTGCAACTCGGTCCGGGCATGGCCACGACCTGGCAGGCGGCCACTCTTGGCCAGAAGCTCTCCTCCATCGGTCACTCGAGCGCCGCGCTTCTCGGGGGTGCGATTCTCGCCATGGAAGGCCTGCGCCGTGGCGGCGTTTCTGGCTTGGCCATGACCACCGCCGGCGGAGCCCTGATCGGCTTCAAGTTCGGCGGCCCGATCGGCGCAGCTATTGGAGCCAGCATTGGCGCTATGGCCGGGATCGTGCGCCTCTTCGTGAAGGGCGCCACCGAAAAGGCGCGCGAGAAGATCAAGGCCATCTACGGCGTCGACATCTCGGACAAGGCGATCCTGCGGCAGATCGTGGAGACCGCCAAGCAGGGGTTCGGTGGAAATCTTGACGTGGCGATCCGCAGCCCGCAGATCCGGGACCTGATTGAACTCTACGCGATGGCGACGGGCCAGAGTACCGCGGGTCTGCCTGCGACCGTACGGCCCGTTTCTCTCATCCAGCAAGGCGGGTCGCTCTACCAGCAACCCGGATTCTCAAACGGTAGCCCGCTGCCGTCCTTCGGGGGCCTGCCCACGATCGGCCTTGATCGGATCAGCGCCGGGACGCCGCAGAATGCCGGGCCGATTGTGATCCAGCTCGACGGCGAGGCGACCACGGCGTTGCTGCGCGGAGAAGCCGTGCAAGCAATCGCCGAGAATCCGCGCGTTGTCCAGGGCGCCACGATGACCGCCACGCGAGCCAACGCCGGCCGCCGCGAGCTGCTGGCTTTGCAACTTTCCCCTGGAACCCTGACCGCATGAGAAAGCTGATTTCGATCCTCATTCTGCTGCCTGCTGTCGTGCTTGCGGGCACGCGAATCCTGGACACGATCAAGTACCCGGATGGGACTCTGGCGAGCGGCAAAGCGGAGATCTCGCTATTCACGCCGTTCATCACCGCCGGCAATGAACCGATCGGGGCCGGCAGGCAGACGCTGACTATCACCAACGGCGTTGTCGACATTACGCTCGAACCGAACGATACGGCCTCGCCGGCGGGTACCTCTTACGCGGTTCGCTTTTATCTGGCGCGCGGCACGTACTTGCAGTATTGGGTGGTCCCCACTTCGGCCTCGCCGCTCAAGATCAGGGACGTGGCAGTCTCGACGGTGCCGACCCCGGCATTGACTGTCGCCCTCTCGCAGTTGGGCGGCCTCGGGGCTACCAAGGGCAGCTTGATTGCCTTCGGAACGACCTGGTCTCGCCTGGCGCCTGGCGCAGACGGCCAGCTCCTCACCGCCGATTCGAGTCAGCCACTCGGCGTCAAGTGGGCAGCACCAGCCGGTAGCGGCATTACGTCGCTGAATGGGCAGACGGGCAGCACGCAAACGTTCGCCAACGACACCAACGTCACCATCTCCAGCGCTGCGAATGTCCACACCCTGGGATGGACCGGAACGCTGGCCAAGGCGCGGCAGCATCCCCAGACCGCCTATAAAGATGATGCGAATATCTTCACCCAGCCGCAGACTGTAGGCGGCGCCACTACCGACCTGCTGACACTCAACAACTCGACCGCGAACGATTGGGTCACGCTAACCGGCAACAAGAGCCGCTTCAAGGTGTGGAACTCCGGAACCGGCAACCTGGCGGAGCTTCAGGCTCTGGCGTTCTTCGGGAGCGGCGCGGGTCTCGATGCGGCCACTGTGCCCACCTTGGCTCTCGTCGATGGAGCGAATCTGCCCAGCGCCGGCGAGAAAGCGGCTTTGGCTGGGACATCCGGGACTCCCGGCACTGGGAACAAATACGTCACCAACTCCGATTCCCGCCTGAGCGACGCCAGAACTCCTCTGGCTCACGCATCGACGCACAAGCACGGCGGCGCCGATGAGGTGGCGCAAGCCACGGCTGCGGCGAACGCCGTCCCCAAGGCGGATGGCTCCGGCCGTTTGGACAAAGCCTGGCAGCCGTTGCTCGTCAGCACTGCGGATCAAGGGTATTTCTTCCCGGTGACGATCCAGGCGCCGCAGTCCTCGGGTGCGACCACGGCCTTTACCGTGAATAACATGCGCGTCTGGCAGTTCGTTTTGCCGTTCGCCGTCACAGTGAATCAGATGAGCTTCGAGGTGGTCGCCACGAGCGGCGCCGGAACATCTCTTGGGCTTGGTCTCTGGGACGCGTCGTGCTCCAGCCTCGTGGTGAACTCGGGTGTCATGACCGCCGGCGGCAGCCCGGATATCAACGTGGCTGGCGTGAAGACGAAGATGATTTCGGGCGGGCCAGTGACCCTGAATCCGGGCGTCTACTTCCTGGCGATGACCACGGACTCTACGACCTTGACGCTGCGATCGACCAGCATCCCGAGCCAGGCGATTTCCATGCTGAACGCGCAGGCCAACAAGAAGTTCGCCCAGGGCGGCAATAACGGCAGCGCCGGAGCTTTCCCGGCCACGTGCGGCCTGCTGACTGGGGCCGCCTCGAACCAACCCCCGATCGTCCTTCTTGAAAGGTAAGCCCATGCGCACCATCGAACGGTACGGGCCTCCCGTGAGGCTCCTGCTGCATCTGGCGGCTGTCGTCTACCTCGTTTTCGCCATGTTCCACTTCGCTTCGGCGCAGAACGTCACCGTCGAGCAGCGCGCGATCGAAAATCACCAGCGGATTGATGACCTGGAGCGGCGACTGGACCGCCTGGACCAGAATCTCGAAAGACTCGACATTCCGCAGCGGCTGGCCAAAATCGAGACCTACATCCAGGCGGCCAAGGAGACCTCCGAGAGCAACCGGCAACTGCTGCGAGCGATCGTGGGCGGCGTGGCATTGATGCTGCTCGAAACCGTGATCCGCACCGTGGGCGCGGTGCGCCGGCCGCGCGGCTGATCCATGCCTGGGTCCGTCTCCAATGCCGTGCCTTCGACGGTGCTGCCGCTGAGCCTGTCCCGCGCGTTTGTCCACTCCCGCGAGTATCCGGTTCAGGTGAACGAATACCGCAACGGCGAATCCCAGCGCGGACGCCTGGCGGACACAAGCCGGAAACGTTGGCGAATCGGAAAGCGGCTCACGCCGGCTGCATTGCAGGCGCTCCGCGACTTCTATGACGCCCGCAAGGGACCGCAGGAGCCGTTCTACTTCTACGACCCGTGGGAAGCCGTGCCGAAGTTCAGCTACGACCCAACAGGCACCGCGATCCAGGGTCGCTACACGGTGCGATTCGAGGGCGCCTGGAGCCAGTCGTCGGGGCCGCCGCGGTCCGATGTCGAGATCACGCTCGTGGAACTCGCCTAGATAGACCAACCCGAAATGCGTGAAGCCAGGAATCGGCGACTCGCCGAAGTCGCCCGGATTGCGGTGCGCCTGGAGGCCGAGACCGGTGTACCGGCGCGAATGCTCGTCGCCCAGTGGGCGATCGAGTCGCGCTGCGGCGCCAAGCCAGCGGGCAACGCAAACTACTTCGGGATCAAGCGCGCCGAGCGTCACCAGAAGTGCTGCACCGTCACAACGCACGAGGTCGTGGAGGGCAAGAACGTAGTCCGCGCGCTGGAGTTCGCCGACTACGATTCGCTCGAGGATTCGTGCCGCGACTATGCCTGGCTGATCACGCATGGAGCACCGTATCGCGAAGCCTGGCGGCGGTACCGCGAGACCGGAGATCTGCCGGGCCTGATCGAATCGGTGGCCCGGCTGTACGCCACTGACCCGAATTACGCTCGTAGCGCGATGCAGATCGCCCACCAGGCGGATGTAGCGGCCGCGATCGAAGCGGCAAAGGAAGTCCATGTCTGACTACCTGGGCAACATCCCGGTGCCGGAGATCGTCGTCTCCGGTGTCTTCCCCATCGTCCCGGAGTTCCCACACGGCCGCGCGCATGCGCCCGAAGTGGTCGTCCACCAGTTCGGCAGCGCGAATGCCAAGATCGAGCAACGCTTTCTGCTCGGCACCGGGGCCAAGCGCTTCACCGTGCGCCGCGCCTGGCTCCGCGATTCCGAACGAATTGCACTGCGCAACTTCTGGGAATCGAAGTACGGCCCCTACGGCGCGTTCACCTACAACGCTCCCAACGACGACGGCATCGGCGCCACGCCCTACGTCTGCCGGTTCGCCAACGAGCCGCTGTCCTGGGAAATGGTCGCCGACTGGGCGTGCTCAATCGGTGTCACGCTGGTCGAGATCCCGACCACTACGCCCTCATACCCGCTCAACGCCACCGTGACCCGCTTTCCTTCGCAGGCCTTGAAGGACGCGCTGCTCTCGCAGGTGCAGCAGGTCATCCCGCTAGTCAGGATCCAGCCGCTCCAGCCCGGCTATCCCGCCATCCACCTTTCCGACCGCCGCTGCACCGTCGGCGGCCAACTCTACCAGGCGCGCCTCATCGACTTCGACGGCATCTCGCAGGGAATGGGAAACGAGGCCGACGACGCCTCCTTCACCTTCGGCAACGCCGACCGCGTCATGCGCGATCTGGCCAACGACGTCGACCTTTACCGCGCCTCCATCGAGTTCTCGCTGTTCCACGTCGGCACAGGCATCAAGCTCGATCTCTGGAAGGGCGACATCGTCGACTGGTCGCTCGATGCCGGCCCGGAGTTCAAGGTCACGGCCTCGGACGGCCTCTACGAGCTGAACCTGCCCTATCCGACGCGCAAGATCTCCCGCACCTGCTGGAAAGCCTTCAACTCGCAGGCCTGCCCGTTCGCCGAACACGGCGCGCTCGACCTGGTCCACTTCCCCGATGCCGATCCCACCCGCTGCGACAAGAACTACGAGACGCCCAACGGGTGTCTCGCGCACGGCATGAAGCGCTACTACGGCGGCATCGTCGCCGAGCCGCAGGGCGTCCGCATCAAGGACAACTCGACCGGCGTGTGGGGCTTCGGGCGGTCCACCATCACCAGCGTCTCGCTGGTCGCCGAGTCGATCTACGACCAGGTGCTGCCCGAGATCTACACGGACACCGACATGCCGGTGAACTGCAAAATCGCCGCGGGCCGCGACGAGAGCGATTTCTACGAGGCGCTGGGCATCGTGGGCGAAGGGCCGCTCGTGGCATTTACGACGCCGCGCATGGAAGACAAGGACGGCGACAGCAAGGCGGAAACCTTCGTCGGCCACACGCTCGACGGCCAGCCGCACCACGGCTGGGGCACATCGCATCCGGACTACGGCCTGCGCACCTGCGTGGGCGGCGATCCCGCGGCCGACACCGATTTCTTCTCGCTCGACCAATCGGGAGACGTAACCGGCGGCGATTGGCGCAAGGTCTACTCCGGCAACTCGACCTTCAAGGATAACTTCGCGGCCGGAACGTCGTTTATCGTAATCCGCCGGTCCGATGCCAAGGGCCTGCAACTGTCGAGGCCCGGCGATCATGCCATGATCGCGACGGTCCAGCAGGGGCTGCGCGGCTGGGTGTGGACCAGCCCGGGCGTGCGCGTCTACGGCCCGGCGCTCACCAACCCGGTTTGGATCGCCGTCAACATGCTGCTCCGGGCGCGCGGGCTGCGGCTCGGCGCCGACGCCACCACGCAGCAGCTCGATTTTGCCGAAACGTTCTTCGACGTCCAGACCGCGATCGATGCCGCATCGATCTGCGACCAGCAGGTGACGAAGCTCGTGGGCACGGGGACCGAGACGCAGTTCAAGTTCCGCGGCGTGATCCAGGAAGAAAAACCGCTGCGCGACTGGCTCCAGGAAGTGCTCATGAACTGCCTGGGCTATTACACGTTCGCCTTCGGCAAACTCAAAATTGGCATCCGCGAGAACTCGTCGGTTGTCGAGGCCTTCACCGAAGGCAACATCCTGTTCCGCAGCCTGGAACTCGCGCCGCTTAAGCCCTCCTTCAACCATCTCACGGCGAACTTCGCCGACCAGGACTTCGGCTTCGTCAACAACAGCGTGGCCGTCTACGACATCGATCACGCGGCGCTCATCGGCGGCGGCGCGGGACCGCTGTTTCTGAAGTCGAACGTCAACCTGTGCGGCACGTCGACGAAGTCCCAGGCGGCGCGGATCGTGAGCGTGCGGCTGCGCGAAGAACTGGGCGGCACGAGCTCGGCGGAATGGAAGGACGCTCGCGTCCTGAATTTCCGGACCACTGTGCTTGCACTGAATACTGAGCCGGGCATGGTCTGCTCGATGACGCACCCGGACATGCCCGGCGGCAGCGGCGAGTTCCGGGTCACCTCCTGGCGTCTGAACAAGGACTTCTCGATCGACATCCAAGGCCGCACGACCACCGACAGCATGTACGACCTCGTCGCCGGCCCCAAGCCCGCCGACGTCGAGCCGTCACCCGTGCCGGAGGAAATCCTGCACGACACCGGGGTGCCTGGCATCGTGCTGGGCACGCCGAAACTCGGGGATTACGGCACCATCGCGCTCGACGACATCCAGGTGCAGCCGGACGCCTCGGGCAACATGAACATCGCCGGCGCGAGCGAGGTCGCAATGGCGCTCTACTACGTGGATGAGCTCGCGGCCGACCTTTGGGCCAGCCTCGAAGCTCCTATCGACAAAGACACCGACCCGGTGACCGTCTCCTGCACGGTGAACCCGGATACCGCGCGCGTTTTCCGCGTGGGCGACTTCGTGGTGTTCAATGATGAGGCGGCCGATCCGGACCATCCCGGACGGCGGTCATATGAGTGCGCGCAGATCGTCGGGCCGGGCAACGAGGGCGATGTGGTGCCGAGCGGGAGCTTTGTACTCCAGCGTGCGTATCCCGGAGTCGATCCCGGCTTCGCCACCTTCGGCACGTTCCGTTGTGCTCACGCGAAGGGCATACGGTTCTTCAAGCTCGACTACAAGATCTTCACCTACTCGGTGAAGAAGGGTTTCTTCCGCACGCCCGGCATCCCGGCGCGGGTCGAAGCAAAGCTGCCATCGGCGTGCGTGGTCGCGATGCTCGTGGGCGTCGCGAACCACTTCGGCTACAGCCCGTTCACCGTCTGGCCGCTCTCGCACCACAACGAGCCGTTCATGCCCGGCGACCGGACCTGCTCCGGCGGCGCCTACACGTTTCAAATCCCCGGCCCGCTCGCGGTCGCTGACACCGTGGCGATTCCGATGAAGGTGCAGGACGCGGCCTCAATCCGCTGCGTTTACGCCTACTTGCAGCGGGGCACCTCGGACGGGCAATCCGCCTATCTCGTGAAGATCAGCCGGGACGGCGGCGCCACCTGGGAGCCGCTCGAGTACATGGGGATTGCACAATCGCTGCCCACGCCATCCAAGACCACCTATGACTTCCTGGTTGAGCGGGGCTACGGGCGGCCGGAAACGCGACGGCTCCCCTACAATGACCTCGGCATCGTGCTCTATCAGGCGGTGACCGCTAGTCCAGACCCGCAAACGGTCCCGACCGCCTCCTACGGTGCGAACCGGCTTGGGTTCGACGTCGGCGAATTCGTGCACATCAACCTGGGGCAGCCCGACGAGGAGTACGTCGAGGTGCTCGCGGCCGACCCAGACAACCAGACGTTCACGGCGGTCTTCACGAAGGACCATGCTTTGGGCGCGACGGTCCGCCCGACCATCTGGCCGACGCCGATCCTGAACGAAGGCGACGACCTGGCGTTCGACATCCTGGCCGTCGCGTCGCCGGATCCAGGAACGGACTTGACCGTCGTTCTGCAAACGTGATGGGGGCGATCACTGAGCACCAAGCGGCGGCAGATCCCGCCCAGGGCTGGTACTTGACGGAGTCGAAGGTGGCAGCATTTCCTTCGACGAGTCCACAGGGGGCTCAACAGCGAACGGGAAGGATGTGACCCTCATCGGAAGATCTCGCTTGCCCGCGATGATCTCCGCAATCCCCTTCCGGATGACCGTTTGTTCCAGTTCAATGTCGCCGAACCACTGGGGCATGTAGCTCTGGTTCTTGATGTAGGTCTTGTCGAAGTCCTCGTAACCGAGAGCCAACGCCATCTCGTAAAGTAAGTCAGTGAACAGCTCGTCGCGCTTTGCAAAGAACACAGGCTCCTGGCTCTTGTCCGCCGGCATTGGCGTACGCAAGTGATCCAAGTAGGCATTCCATGCTGCGCGAACCCGCCTGAATGGTTTGTTTTCGCGTAAAAAGCGGCGCCTTTGCTCATAGAACTCAACATCAATCATGTTCAGAGCTTCAACGTGAGGCCCTGATAGCCTTGCTGCCCGGGTGGACATTAGGGTTCGAAATATCGCCAGACGACGTTCGTGGGCGGCCCTCCGACGCTCCAAGTACTTCTGTACTTGCACTGCGAAAACCGGCCCACAAAGAGTGGCCAGAATGACTGCCAGAGTTCCGAGGAGTGACATCACCGACCTTCCTATTTCTATCGAAGCAAGCCTACCACGAAGGACGACATTCCAGCAGCCAGCTGCGACATAGACCGGTCTTGTGGCCGACGTTTCAAGGGCATAACGAATGTCACATGAATCGCTCCAGCTTTTCGATCCTCGCCGCACGGTCCAACTCCAGGGTTTCTCCGGCCGCGCCGCCACCACCACCATCCATGACGCCACCGAGACCGGTCTGTCCATCTCCGGCATCTTCCAGGCGCCCGAGGATTTCGCCGTCCTCTGCCTCTACAACGCCTACGATTACTTCAATCATCTGCGCACCAAGCCGCTGCCGCGGACGGACCTCTCGGGCCTGCGTCTCGAGTTCGACATCGAGTACGATCACGCGCTCGACGGCGCCATGCGCTTCGACGCCCACAAGTACGCGAGCGTCTCCTGGGACGCCATGACGTTTGTCTCCGGAGCCGGCGATCTCTACGAGGTCCGGCTGCTGGATCACGCTGCCGCTATTGCGGGCGGCGAAACGCCGGCAAGCTGCCGCCTGGACGCCTACGGCACATGGCCTGCCAGCGGCCTCGATTGGCTGCACCTCTACTTCCGCGACACGCGCTACACGGTGGCCAGCGACCAGGTCGAGGGCACGGCATATGACGCACTGCTCCGTTTCGCGGAAATCATCAACACTCCAGGCGAGCCGGTCGAGGGACGATATGGCCCGGACCAGTCAGGCGTGATCACGGCGTCGGTCATACGCACGGGGCCGGCGGGCGCGCCCTCGGCCGCTCTGATTCTCACCTTCGCCACTCCTCCTCTGCCTGCGGCCCGCTACGGCAAACTGGGCAACCTGGACCGCGTCCTGGCCACCTCCGGCCATCAGGGCGCGGGCGGCCAGAGCATGGACTGGACCGGCACGCGCAACCCGCGTTTCACCGGCGGGGACAACGACACGAAGTATCGCGTTTCGCTCGATTTCACTCAGCCGCTCTTCGACAAGCACGGCGCCGTCGTGCCAGTGAACGACTGCCGCAAGATCTACATGGTCTTCGCCCCACGCTTCGAACGGGTCGAGGAGGAGCTTGAAATCGGCGCATTCCTCACCGCCGGCGCACAGCCCGGCGACACGGTATTTCAACTGGACAACACTTCCGCACTCGCGGCAGGCCGGTACTTCATCGGCAACAGCGAGAGCGAGGAGCGCGTGCGCCTGGTCTCGGTTGATTCCGGCAGCCAGATCACCGTCCAGCGCGGCTACGAGAACTCCACGCCGGCCTTCTGGCCCGCCGGCACGCGCCTGAAGAAGCTCTCGCCCGTGACCGGAGTGGACGCTGATATCGAGTGGCGCGTCACGATCTCGAACATCACCGTCACCGGCGACCGCTCGCTCAAGGTCGGCGGCGGCGCGCCGCGCATCGAGGAATCCGACGCGCGCTGCCAATATACCGGCTACTGGGAGGACCACGTCTACGGTGGGGATTTCCCGACCCAGTGGTGGTCGATGGGCCACGCGAGGCGCTGCGCGCCGAACGATTCCTCCGACCTCCGCAAGGTTACGATCCGCTACTCGTACCAGTCGGCGCACGATCTCTACCTCGGCACGTTCCTCTCGGCAGACTGCGGCAAGATCAGCGTTTCGGTGGACGGGGATCCGGCGACCACGCACGATCTGTATCTCAACGAGTACGGCGGCACGACCGCGAACCTGAGGCTCCGAAGCGGCGTGCCTGCCGGGAACCATACGGTCGAGATCACCGCGTTATTCGACCGTAATCCGGCCTCGGGCGGCTACTACTTCTACTTCGACTACCTCTGGCCGCTCGTGCCGCAAGACGTTCCAGACCCGCCCCAGGAGTACCCGAACGTCTCGCTCGCCATCGACTTCGACACCGACCACGGCTACCGCAAGCCGCCCGCCTGGCACCTGTGGCAGCTCGAGCGGCTCGGCTTCAAGGGCCACGCCGACGTCTACATGGGCGTCTTCTGGAACAACAAGCGGCGGCGGGTGGACGCGAGCTACCCCTACGCCACGATCCAGTTTTCGGGCGACCCCGTGCCGGGCGAGGCAGTCTCGGTCAAGATCTCGGGCACTACGATCAATCACGCCATCGGCTACGGCGAAACCTTGCAGCAGATCGTGAGCCACTTCCGGGCGGCGATCAACGGCATGTTCGCCGGCGTCTGGGCCGACGACAACTTCGGAATCTCGACCACGCTGCGCGTGCAATCGAAAGCGCCACTGTGGACATTCTTCGACAACGCTGCCACCGGCTCACCCTCGGTCTCGGCGGTGATGGACGATCACCTGGGCACCCCTGGCGCCGAGGGCGACTGGGAACTCATCGACGCCGTGTCGGCGGTGATGACCGAGGGCGCGCGGCGCTGGATTCGCGATCTCGCCGGCCAGTTCGCCGCGGCGGGCATTCCGGCGTCGTTCGCCTTTTCGATGGAGGTGTACCGGCCGCCGGCGGAGATGGCCGCGCGCTACTGGGATGGCGCGCCGGTGGAACTCGATGTGCCCTCGACGCAGATGCACTTCGGCGCGCGGGTGCGGAACTACCTCAAGCAGATGTACAAGGAGTGCGCCGACCAGATTGCCGCCGCGGGGCTGCCCATCGTGCTTCAGTTCGGCGAGACGCAGTGGTGGTATTTCCCGAACGCCTCCGGGATGCCCTTTTACGACGCGGAAACTAAGACCGCTTTCGAGGCGCGCTACGGGCGGCCCATGCACCGGTTCCTGGCGAACACGGACTCGCCCGGCGACGACATCGAGACCGCCGATTTCCTGCGCGACCGCATCTGGGAGTACTGCCAGGAGGTGATCGCCTACGTGCGGCAGGTCCATCCGACGGCGGTGTTCGAGTGCCTGTGGCCGCTCGACGCCAACCAGGGCAAGCCCGCGCCGGATCCGGCGTTCCGCGCGCTCAATTTTCACGTGAACCTGCCGAACGAGTGGAAGATCTCCGCGTACGGCATGAAGTACTTCCGCGCGGAGGGCTTCGATTACGACGTCTGGCAGAAGAATGCGGTCCGGATGCGGCAGACAATGGAGTTTCCACGAACGCTCGGTCGTCCGCCTGAGGAATGCATGTACCTGGCCGGCATCTACGGACCTCCGGACCCGCCGATCGCGCAGGCCTATGGGATGTGGCGCAGCGCCTATCAAAAAGAGGGCCTGTACTCGCTCTGCTTCTGGGCCTTCGACCAGTTCTGCCTGAACTCGCGCCCGGTCCCGCTCGAGGTGGCGAGCCAGGCTGCGGCGACGTCGGTCTCCTACTACAAACCACGCGCGGCGCGGGCGTTGCCGGCGGTGGTCGGTACACCAGTTGCCGTTCCCGCCGCCAGCGCGCTGAACCGCTTCCGTGCAAATACGAGGAGGCTGAATGAGTAACTACCCGAACGCCATCGACAGCGCGGCGACGCTCTACTCGCCGGTGGACGCCTTTTCCACGCGCCCGCTTGAAACCACGGCCACGCAGCAGATCCTCGCGGGCGATACAACGATCAGCGTCGCCTCGACGGACGGTTTCGCGGCCTCCTATGGGATTTTCTCGATCGACGACGAGCTGATCGTCTACACCTCGAAGACCACCACCCAGTTCACTGGCTGCCTGCGCGGGGCCTTCGGCACCACTGCGGCGCAACACGCCCAGGGTGTGGCGGTGAAAGCCAACATGGTCTCGGCGTTCATCACCGCACTCCAATCGGCCGTCACGGCGATCGAGAACGAAATCGGCACTGTGGCCGCGCGGAACTATGTGCGGCGCGACGGCGCGGTCACCATCACCGGCGTGAAGACGTTCGTCGACGGAGCGGAGTTCGGCTCCGGCGTGAAGGCCGCCACGGGTCTGGTGCGCCTGCCCAGTGCCGGCTCGATCAAGTGGCGCAAGGCCGATAACTCCGGCGACCTCGGCATGGCTTTGAACGCGAACGACCACCTCGCGTTCGATGCGATCGTCGATTTCGCGCCCGGACAAACCTTTGGCTCGTTCTCCTACCCGGACGCGACCACTATCAGCAAAGGCATCGTCCAGGTCGATCCCGTTGGCGGCCTCGCCGTCAATGCCGGAGTGATCTCGCTCGCGAACTCCGGCGCAACGCCCGGAACCTATCCGAAGGTGACAGTCGATGCCAAAGGCTGCGTGACGGGCGGCGCGCCGCTCGCGGGCTCAGACCTGCCAGCGCACCAACATATCGCCAGCGACATCGTGAGCGGCGCCTTCGGCGTGCCGCGTGGTGGCACCGGACTGGCGACTATCGCGGCGAACAAGCTGCTCTACTCACCCGCGCAGGACACGCTGGCCGAGTTGAGCATCGGCCCCGGCCTGTCGCTCGCTGGCGGTGTGCTCTCGCTCAGCAGCCACAGCCACGCCGAATCCGACGTGGCAGGGCTCGTGACCGACCTGGCAATGCGGCCGCTCAAAGGACCCGGCTTCGCTCCTTCCCGCACAGCCGTCATCAACTCCTCGGGAGCGATCGATGCGGCGATCGGGAACTCCGGCGATTGTGTGCTCGTGGATGGCACGTCCGCGGCGAAGGCCAACGTAAGCCATACCCACTCCGCATCGGACACTGTCTCCGGCGCGCTAGGACTGGCCCGCGGCGGCACCGGCGCGGACCTTTCGGCGAGCGGCCCGGGCTTTCTGAGGCAGACGAGCGCGGGCGCTACGGTGACCGTGGGCGCGCTCCAGGTGAGCGATCTGCCCTCGCACGCGCACTCGTCCGCGCAGGTCAGCGATGCAACGCCGAACGCAATGGCAAGCACGGTCGTCCTGCGCGATGCCTCGGGCGGCGCGAGTTTCGCTTACGCCGCCGCCAATAGTCTCTGGGCATACCTCGACTCGCACCTCCAGTCCGTCGAGTGCGGCGCTTACGGGACCGTGGGCGGCGCGTTCGAAAACATGGCGAAATACTCCGAGGACTTTTCGGTGGCGACCTGGGATAAGAACGGTGGGTCTTGCTCCGCGACCGGGAACGCTGCCACCGCGCCCGATGGCAACACGACGGCTGACCAAGTCACTGCCGTCACCGCCACGCCGGTCATCCAGCAGCAGATCGCCGAACTCGCCGACGGCGGCACCTACACCTTCTACATCTGGGCCCGCGTCGCCTCCAGCACGCGCAAGGTGTCGATCGCCATCGTCGACAACCCCTATGCCTCGTACCTCGCCGGCCCGACTCAGATCACGCTCACGGCCTCCTGGCAGCGCTTCAAGATCACCGGGACGCTGGTGGCGGGCCAGACCGGACTGTGGATCGTCGTGCGCCAGTACGACGGCAACGGTGACGACTGGACCAGCGGGTCAATCCTGCTCTGGGGCGCGTGTCTCCAGCAGGGCAACGACCCGAAGAAGGGATACGCGCGCACGTGGGGCTACCAAGCGACGCCGGTCGCGGCCGGAGTTGCATGCGGATCACTGCTCCTCGTCGCAAAGGACAACACGGAGTTGCCATTCCGCGTTGCCGGACCCGGATCGAACCTCGCGGATCACACGCTGCTGCAGGTCACGTCCGCCGGCGAGCTCGTGATCGCCGGTGGCAGCGGCAACGGATACCGCTTCGCGGAATTGATGAGCGCCACCAATCCCTCCGGCTGGTCTGGCGTGATCAAGGTCAAGAATCCCGCCGGAGTGACCGCGGGCTACATTCTTCTCTACTCCAACCCGTAAAGGAACAGGAACATGAAACTGATGCTGGACCACACTCAGCGCCTGAACCTGCACGCGCTCCTGGGTGCGCAGCGAGCAGACGTGGGTTCCATCCGCGCGATCTGGGCCATCCAGGACCGGCTTGCGCTCGATCCAGAGGAGGAGAAGGCCATCGAACTGAAGCGAGAAATCGTCGCCGGCCAAGAGCGCTTGCTGTGGAATCCCGCAGGCTCGATTCCAGCCAAGGAATTCGAGTTCACCGATTCGGAGATCGCCCGAATCCGGGCCGCGCTCCAAATCTGGGACTCGTATGGAGTCACCGCCGACCGCAAGTGGCTGGCGCCGCTGCTACAGCTCTTGTTCGCCTGATTTGAAGCAGGGATCGATGACTCAGGTGCGGATCTCGGCTCTCTTTGATCGATGGGGCGGCTCTTGTCGACGTCTCCGTTCCTGCGCGCGCTCAATCGAAAGGCGAAATAGACAGCTTGCAAACGCCGGCAATTTCCCCCTGTTACAATCCCTGCGTCGCGATGGCGCCGACCTCGGGCTTTGGAAACCACGGATCGGAATCCTCCAATTGGCCGATGTAGACATAGCGGAGCCCGCCCTCCTCCGAAACGGGCGTGAACATCGCGCGCCATTCGTTCACGTAAAAGCGCCCGCCGCGGTCATCTCGCTGCGCTCGAATCTTCCTCGCCATCTCAGCCGCAGCCTTGCGCCCTACAGCATCCGCGAGGCAGATCTCGCGAGTGCGATTGGGAGTGATGCGCAGCTCATAAGAAATGTCCCGGCCGCCTGCGCGCAGCTTGTAGAGAATGCCGGGGTGCGGGCCTTGCCACTCGTCGCCGGGCTTTAGCGGTTTCCCATCCAGATCGTTGGGCCGGCCGCTCAACGTGCGGCCGTCGCAATCGAACTCGAGGCCGCCGTCGTACTCGCCAGCATAGTAATAGTCGATCTCGCCAGTAACCGGGACGATTACCTGCCGCCACTCGTTGATATAGAACACGCCACCGGTGGCCTCTGAATATTCTTCCTTGACCGCATTCACCATCTTCACCAGCTTCCGGTGCTTGCTTGTGGCCAGGTAGACGCGCTCGGTCCTGCCAATCCGGAAGATCAGGGACACCACCTGCTCGCCCCCATCCCAACGGATGGAGTATTTCGCATCTTTCGGCGCTAGCCGGGGACAATTGCCTGGGAACTTTGGAAACGGCACTATGCAACCTCCTCAGCAAACCAATAGCAATAATTGATTCTGCCTACATAAACTGGATCCCAGTCTTCCTCGTTCCACTGACCATGGGAAGGACGTTTAGTCAAAACCAGCCCAAAGGGGTTCACGATGAACTTCACGGGGCCCCAGCGCCTGATTTGACGGATGGCCTCGATCAGATCCGTATCCTGATATGGTGCGTACTGGACTAAATCCCCGCCGGGCGCACGATGAACGAAGTAGATGCGCCCGCCATTCGAAAGATGGTAGGGGACGCCCACGTAGGGCCGGGGCCACGGGTCGCCACAATCCAAGCCGTCATCGTCTTCCAGAGACACGCGCTCGTTAACATCATCGGGCGCGATAAGAGACCAACTGCCCCGGAGGACGCCGGCTAAGTACCTGCGGCGGTCTCCTGCACCTGAAGGCACGATGACCTGACCCCATTCGTTGATCGTGAACGAACCACCCTCCCCGCCATTGAATCGTAGCTGGACCCGGCTGACGGCGTCCGCCAGTTCGCGCACGGCGGCGCCATCTTCAAACCAATAATCCGCTGTTTCGCCCTCGCACCTCCACTCCGCCATCGGCCAGAAGCGGCCCATGGCCGTGCTGTATCGGAGATGAAAAACACTTGTGTCGCCAGGAATTCGGTCGTAGCGGCCGCTCCACGCCATCGGTTGCGAGAGCTGGAACTGGCAGGGCATATGTGACTATTCAGGAAACTCCAGGCCCTCCTTCAACGATGCAATGAACCAAACCCGCCCATCTTTGCGGTACACGGCATCGAGTCGCGAGTCAATTTCGAAGTGGCTAATCCGTTCACCGCGCATTTGCAGTGATTTTAATCCCTGCAGCAGGTTGGAAGCATCCCGTCCCCTCTGCTCGTTACGAGCTTCACCGCCCACTAACGCGAAGATCTCTCCCCGCGGAATCTTCTTCGCGATCACGCCGCCCTGTTTTTGGCTAAACTTCAGCTTCTCGGTTGGGGTCTGTAGCTCGAAGGGATAGGGGTCCCCCGGGTTGGCTGCCCTTAGCCATTCCGCGCGATCCACGGTTGATTCCACTGCACCCGGAGCAACCGCAAACGCAAGAGGAGCGGGCAAGGCTGTCACAAACCTCGTCTCCCAATCATCCCCACCCGGAACCCGGACGAGGCAATAGTGCTTCCGCGGTGTCACATAGAAGCGTCCCGGGCGTCCGAGGACCTCCCGCACGGCCTCGTAGAGCGTCTTCGGGTTCGCAATTTGGCGGTCCTGCTGGTCACGGATGTTACCCTGAGAGTCACAGGAATACATCTCGCCTTCCAGCCGTCCCGGATAGAGATCGCCGGGCTTCAGACCAGACACATCTACTTCGCAATCCGGCGGCAGGCATGCTCGGGGAGGTCCAGGCTGGAGTTCTGGCTCCTTTGCCGGATCCCACGTATAGTATAGATTCCGCTCGGCCCCAGTCAGCTTGCCCCAATCTTCTCGTTCATAGATCAACTCATCAACCGTGTTACGAACGTACAGAATGTGGATGCAAGGGTTCTTTTCCTCCCCGCCGGCTGTCTTGTGGCGGCGCAGCACGCGGCCCATGCTCTGGATTCGCTGGCGCACGGAAGTCGACGACGCCACGATGATACCCACATCCACCGCCGGAACGTTGAATCCCTCGATCAGCGATTTTGCCGATACTACAACGCGCGCGACGCCCTTGCGAAACAGATCCAGGCTCGCATTCCGCAACTCCTGAGGCAACTTACTGTGCTCTAAAACGACAGGGTATCGCTCGACTTGAAGCCGCAGGAACAGCTCGTTGACCGAATCGATGCTCTCGTGGAAAAGAATGGCCATCGCCTCCGGGTTCGAACGAAACTCTTCTGAGAGGATTCGAACGACAGCCTGGTACCGTGCTTCAGCGCCATATAACAGTTCCTTCCTCTCTGATGTCTCTCCGAGGAACCGAATGGCAGCGCCGGAGAGGTCGTGTGAGCCGCCTTTCGCGACCCGCTGTACCCAGGCGAAGAAGCGGCCCCCACGGGTTGCCTTAGGGGGAGCCTGGTTTTGCAGGTCCACGCGGCAGTCAGAGATTGATCTGGAAAGCCGCTCGTAAGTGGTGCGCTCAGCCGGGGTCAAATCCAACCCGTAATGCTTGATCGCATAGGGCGGAATGATTCCCATCTCCAACGCCTGTGCCAGCGTCATCTCGAAGACGACATTACCCAGTTCCCTGCCGAGGAGCGATTCTGCGAAGTTCGTGGCCGATTCTTCTTCGCCATCCTCCCGTTCCGGTGTAGCTGACAAGCCCAAGGAGGCCATCCTCGGTGTTTTCAGGACGCGCGACATTAGCGGCGCCCCAGCTCGGTGACATTCGTCGGCGATCATGAGCAACCGGTCGCCGAGCCCTTGCCTTGCCACAATCTCGGGAAGCTTGCTTTGGGCTGTATCAAGGACCGCAATCAGAAAACGACATTGACCCGAGAATGAATCTTGAAACCCGCCGCCCAGCCGTCCGATCGCTGTGGCCGGCAGATTCGATTGTTGCGCGACCTGGTCGTACCACTGGTTCATCAGCACGATGGTGGGGACGACAACGGCTACGCGCAGCTCGCGGCAGTGGTCATTCTGGAGGGCTTCTACAATCGCCAAGGCCAGAATCGTTTTGCCGGCGCCCGTCACGACCTTCACCGTGCCTTTCCGACCGTTCGCAAACCAGGCATCTCGGCACTGCTGCTGCCATTCCGAAAGGTGAATACCAGGCGTGAGAATCCACGGGTCGGACAGATCCATTAGCTTTGGAATACCGAGGTCGGCGGTGGTTCCTGCCTCCGGCTCGGGTGGTAACTGGCTGGCCAGCCACTCCAAAAGACGAAGCTGATGGAGAAGCAACCGCTCTCTCGTGGCAAAGCCTCGGGCGGGCAGGTCTCTCGGCGTTCGAAATGCTGGGCTCATAACTACTCGTGACTCCGCATTCTGTCAATCGTCATCTTGTGGCATCAAGTGGCCCAGATCCCACGGTCGGCCGCCGCGAAATCGCTGAACCGGTCGAAACTCAAGGCCCTCGTGTTCTTGGAAATCCCTCGCTGAACGACGTCGCGCGTCCTCCGGCGAGCCTCAGGGTCAGGATTCACGACAACAAGTGACATCAATCCCTCCTTCCTCACGCTGGTCTGGCAAGGGACCGTTGAAACCTCTATTTTCGTATCATGTGATCGCCAGCGCCTTGTTCGCCGCCACGGGGGCGTCGCTGTAGAAGATGGGGTCCAGCCGCTCGGCGACGTCGCCGGAGACTTCCAGGAACTGGCGGCGGTTTTCGATCGGGACCAGCGCCCGGCGCGCGCCGTTTTCCATGGCGAGTTGGCACGGCTCCACCAGCGTGCGGACGCCCTTGATGTTGCCCTGGATGCTGATGTCGCCCAGGATCACCAGCGCCGGCTGGACGGACACACGCTTGATCGCCGAGATGATCGCCACGATCAGCGCCATCCCGCACTCGCAGGATACTCGGTTCTGGAGCAGATCGATCGCCTCGACATGAAAATCCGTCGTGTCGAACTCCCGGGCGATCCCCAGCTTCACCTTGTTCCCCTGCAAGTAGCCAAACGCGCGCTGAATCGATTCGCGCATCGCGCCGTCGATGCCGCCGGCCAGCTTCAGCTTCCCCGTACCATTGGAACAGCCCACCTCCACCCGGTAAAGCCCAACCTTGCCCTGGTCATCCACGCTCGCCGCGTACACGGACCCCGGCTCCAGCGGGTCGCTCGAGATGACATTCTTCCCCCCCTCCTCCGGCACGCCGACATAGCGCTCCTCGCCCGTCTCCTTGTCGATGTAGCTGAACGAGGTCTGGAAGAATTCGAACGACCCCAGCTTTTTCAACTGCTCTTTCACCCGCCGCCGCCCCTCCATCGCCAACTCCACCAGCTCGCGCAGGTCGTCCTTCGACACCTCGCCGTGGGGATGCAGCAGCTTCACCAGCCCGGCGACCGTCTTCCGCACCGCTTTCACATCGCGGCTCTTCAGTTGCGCTCCCAGGCTGAACTCGTGGTCGATGATCTCGGTGAAGTTCCGCCGCCGCAGTTCCCGCAGCGCCTCGGCCAGGTAGTCCACGATGAACCCATAGCCCCGTGTGAACATCGCCGTCTGCATCTTGGGGATCTCCCAGCCGGGAATGTAGAAATGGATGCGGTCCAGGAAGGCGGTGTCCTCCCGGATCACGTCCGGCATCGGCGCAAACAGGTGCGACGAACGCACCATCAGCTCCACCGGCTGGTTGGTGTTCCCGAACATGGCGATCGAAGCCGTCCCGGACAACTGCTCTTTGCCGCGGGCAAACGTGCCAGACTCACAGTAGGTCTTCAGCGTCGTCACCACCTCCTTGGGCATCTTCTGGAGGTCGGCCACCTCATCGAACGCCACGGCGTCCCACAGCCCAACTAGCCCGATCTTGCCCGTGGCGATGTTGTAGAACAGGTTGGCCACGGTCGTCGGACCGGTGAGCAGAATGGCGTATGGCGAAAGCTGCTGGTAGCCGAAGCTCTTGCCTGTTTCGCGCGGCCCCAGCTCCACCAGGTTGTAGTTCGGCTCCGTCAAGGGAACCAGGCGCAACAGGTAGAGCATCTTCAGCCGCTTGTCCATCCCCGACGGTTCGAGCCCAATGGTGCGGATCAACAGGTCAATCCACTCGTCCGTGGAGAACTCGCGCCGCGCGTTCGCGTACTCGTTCAAGTCGAACGCGGCCACCTGAATCGGCCGCAGCTCCTCGATCCAGAACGGGCTGCGCTTGCCGGAGGCCTGGTCGTCATACTCGTGCCGCAGCTCCACCTCGCACCAGACGCCATCCACCAGCAGCCGGTCATACTGCCGCACATAGCGGTCCGGCACGTGCACGAACTTGTGCCCGAAGTTGACGACCTCGGCCCAGTACTTGTCGTCGTCGGAGAGGTAGCGGACCTTCACCTTGTCGATCAGCGTGTAGCGGCCCTTCTCCTTCACCAGCGACTGGACGCGGTTGGCCTCATCCGGGCGCACAAAGTTGTCCGCCAGCGTCGAATTCACGATCTTCAGCCCGGCCTCCACGGCCAGCGGATCGTCCGTCGCGCAGTACTTCCCCAGCAGGTACTCGAGCACGTACACCGGCGCCGTGGAGCCGAACTTCAGCTTGCGCACCAGCTCCTTGCGCACCACTTTGCCGGCGAAGACCCGGCTCGCTTTCAGGTCCAGCACATCCGCCGCTCCGGTCTCAGAGGACAAGGGACACCTCCACGTTTTCGAGTTTCTTCAGGTCCACGCCCGTGGCCGCGTCCACCACGTGAACGCTCACCACGCCGCGGGACGGCGCCTTCCCCGTCAACATCAAAGCCACCGTATTCACCTCCGTCTCCGCGGCATTGGATTCCGAGGACCGCAGCGCCACCGCGCCTGTCGCCTCCTGATACCCGTAGGTGGCGCTCACCGGGATGGCGCACACCTCGCCGCCCGAGCGCACCTCCACCCGCACCTGAGGCCACGCCTCTTCGAACAGTCTCCCGGAACGCGCCTGAATCCTCACGCTCAGGAACCGAGCCGTGATCTTCGCGCTGCCGAGCGCGACGTCCCACGCCAGTTTCCGTGCGCCTTTCCCCTTCGCCAGGGACGTGGGGGTGGCGACAATCACCGGCAACAAAATCTCCTGCGGCGACAGCCCTCCATGGAAGTAAGCGGTCGGCCCCGCCGTCCGGAATGCCGCCAGGTTCCACGGCACGGCCAGCAGCAGGTCCGACGTCGCGCCGAAGCGGCTGAGCTCCGTCAACAGGCACTCGCCGCCCGACGTCCCGCCGCGTCCTATCCATACCCGGCGGTGGCACAACAAAGCTTCGCCGCCCGGCGGATCGATCTTTTCGCTTTCGGCCACATCCTCTCCGTAGACATAGCCGTGGTCCGTGGCGATGACGAACCGTTCGAAGCCTTCCTCGGCCAGCCGCCGCATGGCGAGGCCGAGCTGGGTCAACACGCGCTCCATGTGCTCGCGCGCGCTCGAGAGCTCCTCCTCGCCGCTCTGGTCGATCTCCCGCGAAGTCGCCACCACCAGCGCCGGCCTATCCCCCAGGTCCCTCAGCCTGCGCCGGAATCCCTTCGGATCCTCGAGGCGCAGATCGACAACCGGCACGCCAGCCTTCTCCCTCAGGTACGCGATGCGGTCGGCCCGGTTCCTGAGCAGCCTGCCGTGCAGGCGCACCTCCAGCTTGCCGGCGCCGCCTAACTCCAAACCGCTGGCGGCAGAAGGAAGTAACGCCGCCATCCCGGCTTCGGTAATGCTCGGCGCCGTGCCGATGACGAGTTCCGTGCGAGTTTCAAAGCCACCGCCTAACACCTCCGGCAGCTCCCGCGCCAGCTCCCAGCGCAGCGCGTCCACCAGAATGTAAGCCGTCCGCCGCCCCGTCAACTCCGGGGCCACGAACCGGTCGAAGACCTCGGTCTGCCGCGCGTATCCCGCGTTCGCGAATCCCACCTCGCGCCAGGCGCGCAGGAAGCATTCAGCGAGGCCGCCGGCCACCTCCTGATAGCGCTGGCGCGCCGCGGTCACCAGCCGCTCCACTTCTTCCGCCGGATTGGCCAGGGCGTACTCAAGGCTGCTGGCGCGCCTCTCGAGCCGCCGCTGAAGCGTATCGAGTTCGGCCCAGTTCCTGGCGCCCGTGTAGTTCTCAACCACCTCAGCCCAGGTGAACGGACGCGCCCGGAGTTCCGCTTCGATCTCGGCCGCGCGCCGCAGCAGTTGTCCCGCCTGCGCCACCAGCGCCCATTCGGACTGGAGTTCGGTATCCTGTTCGGCCCAGAAGCTCCGCTGGTGCGCCTCGGCCACGGCCGCCGCTTCAGGATTCGCCCGGACCCGTTCCGCCACCCGGCGCAGCAGTCTGCGCTCCAGCCCAGGGAAAGCCTCGATCCGTTCGAGCGCCGCGTCCGTGAAATCGATCGAGTCGAGATGCAGCGACTTCTCCACCGCGGCCGCCAACTCCCGGTAGCTCGAGGCAAGATCCCGCCGGTTGCGCCACGCCCGCGCCAGTTCCGCGGCGCGCCTCCGCGCAGCCGCGTCGCCTTGGCTCAACAACCGCGCCAGCGCCTCCGGCACGTCCTCGCCGAGCGCCCCCAGCAACTCGCTGGTCAACCCCTGCCGGGCGAGCGCGAAGCGCAGATCCGCGGCCGAGCCGCCCGCCTCGGCAGGCACGCCGAACGAGGCGCCAAGCGCCCGCGCCCAGTCATGCAAACCGTTGCGCTCCACCAGCTCCGCATCGCGCTCCGGATGCCCGAGAAAATCAAGCGCCGCCTCCTCTACCAGTCCGGTGCCGAACAGCACCGCCAGCGTCGTCGGCAGCGGCCCGCCGGCGCCGCCCTCGGCCAACTCCTCGAGCTCGTCGAGCGTCAAACCGCCCTGCTCGATCTGCCGGTCCAGATCGGCCAGCCGCGCGTCCGGCACGCGGCCTTTCAGCGCCTTGCGCGCAATCACCGCCAGGCGCGTGTTGCGATTTCCGGCCACCCCGGGACGCAGTTCGATACCCAAGGCCAGCAATTCGGCCAGCGGCTCCCGGGCCTCTTCCCACGCCACGGGCAGGTAGAGGAGCAGCTTCGGCGGCTCCAGGCCCCGGAGCATCGGCTCCACCTCGCGCCGCAGTTGATAGAAGCTGCCCTGGTAGGACACCACGCGCTCCTGGCCGGCGTCGAGTCGTCGCACGACGCCTGCATAGTGCCGCTCCGGATCGAACCACAGCACCAGGCCGTGGTCGCGGACGTAGCCGGCGATGAGTTCCGTGAGGGCTTCGGCGATCACTCCCATCGTCATTTACTCCAGCCCGTGCGCGATCCGGCAGCTCCGGTTCTGCTTGCACGCCTCGAGCGTCTCCCGCGGCCAGTAGCGCATGGCAGTCTTGGCCCACGGGTACTCTCCCTTCTTCAGCGCTTGCCACGCCTTGGCCAGATCGAGCTTCGGATCGGCCTTCTTCCAGGCGGGCGCGAGGCGGTAGAGCGGCGCGGCGTTGAGCAGCACGCCGTCGTCGAACTCGGGAACCCAGCGTGCGGTCCCCGGCCGGCCCTGCGCATCGGCGATCGGCTCGCTGTTGGTCTCCGTGATGGCCTTGTCGAAGGCTTCCAGGTCCGCCAGTTCTTCGGCCAGATCCTGGGCCTTCCTGCGCCACTGGGCCTTTTCGCGGCCCTCGCTCGACGCCTCGCGGCGGTTGGCTTCCTCAAGCTGCTGTTTCGCCTGGAAGATTCGCCCGCCCAGGTAACGCTTGCCCTGGATGAGCGCCAGCGTCTCGGCCGTGGCGCGCTCGTGGAACAGGTAGACGCTGAAAGACTGCTTCGGCGACTGCAGGAGCCAGTAGATGGGCCGCTTGCGGTACTGCTTGACGTGCGCCTTGAAGAACGGCCCCAGGAGGTACGTCTCCAGCCGGTCGCGCAGCTCGCCGTTGCCGCCGGTGGCGGTCTGGATGAGCCGCGCCGCCTCCCGCTCGCCATGGATGACGGTGAGGATTTGGATCACCCGCGCGGCGAGGTCGTCCGGATGGTCCCGTTGGAGCACTATCACGCCATCGGGATCGATCAGGCTCTTCAGATGCGCCGCCACTTCGGGGGAGAATTCGCCGCGCCCGAGCCCCTCCGGCTCACCCGGCGCGAAGCGGCCCAGCGCCAGGCCCACGGCGTAGCTCACCCAGCGCTGGGCGAGTTCCTCTTCCGTGATCAAAGTCTCCTGGCCATCTTCGGCCTCCTCGCCGGGTTCGTCTGCGTTCTCCGCATCGTTGTCTTCGGCCGCCGGCGCGGCGGCGAGTTCCTCCTCAATGGCCTTGCGGTCCTCGGGCGAGATTTCGTAGAGCCGGTAGACCTCCTCGTCGATTTCCTTTTCGACGGCTTCGAGTTGCCGGTGGCGAGCCGTGACGCGTTGGGGACCGTCGGGCCAGGCGGGCGGGGCGATGAAGTCGTAGGTGGTTTCGTCTTCCTCGCTGTCGGTGCGGGCGAGGTCTATGGCCTGCTCGACGAGTTGGCGGAGCCGGTCGCTCGAGTGTTTGGGGACAGGCAGCCGGGCGAGGTCGCCGACCTGGTAGCTGACCGTAGGGTTGATCAGATTGAGCGCGTAATTCGCGAAGGAGGAGTTCAGTAAGCCGAGGACAAACGGGATGTCTTCGGGGAAGGCCGAGGAGCCTTTGACATCGAAGATGAAGCCGCCGGGGGAGAGTCGGGCGCTGAACTTGCCGGCGGTCAGATCGGTCCACGTCACCCCGCGGCGGAATATTACGTCCATGCCACGAATCTTGTCGCGCTTGGACTCTAGGAACACCGACAACGCCCTACCTGCTGAGAGCATCTGCAGGATATATTCCTGGTTACCGTACCATCTCTTGAACGACCCGCCTTTCATGTATGGAACGTAGTCCACAGGTTCGCGTTGGTACTGATCCCAACTCCGAATGTCCCGCCTCAGGCTTCCGCGCTTGACTTCCCACCAGTAGCGTAAGAACCGAAAGTTGTCATAGGTGGCAGTCCCGTGGATCGCGTCGGCTAGATCTCCAAGCTTCTTGTTCTCTCGGAAGAGCCGACGCAGTCCTGGGGTGATCCAGTAGACCCAGGGGCTCCCCGGGATGGCGGCGAAGTCGCCCTGGCGGTAGACATAGACGCGCGGGTCGGGCTCGCCCGAGCGCAGGCGGGCGAGCGCTTGCTCGAAGGCGGCGCGCTTGGCCTCCGCATCCGGCTCCTTCACCAGCCGGAAGTACACCCCCCGCGCCTCGCGCCGCTTCTCCTCAAACGCCTCCCGCCGCAGGACGAAGGCGGCCGTCTGGAGCGTTCCCGGATTTCCCACGGCAAACAGCCCAGGGCCGTAATGCGCCACGGCGTCGATCACAGCGGTGTCTGCAAGCTGCGCCCGCAGTTTCTCGTAGCTGCTGATGAACATGAAGGAGTGCATCGTCAGCATGCCTACGAGCCCCTCTTCCGAAGCCAACTCCAGACAGCGCTGGATGAAGGCTGCGTAGAGGTCGCCCTTGGCGTTCTTGTAGTTCGCCTTCATGAAGCGGCTCATCTCCGCGTTCATCTTGCGGGCGGAAACATAGGGCGGGTTGGTGAATACGACGTCGTAGCGCCGCTCCAGCACTTCGAGCAAGCGGAGGCCTTTCCCGGTTTCGTTTGCGAAGTAGGACTCGTCGATCCCTTCCTCGCGCTTCTTCAGAACATACGCGTCGATGGCCTCGCGGAGCCGTTCACTCTGGAAGTTCTGGAAGTGGTTCTCCAGCCGCACCAGAGTGCCCATGAGACTCGCCTCTTCGAGGCTGTTCCGGAACTGGACGAACAGGTCCCGCGTGACGCCGCGCGGCAGCGCCATCTCGCCCATGATCTTGTTCAGGTGCTGCCCACGGAAGATGGCGACGTCGGCGCAGGCGAGGTTGCTCTCCTCGAGACGCGCCTGCGTGTTCGCCGCCTTCGCCTTCAGGTACAACGCCAGGGCGGACAGTTGGACCGCGCGCCGGTCGATATCGATGCCGTAGAGATTGTGGGCGAGGATCGCCGCCGGGATCTCCGATTCGGAGGCAACCGAAGCCTGCACGGGCCATCCGGGGCTGCCGGCGCGTTCGAGTTCTTCCCGGTACATCTCTGTCAGCAGGTCGAAGGCGACCAATCCGAAATGCATGCTGCCGCAGGCGGGGTCAAGCACCCGGATGGCCTGGGCCGGCTTCACGGCCGCAGGGGACTGCCCATCTTCTACGGGAACCAGGGAGCTGAGCTGTTCCCGCAGGCGGCTGTCCGGATGCATCCGGACCCAAAGGCGGCCCAGGGTGTTCTCCACAAGGAACCGGACGGTGGGTCGAGGGGTGAAGAGCTGCGTGACAGAAGGGATGTCCTCTTTAGTGAACTTCTTTCCGCTCAGACGCGCCTCGGCGAAAGCGGCCTCGAGTTCTTCGGAGTTGAAGAACTGGTACACCCATCCCACGGTCTCCTCATTGCCAGGCGCCCAGTCGGCGTTCCTCTCTTCGGCGTTGAGCGCGTCGATCAACTCCTTGAGCGCGCCGGGGCGCGGAAACAGCAGGCTCGGCACATTGTCCGGATCGAACAGCACCCGGATCTCTTTGGCCAGTTCGGCCGACTGCCACAGCAGGAAATGGCGGTAAGCCCGATCGCGCGGCGCCTCCCCGAAGCCGTCGCGGTCGTTGGGGTTGTCGCCCTGATTGTAGAGCTTCTCCTCTTCGGGCCGCTCGGCGAGCCACATCAGGAAGCCGTTGGCCTGATGGTGTTTGGCCAGGACGCCGCGCACCAACTTGCGGGCTTCCAGCAGCTTGAAGGCCACCAGGCGGTTCAGGTGCGTGAAGGCGGTCTCCCGGATGAGCTTGGCCACGGCGGCGGCGCGGTCAAGCCCGGCGTCTACTTCGTCCTCGAGCAACTGCTCCACCCGTTTCCGGTTGGCCTGCGCTTCCGCGGAGGTTTCGAGCAGATGCCCCTTGGGAATGGCCAGCCGCGCGCCTGTTTGCGGGTCGATGCGGTAGACCTGCTGGAGGAGGTCCGAGGTCTCGCGCGTCAGCAGCTCGCGCGCCCAGAGAGTCAAGGTTCGCAGATCAGGCATGGGGATGTTCCTGCTTCCTTGCGGCCAGTTCGGCCTGATGTTCTTTCATGCGCTGCGCCACCACCTCATCAAAGCCAAGGCAGATGTGCTTGATCGTATCCACGGCTTGTTGCGCCCAGGCGAAGGTGATTGGCTGCTTCTCCAGGCCCTCGCTGCTCAAGTCGCGGTCGGCTTTGTGGACGATCGAGTTGCGGCGCTCGATGGCGTCGGCGATGGTGCGCGTCAGTTCCTTGCGTTCCCGGCCAAGATGAGCAGCCAAGGTATTCCAGGGATCGGCGATGCCCAGCAGCAAGCCAACCGTCTTGAGACCAGCCACCGAGCCGAGATTCTTCTTCTGCACAAACGTCACGATCTTGTTGCGGAGAAACAACGCCCGGTCCGCCTGATTGAGCAGGCGGAAGGCCTCGTGAATGCCCAGGGACATCTCCTCGAAGTACTTGACGACTTCCTGGTCGGAGGGGAAGAAGTCGTGCTGGCGCACTTCGATCACCGTGAGGACATGCTCGGCGAGCAGCGTGGACAAGTAGGTTTCGTAGGCCGTGCAACCGGAGACCACCGCCTGCCGGAGCAGATTCTGGAGAGACTGCGGCCGCAGTTGCACGCCGGGCACATTGGCCGATTCCCGGATGCAGCCCAGGAACGCCGCGTTGACGATCAACTGGAGCTGCTCGTCATGCTCGCAGGCGAGCAGCTTGCGGAGGGAATCCACCAGTTCGCCTTCTGTCTTGAGACCATCGTTTTCCAACAGCCGGTAGACGTGGATCAGTAGTTCCGCGATGCGGAAGCTGTCCTCGAAGATCTGGCGCGGCGTCATCGGTTTAATCCCATAGCGCCCTTCGCTTCAATTCGCGCAGGGCGTAGAGCTTCTCGCGGAGCTTGTCGAGCGCCGCTTCGATCTCTTGATCGGTGAAATCGGAAAGCGGCTGGGTCTTGGGCAGGAAGTCGCTCAACCGGATGACCTCCACGGCATCATCGGAGACGCGCTTCGCCTCGCCGAGCTGCTCGAGGCGTGCCCGGGCGCCGGCTTCGAGCGAGGGGAGCAGTTCGAGATCCTCTTCGAGCGTGGCGAGCGTCGCGCCGGTGGTGGCGTCGGCCGCCGTGAATGGCGCAAGCTCAAAGGCCTCCACGGCGCGGCGGGCAAGCGGCGCCAGCGCGGCTTCGGTCTCTTCGGCATCGAGGGCGCGATAGCCGGCGCTTGCGCGAATCCGCTCCATCGCCTCCTGGAAGCGGGTCCACCGCTCGCGGTGTTTCTCAGCGAAGCGGGCACGGTAGACGGAATCGATACTTTCCGCCGCCTGCCGGAGTTCGCCGGCGCAAGCCACGATCCCGGCATCGGAGAGCAGCGCCTGGATCGTATCCGCCTCCGGAACCGGCTGGCCCAGGGAGCGGGCGAGCAGGGGCGCCTGCTCGCGCAGGACCGCCCGGGCGCGCCGGATGGCCTCGATGTTCTCGTCCGTCAGAAAGGCCCGGATCCGCTGCGCCTGGTCCCGCTGTTCGCGGAAGCTCTTGCCTTCCCCGGCGAGCATGCGGACACAGTCGTCGGACTGGCTGGCCAGGACGGCGTCGAGGCTCTCGACATACTCCTCGAGCGGCTGCGCCACGGGGAGGCCATGGGCGCGCACCTGGGCGAGCGCGGGCAGCGCCTGTTCGCGTTCGGCGCGGGCGAGCTTGCGAAACTCCTCGGCGATGGCGGACTCCTCGACATCCACCTCATGCCCGAGCATGGCCTCGAGCTCCTGGACGGCCTTGGTGAGCGTCTTCAGGTCGATGGATTCGCGCGGTGAGAAGCTCGCCGAGCGGAAGGCGGGCAGCGTGACGAGGGGCGCGCGCGCTTGTGGATCCTGATAGTTCCGGTAGCGCTTCCCCTGGTAAGTGACTTCGATCGAACCGGCGCGGAAGAGAACGGCCGCCACCAGGCGAATCACGTCCGGCGACCAGCCGTAGCCGAGTCCGCCGAACTGCTCGAGGAGCTTCGCGCCGGTGACCTTCTCGCCGTAGGAATGCTCGCGCTTCAAATAGGTGAGAATCTCCTGCGCAATCTCCGCTTTAGCATTGGGCGCAAAGCGGCCGCCCTCTTTTGTGACCAGGTGCAGACCTTTTTCGCCCGCGTGGAACAACGGCGGCAGGGCGCCCAGGTTCGTCTGCTTGAGGAACTCTTCGGCCTCGCTGCCGTCCACCTCGCGCGAACCCATTTCGAGCTTCGGGTAGAGCTCAGGGATCGCTTTCTCGGCCAGCGCGCGCATCATGGAGGCGAGATCTTTGCCGAGGTCGCCCGCTTCAAAGCGCAGGCCGCGGAAGAAGCCGGCGCCGGCTTCCAGGTTCTTTTCGAGCGTGGCGAGCAACTGGGCGTTGAGGCGGTCGCGCTGAGTGCGCTCCGCCTCGAGCAGGGCCTTCTCGCCGTCGCGCAGTTGCTGTTGCGAAGCGGCGTGTTCGTACTTGGCGATCATGCGGCGCGAAGCATGGAAGTCCTCGATGAGGGTCTCGGTCTGACGCGTGAGCGGGAACACCCAGTGGACGGCGTCGCGGTTGGCGCCCTGAAGGCTCTCGGTGCTGACCGCTTCCGAGCGCTTCAGGAAGTCGTCGCTTTCGTAGACAACGCTGAGGTGGACAGGGATGCGGGCGGTCTTGCCCGGCGCCGTCACGTTCTGGCCGTCGAGCAGAATGGCGAGGTCGAAGCTCCGCAAGTTCTTGTAATGGACGCGGAGCGCTTTGGCGTTTTCGTAAACTTCCTTTAGGGCGGTACGCAGGATCTCCGCGCGTTCATTGCGGTTCGGAGCGCCGTGGCCGCGCTTTTCTTGTTCCCAGTTCTTTTCCTGAGCCGTCTGGAGCTTCCATCCGTCTTCGGTCTCTCGCACAAACTGCGACTGCTTCAGCCGTTCGAGGAGGGAAGCGACAGCGAGAACCGGGGGAGCCTCGGTGACATGCTGCACGAGCAGGGCGGCGATATTCCTGGCGGTCCGGGGCAGGTCGGTGCGGGCGAACTCCATCAGGCAGATGGCCTTGGCCACGCGCGAGCCCATGCCTGGGTAATCTGCATCGGCATCGAAACGCTGGTGGATATCGAGGATGTCCTTCTGCTTTTCCGAAGGGATGTTGCCTTCCACCAGTTCGTAGATCTTGTCGAGGCTCACGAGCGTGCCGACGGGCGCGTCGGCGAGCCGGGTGCGGTCGGAGACCAGCATCTCGAAGGACTGCTTGATGATGGTGCGGTTGCTGCCGCCCAGGTGCTTGGGCGTGTGCGGCTGGAGTCGGATGCCGGTCATGATGTCGATCGAGAGATCGATCAGGTGCGGCAGGTAGGGGTAGAACTGGACGAACTCGTCCTCGTCGAAGTCGGTCCGGCGGGAGGATTTCTCGAGCTTGACGTTTTGCAACAGCGTTGCGCCGTGGTCCTGGAACAGTTTGCGGAGGATCGGTTCCCCGGAGGCCTTCTTGCGCAACACGCGGCGCGTGGCCACCTCGCGGATGTCGGCGGGCGAGAGATCAATCTGATACTTGAAGCGGTCCTGAAGCTTGGGCAGGTCGATGCGGCCGGTTGCCAGGTAGTTGTAGACGTCCTGAAGCTTCTCCTGGGCCGTGACGATCATCCACGCGGGGCCGGGAATGGTGCGCGCCTTGAGCCGGTTCAGGCTCTCCTTTCCGAACTGCTCGACGACCGCGCGGAGGTTCTCCAGCCGTTCCCCGCTGCGGGCGACGTACTGGCCCATCTCGTCGACCACGAAGGCGAACGCTTTGCCCGGACGGCGGCGCGCGCACAGTTCGAACGAGCGGTCGACGACATTCTTGACGGTGAGCCGGTGCGAAGGGCGGTGTTTGACGATCTCCAGCCAGGTTTCGGAAGAAGCATAGGTCTTACGATCCAGTTCATGCAGCAACGCGCTGGCGCGGGCGTACTTCTGGCTGCCCTTGCGGATGCGGCGCCAATCGTCCTTGTACATCTCCCGACAGAGTTGCTGAAAGTCGTTGAGTTTCGCTTCGGCTTCGAGTTCGATTTCGAGCTCGGCGATGTCGTAGTCTTCGGCATAGTCGAGGCTGCGCAGCAGCACCCGGTACATGACCTCCGCGATCTGCTCGGCGCTGGTCTGGACCGAGAGGTCCACTTGCACGTCAAACATGAAGACCTCATATGGGACAGCCTTGTTGAGGAACTCGACGTACTCGCCCAGGCGCTGGGAATCCACTTGCTTAAGGAAGAGTTCGGTCGCCGGCGTCTGGCGCACGGGGCGGTTTGCAAGGACATAGCCGAGATTCTTGGCGAAAGAGGACTTGCCCGAGCCGAAGAAACCGGAAATCCAGACGCCCACGCCTTCATTCGGAGAGTTCGGCGCGGCCGCCATGGCCGCGAACAGCCGTTCGTATTCCGCCTTGATGCGGTCCGTGGCGACGTACTCGGTAAGTTCCGTGTAAACGGTGTCCTCGTCGTCGTTGTTGACCTTGATGATCTCCTCGATCGGCTGGCTGAAGTCGCGGTCGAGCAATTCGGCGATTCTGGTCATGACTCTCTCCCGTAGATTTTTACGCGGTAGCTCCCCAGCGTCTGGTCGTCCGATCGCATTCCCATGTAATTGAGCGTGTGGTTCCAGGATCCTGGGTAAAACAGAACGGCGGGCGTGTGGAAGGAGCGGTGCAGTTGCTCAAACAGCGACGAGATGCGGTACGCGCTGGGCGCAAACACGGTGGCGTGCACCAGGAATAGAACTCGGGTTTTCTTCGGAAGGCGCTTCTCCTCCTCCCGCAGCAAATCACAGAGCGGGCGGAAGTCCGGATCGGACAGGTATTGATGGACCTGCCGCTCGGCGACGGAGAAGGAGTGCGCTCGTTCCAGCGCGTAGAGGCTTTCAATCTCTTCGGACTCTTCGATGGAGCGCCAGAACAGGTCGGCCAGAGACAGGATCACGGCCGGCTGCTGGGTCTGGTTCTGGATCTGTGTCGCCAGAAGTTGGACCTTGCGGCGGACCAGCCACTCGGATTCCTCCACGGTGTGGGGGTCGTAACGGAAGATGGCCAATGGCAGCTCCCTGGCCATGATGAAGGCGGGTGGGTCCGCCAGCAGGTCGGCTTGAAGCAGCGCAAGCCGGTCATCGAGCGACAACACGGGCATACTCCTCCACGGAATTGGCTGGAAAGTGAATCTGGATCACGCTGCCGGCGGCGTGGTAGTCAAGCAAGCGGTCCTGATGAGCGTGCAGGAACAGCCGCTCCACGCCTTCGGGGGACAGCAGGAACAACTGCCAGTCCCGGTGAACCAGGAGTTCCCGGCTGGTTGTTCCAAGAAGGCGCAGACAAAACGCGATGAAAGCAAAACTGCGTAGTGGGGGCGCCGGGTCGGCGAGGCGTTTCCGCGCGCGCCCCTGAAGGATGCCGAAATCCCGCAGCGCGGCCAGGAGGCCGCGGGCCACCCGGGTGGCGACATCGGGCGACCACGGACACCCCTTGTCGTTGAGCCAGGAGAGCACCAGCGCCGTGTCGACGCCGACGCGGGCATCGGCCTGGCGAGGATAGAGCACCTCCCGGCAGAAATCTCCCAGGAGGGGTTCGGCTGTTGTTGTGATCCAGTAATAGACAGGACGAAGGACGGCGGCGGACGCACCAGCGTCTTCGAGCGCGCGAACTAGCCTCCAAGCATTCGGAATCGGCCCGTTGACGAAGCGCGGCAGGAACGCCCGCTGATACACATCGGTGAGCCGGCTTCGGGTCTCTTTGTTCAGGATGTTGCTGCGCATCCCGGCGTGCTGCTGCGCCTTCGCCGGATCCTCACTCCAATGGCGCACTAACTGCCGCATGTCTTCGAGCAGCGCGCCGCCCTTTTGCAGGCGCGAAGTATAGGGCCAGGCGGTGGCCGTCTGCCTGGGCTCAATGAGGCGAAGCTTCCTCATGATTGAGGATGATCCCTCCTGCGGCGAACCCTCTCTATGTCCTCCCGGTTGGCGCCGCCGGAGCGTACCCAGTCATCTACTTCTGCCAACTTGAACTTCCACAACTTGCCGATGCGGTGAGCCGGCAGACCCTTGCGGTCGATCCAACGGTAAACCGTGTCGCGCGCCACACCAAGATGGGCCATGACCTCCTCGACGGAGTGCCAGCGTTCCGAGTACCGCGGACCCGATTGGTCGTCCATAGTCGTATATCCTCTCATAAAGTCGGAAACCATAGCTGGCCCGTATGCCGGAGTTTCTCCACACGTGCCCACAGGCCTGCCGCGTCAAGGACTGAATCTTCCGCGCAGTGAATCGGATCGCCTGTGGAACCGTGTTCGCCTAATCTTCGCCATGGTAGAATCGCAAAAGATTGTGCCGTAGGCCGCCAGGTCGGGTGTCGCTCCCGAGGGCGCTCCCTGCGGTATCGAATCGCTTGAACTTCCCCTTCGCGAGGTGTCGCCCATGCCGCTTCAGTTCAAGAGCTTCGCCCGGCCGGACCTGCTCAAGACCTTCCATCCAAAGCACTTAACCAGCCTTCTCGGACCACACTGGCATTTCTTCGAGGACAGGGGTTTCCGCGTGCCGGTCGGGGCCGAGCAGGAACTGGACTGCCTGGCGTTGGCCGGCATCCTCGCACAACCGGACGAAGAGATGCCTTCGGAACTGGTGGAGGCGCTCTACGTCATCGAGAGCTTCAGCGACGACCAGCACTTCGACGAGCTGCTCGCCATGGCGGAGGCGGCGGGGCTGGAGGTCGGTGAGGAGGAGACCACGGTCGACCTTGCGGTGCGCCTGTACATCCACGACGCCAACCTGCTCGAGCGAAAACTGCGGGAGCAACTCTGCGACCGGCGGCGGACGTTTGAAAGCTACCGGCTGGCCGATCCGGCTTCCGGGATGGAACTGGACAATCTCCCGCTGGATCTGACTCCGCTGGAGGCCGACCTCGATCGCTATTTTGAATCCAAGAAGCGCGGCGGCCACTCCTGCGTGGTCCGAAAAGACACCGCGAATGAGATCCGGTTCCTGGTTCAGCACGGGCAGACCTGCAAACGGGAGCCGAGCCGCAAGGGCGGCCGCTCGACTTGCACCTTCTTCCGCCCGGAAAAGACCGACGTAGTTCTTCTCGACCTCACCCACAAGGAGATGCGGATCAACGCCTCTTCCGTGCCGGACCTGCGCCAGTACCGGACCCTGTTTGGCAGGCACCTGTTTCGAAACGACGACTACTTCGTCTTCGCCGAAAAATACACGCTCGAGCCGCTCCAGATGGCGGGCGAGATGGCATTGAATTGCCGTGACATCGAAGGGATCGAGTCGGCGAAGCTGAAGGAGATGGAGTACGCCTGGGGCGGCGCCTTCGAGCACACCGAGACGCACCGCGCCGCGGACCTCTTCAAGGCTCTCCCGCTGATTCGGCGCGGCCTCGAGTGCGAGCCGGTGATTCGCAAGGCCGTGTTTGAGGTCAAGATGACCGGGGAAAAGCGCGCGCGGACCGTGACCATCAAGGCGGGCAACCGCTCCGGCTACGGCCGCGGGGACGAGGCCATGGTGATTGAGCGCTGGCTGCGAGCCCGCGGCTTTGTGATCAGCGAGGAGCGGGCCCACCATGCGCCCACTTACCCGGCTCTGGCGTGCGCTTGAGAGTATCCCTGGACTCCTGGAAGTTCCCGCCTGGTGGGAGCATTTCTGCGGCGATGACTTCCCAGTGATCCAGCCGCACCTCCTACCAACCGACGTTTTCGGCCACCGGTATCCGTGCCCACGCTACCCTCGTGACGGCGAATGCCCCCGCCGGATCGTCGATTACGGCGACTGCGAGTTCGCAGCCATCTGCCGCCACAGCCACCAGTTCTGCGAGCGCATCCCGCTTACACCCAAAGATGCGTTGATCCACGCCATCGAGATGACCAAGTTCGCGGGCGCTCTTGCGCCGGCATTGAAGATTCGTCCGCAGAAGCTACGGGAGTTTAGCGGGCTGTGGGAGATCGGCGTTTCGATCGCGCCCGCCACCCCCAACTGCCCGGTATTTCTGGCGATGGTCACCTCGATGGATCAGCTTCAGCGGTCTCTCCATGAACTCCTCCTCTCGCATCCCACACCGTTCCTTCTTCTCGCCCCGACGAGCAGATTCCTGACGGCGGACCATCTCCGGCTCCTGGACAGGCACAAGAGCCACTTCGTCTCCCTGGAGGAGACGGTCGGAGTAGATGATGGCGGCCGCTTCGTGCCACTGCAACCAGCCAGCGAGGAGGAGGCTGCGCCCACGCCTGTCGCCAACCGCCAGGCGGCAGTCAACGCCTACCACGAGCAGCACGGAGCCACGGATGCGGACATCTACCGAGCGGCGCGGGTTCACAAATCGGACTTCTACAAGTGGCTCGCTGGCAAGCTGAGCGATAAGTCCGGCAAATCCAAGAGGATCGAAGAAGTTCTCCGGACTCCTGCCAAGCGTGGCGGCCAGGTGTAGGCGCGTCGCCGACACTTTTCGCCTACCTCGCCTACATTGATCGCCTACACATCCCCTGCCCGAAGATGGGCGCGTGGAAGCGATTCGAAGGAACACCGAGGTCGGCGATGCGGGGAATCGGCGGATCGAATCGCTGCTCGATGAGCGGGATGTGGCGCGGTGGATTCGCGTTTCCGTGGCCACGCTGCGTTACTGGCGCGGCGAAGGAAGGGGCCCGCGCTACCGCAAGGTCGGCCAACTGGTTCGCTACGCGCCCTCCGACGTTCAGGAGTGGTTGAACAGCCGGCCCTCGGGCGGCGAAGCCGGAGGCGCCCATGCCTGACCGCGTCTCCACCCCGAGCTTCGCCGATGTCGCAGGGGGCAAGATCATCCTGCAAACACCGCTGGTGAATCTTTTCCGGTGTCGCAGCATTCCCGGCGGCTGGTGGGACGCATCGCGCCGGGTTTGGCTGTATCCCGCAACAGCGACTCACGCCCGCCTGATTCGCTCCTCGATCCCGCAACTGGAAGTTAGCGATCGGTTCACGGTGCTCCTCAGCCCGAACGGCAAAGTCGCCGCGGCCGCGGTCAAACCGGCGCCGGAGCTGCCTGCGGGCATCAAAACGAAACCGTGGCGTCACCAGATTGAGGCCTACCAGTTCGCCACGGAGCGGCTCACGCGCGGCCCCGGCGCCGCGATGCTGGCGCTCGAGATGGGCACCGGCAAAACCCTCGTCTCGCTGATGGTGCTGGCCGGACTGAAGGCCATGCGCACGCTCATCTGCTGCCCATTGCGCGTTGTTCCAGTCTGGCAGGCGCAGATCGAGCGGCACCTGGATTTACCGCTGGTTGTCGTCGCGCTCGATGACAGCGCCGGCAGCGTTGCTGAGAAGCAGAAACTGGCTGAGGAGAAGCTCAAGCTCGCTGAGACCACCGGCCGGCCGTTCATCTGCGCGATCAACTTCGACAGCGTCTGGCGCGATCCGTTCGGCGCCTGGGCCGAGAAGCAGGCCTGGGACCTCGTGATCGCCGACGAGTCCCACAAGCTGAAGAAGCCTGGCGGGAAGGCGAGTCTCTACTTCAAGCGGCTGCGTCCCCGCGCCCGGCACCGCCTGGCCCTTACCGGGACGCCGATGCCGCACTCCCCGCTGGACATCTATGCTCAGTTCCGCTTCCTCGACACGACGCCGTTCGGCCCTTCCTTTAATGCCTTCCGGCAGAAGTACGCCGTGATGGGCGGCTTTCAGAAGAAGCAGGTCACCGCCTTCAAGAACCTCGAAGAACTCGAGGCTCTGATGCGCACGATCACCTACCGCGTCTCGAAGGACGTCCTTGACCTGCCGCCCGAGACCCACGTCACCTACGAATGCGATCTGTCGCCCGAAGCACTCCGCGTCTACCGCGACCTCGAGGAAGACTTCGTCGCCGAAATCCGCGACGGCCGCGTCACCGCCGCCAATGCCATGGTGAAACTGCTGCGTCTTCAGCAGGTGGCCGGCGGTTGGGTGAAGACCGATGAGGGCCAGTACCATCGTGTGGACTCGGCGAAACAGAACCTGCTGGCAGACACGCTCGAAGACATCGGACCGAACGAACCCGTCGTTGTGTTCTGCCGGTTCCACGCCGACCTGGATGCCGTGCACGAGGCTTGCGCGTCGCTGGGCTTGACCAGCCTCGAACTCTCGGGCCGGCGCGATGAGCTGAAGCGCTGGCAGGAAGGCGAAGCGCCCGTCCTGGCCGTCCAGATCGGCGCGGGCGGCGTGGGCGTCGATCTGAGCCGCGCCCGCTACTCGATCTACTACTCGCTCAGCTTCTCACTGGGCGAGTACGACCAGGCGCTCTCGCGCGTCCACCGGCCCGGCCAGACCCGCCCGGTCGAGCACATTCACCTCGTCGCCAAGGGCAGCGTCGACGAAAAGATCATCCGGGCTCTTGAGCGGCGCGCCGAAGTCATCCAGGCCATTCTCGCCGAGGTCAAAGGATAACCGCCATGAACATGGAACAACTCAAAGAATTCGTCGCGCTCGAAAACCGGAAGCGCGAGCTCGACTCCGAACTCAAAGCCATCGCCGCCCGGCTCGACGACCTCGAGCAAGCGCTCGTGCCCCAGTTTCTGAACGACGGCGTCAACTCGCTCAAGATCGACGGCCGCGTTGTCTACCTGGCCGAAGACATCTACGCTGGCCCGCTCAACGACCGTGGAGAAGTGATCGCCGCGCTCAAGAAGTCCGACCTCGGCCAATACGTTTCGGAGAACTACAACACGCAGTCGCTGAAGGCCTTCGTCCGCGAGGTCGCCCAGGAAGTCCGGCTGCGCTGCGGTCAGGAGCAGAAGCTCTTCACCGAGGAAGAGGTGCGCTTGTCGCTTCCGGCCCCGCTCGGCGACACGCTCAAGATTTCGTTTGTTCATTCCCTGCGCAGCAGGAAAGCCTGAAAGGAAAACTATGTCTCACGAAATCGTCAAAGCAGAACCTGCGTCCGTCATCCAGGCGTTCCAGACGGACCTCTCCACCATCCACGCCGCCATCAGCACCAACATCGGCGCCGGAGGCCTCTCGGAGTTCGACCTGCCGCGGATCAAGATCCCGGCCGGCGGCGGACTTCAGTGGGCCGTGCCATCGCTCGAGGGCGAAACGACGGAGGCGGCAATCGAAGGCGTGATCGTGCTCGCCCGCGACACGCGCGCCTCCTACTCGCAGCCCATCACCGAGAGCGGCGGCAACCAGCCCCCCGACTGCTTCTCTTCGGACGGCGCCACCGGCGTCGGCAGGCCGGGCGGAACCTGCATGACCTGCCCGCTCGCGCAGTACGGCAGCGCGCCGGGCGGCCGCGGCCAGGCCTGCAAGCAGATCAAGCAGGTGTTCGTGCTGCGCGGCAGCCTGCTGTTGCCGGAAGTGATCACGTTGCCGCCAACCTCCCTCAAGGCCGCCAAGCAGTATCTCTTGAAGCTGACCTCCCAGGGCATCCCCTACTACTCGGTCGTGACGCGCGTGGGTCTGGAGCGCACGAAGAACTCCCAGGGCATCGCTTATAGCCGCGCCACGTTCGCCTTCGTGCGGCGCCTGACGGCGGACGAGGTCAAAAGGGCTCAGGAGTACCACGAGATGCTGAAGCCCCTGGTTCAGAAGATGACCATCGATATCGACCCGGCCGAGGTGCGCGATGAACAGTAACGCCGTGACCTACACGGTCGTTCTCGCGCTGCTCGCGATCCTCATCATTCTGACCCAGCGCTGGCAGAAGGGAGAGCGAACCCCATTCTCGCTTCTGGTGGCGCGAGCGTTGCGCCACATCGGGCGATGGTTCTGGGCTCTCGGTGAGGGCGTCGAGATCGGCTACCACCACAGCCGGAAGGTAAAGCAGCAAATCCGCATCGAGCTCGAGGCACAGCAATGAGACGTAGCCGGCACCCGCGAGAGTCCGCCCTGGTTGCCGAAATCGTTCGCGCACTGCGCGCCCTGCCGGACGTTGTCGTCCGCAAACGGCACGGCAGCGCGTGGGGGACCGCCGGAGATCCCGATCTTTACGGCAGCATCCACGGCCGGCACTTAGAGATTGAAGTGAAGCGGCCCGGCGAGAAGACGACCCCATTGCAACAGGTACGGCTCGCCGAGTGGCGCGCGAGCGGGGCGCTAGCGGGCGTGGCCCGCAGCCTCGAAGAAGCCCTGGCCATCGTGCGGGAAGGTTCACCGCAATGACCGCGCCCGCTTACAGCCTGGAGGCCTTGCGCCGGCTGCGCGCGCAACGGCAGCAACCGCAGGCCTCGGCAGGTTTCGAGCCCCAGACCATCCCCTGGCGCGAGTGGTTCGCGGCGGAGGGCATCGAAATCGATCCGGCGGCTGCGAAAGTTACAGCGAAGCAGGACGACTCAGCCAACGTCTACACTGCCGTCTGCCGCGACGCGGCCGTGTGGCTGGTGCGGCAGGGCTCGCGCTGGGTGATGTTTGCCGGCTCTCGCCGGCCCCAGTGCCGCCGCCGGGACTTCGCTTCTCCCTCCCTTGAGCACGCCAAGCGAACCGCCGAAGCTTGGTACGGCCCCGCCCCGGACGGCTGGCGTGCCGAAGGGCCACAGCGGAAGACACGTCGTAGAACGGAGGTAGTTGAGGCGGAACCCGATGGACTCTGAAGCCCGCTTCTTCCTGCGCGAGCTGTTCGGCTCGAAGCCCGAGGAGCTTTATCTGCTCCTGTGGACCCTGCCCGACAAGCGCTCGCGCTGGTTTCAAGACGTTGAGGCCGCAGCGTCGGCCGTCCAATCCCTGCGCCGCCAGGACGTCTACGTCGGCGTGGGGCTTGCCAGGCGGGACTACGGCCCCGCGCGCCGCTGCCCTTCGGAGGAAATCGCCGGCTTGGTCGGCTTCTGGGCGGACTTCGATCTGCGCTCGCAAGCCCACGACAGGAAAGCGCTCCCGGCCACGATTCCGGAGGCGCTGGCCATCATCCCGGACTCATTCCCACCGACCCTCGTCGTCGCAACCGGCAACGGCGCGCACGCCTGGTGGCTCTTTAAAGAACCGTACATCTTTGACACCGACGAGGAGCGCAACAAGGCCGCCTCCCTCGTCGGCCGCTGGCACACCCTGCTGCGCCTGAACGCCGCCTCCCGCGGCTGGGCCTTCGACCGGCTCGCGGACCTGGCGCGTGTCCTCCGCGTGCCGGGAACTATCAACAACAAGGACCCGAAAAACCGCAAGCCGGTTTCGATCCACTCGCGTTCCGATCGCCGGTACAACCCGAGCGATCTCGACGAGTACCTCGACGACCTGGCCATACCGGATCCCGAAGAGCAAGAACGAGCGGTGCAGGCCTGCTCGGAGAATGGGGCCGACCAAGCCCTCGTGCTTGACCTGAACGCGGCGCTGCCGGAAGAGTTGCTCGGGCGCTTCATGGAGGTTGATCCGCGGTTCGAGAGCACCTGGCTGCGCCGGCGTCCCGACCTCAAGGACCAGTCCCAGTCCGGCTACGACATGGCGCTCGCGGACTTCGGCTGCGAAGCGGGGCTGACGGATCAGCAGATCATCGACTTGATCATCGAGCACCGCCGGATTCACGGCCGGGAGCAGCGAACGCGGCTGGACTACTACCGGCGCACGCTCTCGAAGGCCAGAAACCGCTCGACGGCGCTCTGCGCCGCGCTCCCGACAGAGGCGTCCCAGTCCGCCCGGAACGACGGCCGGACTCCCGAGCTGCCGGAAGATCCGGCCCGGGCCAAAGCTCTGCTGTGCGAGCAGCTCTCGAAAATCCTCGGTGTCCGCATCCTGCGCATTCTCAAGATCACCGGCAAGGAGCCGACCTACCAGATCGAGCTTGAGAACACCACGCTCGAGCTCGCGAGCGTCGGCAAGCTCATCGACCAGAAGAGCCTGCGCCTGACGATCGCGGCCGGCGTCGATCGGCTGATTCCCAAAATCAAGCCCAAGGAGTGGGAACGCGTTGCCCAGATGATCCTCAACGCCCTGACTGTCACCGAAGGCGGTGAAGAGACCGATCTGCGTGGCTCAATCAAGCTCTACCTGGATCATTACCTCTCGGAGACGGCATTCATCGATACCATCGAGGGCCAGCCCGTCCACGCGTGGCGCAAGCCGACGGTCATCGACGGCCGCATCGCCGTCTGCACGAGCGACCTCCAGCCCCACATCAACAAGACCTTCGGCCAGAACCTGTCTCTGAAGGCCGTTGCTTCGATGCTTACTGCCGTCGGGGCCACGAGCGTCCGCATCCGGGGCTCGCATTTTCGCGATCAGAGCCGCTGGCTGCTGCCCGCCGCCGAGTTCGATCCCGCCCAGTATCTCGCCTCAGCGGAGGAGGTCCATCATGCAATCCGGCCGTGACGTCCAGGAGGCTCTGGGCGCGATCGGGGAACGCGATCACTCTCAGACCGCCGAGTACCGAATCTTCGGCCCGCCAGGGTGCGGCAAGACGACCAATTTGACGCGCCAGATTCGGCGGGCCGTCGAGCGTTTCGGCGAGGCCTCGGTGCTGGTGACTTCGTTCAGCCGTGCGGCGGCCCTGGAGCTCGCCGGACGGGAGCTCCCCATCAGCAACGATCGCATCGGGACCCTTCACTCCCACTGCTATCACGCCCTCGGCCGCCCCGAGATCGCCGAGGCCCAAGTCGACGAGTGGAACCGCAGAAACCCGCACCTGCGCGTTACGCCCGCCAAGAAGCAGGGCAAGCTCGACGGCGAGGAAGCCATTGAGGAGGAGTCCGAGGACCAGCACGAAGGGGACCGCTGGCTTCAGCAACTGAATCGGTTTCGGGGCATGATGCTGCCGCGCGAGTCCTGGCCGGCGGCGCTCCGCGAGTTTGCGGTCAAGTGGGAAGACTACAAGACCTCGCTCGGCCTAGTCGACTTCTGTGATCTGATCGAGACGGCCCTTCACGATTTGCCCGTCGCTCCCAAGAACCCCTCGGTGATCTTTGCCGACGAGGCGCAGGATCTCAACCGCATGCAGTTGACGCTGATTCGGAAGTGGGGAGAGCGGGCGCGCTACTTCATCCTCGCGGCCGATGATGATCAGTGTCAGCCTCCGGGCACGATGGTCCGGACCAGTAGCGGGAATGTCGCCATTGAGGACCTCGACCCCGAGCGACATTCTTTGATCGTCTACTCGCCGGGCGAGGGGCGAGTTTACGGGACCCAGTGCCGACGGTACGCCTTCCGAAAAGCCTGCCGGCCCTACGACTGGCTCCTGCATAGGATCCAGGCCGGCGACCGGTGCACTCGCTGCACACCGGACCACAAGTTCCTGGTCCGGTGGGTGAAGGGAGAAAGGCTCGAACGTGCGCACGTGGTCTATCTCATGCAGCGAGGCGAGCGGTTCCGGGTGGGCTGGTGCAAACTGATCCGAACCGATGGCGTCTTCCATCTCGGCGAACGCGCGAGGCTGGAGCGAGCCGATCGAGCGTGGGTTCTTAAGGCGTTCTTCGACCGGACGGAAGCCAGCATCTACGAATCGTACATTGCGGCCAAGTACGGCCTTCCGCTCGCAACTTTTCAGCCGATCAACGGCGCCGCGCATTACACCGAGGCCTCCCTCAACCGGCTGTTCGCAATGCTGAAGGACGACCTGCCGCTGCGCGCCGTCCAGTGCCTGCTGGATCACCACCGGGACCCGCGATTTCCACTCTATTCACCCCAGCGCGCCGCTGCGAAACGGGGTGGCTCGACGACCTTCCTTACCGAGGCCGCGAACCTCCTGCCGTCCCTAATGGCCGTTCCCGTGCCGAACGAGCAGCATCGCATCGACTGGGTGCCGATCAGCATCGAGACAGCTCGCTACAACGGACCGGTTTACTCGCTGGACGTTGAGAAGTACCACACCTACATCGCCGACGGCATCGCGACCCACAACTGCATCTATGGCTGGGCTGGCGCCTCTCCCGATGCCGTCCTCGACCCCGAGATCCCGGCAGACCACAAGATCATTCTCAAGCAAAGCTACCGCGTGCCGGCGGCGGTGCATCGGGAGGCCAATCGGCTGATCCGCCAGGTGACGCGCCGCCAGGAGAAGATCTACCTGCCCAGGCCGGCGGAGGGCGTCTGCGAACGGCTGTCACGCGGCGGCTACAACTCTCCCGAGTACGGGATTCTCAAGACTGCTCAGGAGCAACTCGAACAAGGCCGAACGGTGATGTTCCTGGCCTCCTGCGCCTACATGCTCCAGCCGGTGATCGCCGTGCTGCGCAAGAACGGCATCCCCTTCCACAACCCGTACCGGAAGTCGAACGGCTTCTGGAACCCTCTGCGCCTCGGGCGCAAGGGCTCGTCGGCGAATCGCGTCCTGGCGCTGCTCGTGGCTCACCCGGACTATGGCGAAGGGTGTCGCCCGTGGACGCACGGCGATCTCAAACTCTGGGCGGAGTGCCTCACCGCAAAGGGCATCCTCAAGCCCGGTGTGAAGGCCCGGATCGAGCAGGCCGACCCCAACGGCGCGGTGACGATCGAAACGCTCGACCAGCTCTTCGAGCCCGGTGCGCTCGAGTCGCTGCTCGTGGCATTTGAGGGCGGCTACCGAGATCTGCTCACCTGGTGGCGGCGGCGCCTGACGGCGACGTTTCATTCTCGCGTCCAGTTCCCGATCGAGGTGGCGATGGCCGGCGGCCCGCGAGCGCTTGACGAAAAGCCCAAGGTGATCGTCGGGACGATCCACTCGGTGAAGGGCGGCGAAGCGGATGTGGTCTTTCTGTTTCCGGACCTCAGCCAGGCCGGCGATGCAGCCTACCAGCGGTTCGGACCCACGCGCGATTCCGTGATCCGGCTGTTCTACGTGGGCACGACGCGGGCGCGTGAAGCGCTCTACATCTGCCCGCCGGAGTCGTCCATGGCGGCCAAGATTTGATCGAAATCAAACTTGCATGATGAACGCCGGCGAAGGTAGCCTTCAGTCCCTGACCGGAGGCCTGCGGGTGAAGACGCGGGTTCAGCACCCGAAGGTGATCGAGCGAACCGACCGCGGCGGCTCGTATTGGTACTTCCGCTACCGGGCCGACGAGATCCAACCGGATGGGTCTGTCAAGACGGTCCGAAAATTCCAGAGGCTGGGCCCGAGCGCAGGCGAAAACAGGCTGACGAAGAAGCAGGCCGAGGTTGAGCGCGACAAGTTCCTGGCGAAGCTGAACGCACCGACCATAGAGTACGCTGTGCAACAGGTGGCGGCGACGGGCGTCGCGTTATTCGGCGAGGTGGCGCGGATGTACGAGGAAGGCTATCTCGGCCGCGAAAAGCAGATCGCAAAGCCCACTCGCACGAAGGAGAAGTTCTACCTGGCCGAGTACATTGTTCCGAAGTGGGGCGCGTTGCGCCTCAACCAGATCCAGCCCAGGGCCGTTGAAGACTGGCTGCACACGACATTCGACTCCTGGTGGACGATGCATGGGGTGCGGGCCATCATGAGTCGCATCTTCTACTATGCCGAAGGCCACGGGTTGTGGGAAGAAGGCAAGCGCAGCCCGGCCAGCAAGGCGAAGCTCGGCAAGAAGCGCTACAAGTACGAGCGCCGGATCCTTTCATTCGACGAGACCGCCCGCGTGCTCGCGCGCCTGGAAGATCCGTGCCGGCTGGTCATCGAAACCTGCATCGCTACAGGCGCACGCATCTCCGAAGTGCTCGGTCTGAAGTGGAAGCACGTGAACCTGGATGCCGCCACGATCAAGATTGAGCAACGCGTCTGGCACCAAGACGTCGGCGCCCCAAAAAGCGAGGGCAGCCGGCGCATCCTGGGGATCGGCGATCTGGTTGAGCGTTTCCGGGCAAAGGCCGCCGCAAGCGGCGCCAAGCCCGACGCCTGGGTATTTCCTCAGAAGCGGACGCCGGAGAAACCGTTCTGGGACTCAGCCGTGCGCGATGAGCTCCACAAGGCCGCACGAGCCGAGGGCTGCGACTTCCTCGGCCTGGGGCCGCACTCCTTCCGCCGGGCCAATATTACCTGGCGGCAGGAGGTCGGCGGCAGCGCCATCGAGGCCTCGAAGATCGCCGGCCACAGCGACCTGGAGATGACGGGCCAGTACACCTTCGTCGCGCCCGAACGGCAGAACGAACTGACGCGCCGGATTCAGCAGAGACTGGCGGAGGCCAGGAAGAAGTCGGAGGACAAGCAGCCCGGCCCCGAGATTCCGCCGCCGGCCGCACCACCGACGCCGGAGAAGCCGCCGGCCCTCGCGGATACGAAACCGGTAACGGCGGTCATTCAGTAGCTACGCCGCGTTCACGTTGTTCGGGTCAATGCCAGCCTCAAATTCCGGACAGCCTTGGTGCTCAAAGGTCAGTAGGCCCGCTCGTGCAGATCTCTTGTTCATGCATATGCCCCAATCTGCTCCAAGGCTTCCTTCAAGTCTGGCGAAGTGCCGGCACCCGCAGATACAATCGGCGGCGGCATCCCGAGGGCGGCTCGACCAGCGCCGACCATCTGCACACCGAAGTTAGCCGCCCAGAAACCCCCGGCGAAACCTTTGGAGGAGGTTAGCCGCCCATTCCACTTGTGCCTCGTCAATGAATGAGGTCCGGTTCATCTGACGCGCAAGCTGATCCACAAGTTGTTCCGAGCCAAGGAGGGACTGAAGTTGGTGCAGGGTCTGTTCATGGCAGATCCGGGCAGCGTCCCGGCCCAGCAACTCGGCCCCTGCAAGCTCCAGATCAAATTGCACGCCCTCGAGGACAGAGAGCTCCTCCCCGTAGATCCGATCCAGATTGCCTGCGTCGGCATAGTTCGTGAGCAGCAGGAGAAGATCCGCCGCGTCCTTATCGTTCTCGTGCCGGCGATCTTGCCAGGCAATCAACTTCAGAACGGCGAGGCCCGGGATCGAGGCGACACGGATGACCAAGTCCTCTTCAATTTTCAGGCGCAGTGAGGACTCCAAGGCCTCCTCGAAGCCGGCTACATTCATGACGACATCCTTGTCCGGATGCCAGGCCAGCCTCTTGCCCTCGGAAGTGACACCACCAAACGGAATCAAGTCGACAAGGATGCTGGCTCTGCTGTCTGGACCGGTCCAGATCAGTCGCTGGGCCTGCCTTGGCGCGGCATCGAACTGGCCGGTTTCGATCAGAGCGCCCTTGAGCGCTTGGAACTGCTCCCAGCTTTCGACTGCGACGCCGAAGTCGATGTCCCGGGTAGCCCGACCGGACGGCAGCCCGAAGGTATTGACCAACAAGAGATCCCGAGCCATGGCGCCCGCCACGAAGTAACGTGAACCTACCGCGGTCGCGGCGCGATCCACGAAACGCAGCATGCGGCAGGCGGCTGGGTCGACTGGCTTAATCGGCTGGACGGAACGCGGGTTCGATGAGTCGGTCATAGATAACCTTCGCCGCCTCGATGTTACGGCCATCCCGCGTGGCAAGAAGATCCGCATAGACCAGCAGTGGTGGCGCCACGTCGGGATGATCTGGCTCCGCCGGGAAATTCCAGAAAACATCAAGGATCTCAATCGGTCCACCTGGGCGTGCGCGCAGGCGGTGAGCAGCGACCAGGCCGGCGATTGGCTCACGGGCGTAGATCGTAAACGTGGCCGGCTTCAGCGCGGCCGTCAACTTGTCCGCAGCGACCTCGCCTCCCCAATACGCGTCGTAGTTCCTCAGATCTGCTCGCTGCAGCGCATCCGTGTCCCCGTCGAAGCGCCGCGGGTTGAGTTTTGCGCGCAATGTCGCGTGGTAGTGCGTCACCCATTCTTCCAACAGCCGCTGAGGATCGAGCAGACGGCGTTCACCTCGGCCGGCAAACCGAATGAAGCCACGGGCCTCCAAGTCCTTCATCGCTGGTCCGACCGTTCCCAAGGCAACGTTGGCCGCTCGGGCGATTTCCCGATAGTTGGTTTGAAGCAGGTTCGGCCGACAGAGCACGGCGAACGTGACTTGGAGTCCCGCAGGGTTGAGCGCCCGAAACCGCCGGCGCCTCAACTCAACGGGACGCTGCTGACCGACGACCCAGACCAGAAGTCCAGGGCGTTCCAAATACGCATTGCCCGCGGTATCCATGAACGCCAGGCGTAGTTCCTTACAACGTTGGGCGACCTCCCGCGTGATGAACGGCGCCACCAGGATTGCAGCGACGTTCGGGCCAGCCAACCGTGCCTTGACCTGTGCCGGGGTCTGGAACCGATCGACGGTTTTCACCTCGGCGGCAAACCGATACGCACGACCATCTGCCCTGATTTCCAGCAGAGCGTCTGCCCGGCCGGGAGGCTCGCGCGTGAGGATCCTCGCTTCAAACCCGGTGGTGCGGCGCAAGGCGTCGATGGCTGCTTGCAGAACGCGTGTTTCCAGGTTGGTCATGATGGGGACTGCTGTGTTCACAATTATATATTGTACACGTAGCGTGAACAAATGACAATAGTGAACAAACGCGTAACTTTTTTCGCCGCTAGCCGCGAGGTCTCCTCGTTTGATTCCACGCCCCGGGACCTTGGGCAGGTTCTCTATATGGAACGAGGACGTTCACTCCATAGCGGGTGGCGCGCCAGGCGTTGTGTGTAGGACCAACCTGCTGGCTTGCGGTTCTGCCGAGCGCGCCCTATTGCCTTTAAAACCCTTTGAACGGGCCGGGTGTCCGGATAGAGATAGGACGGAGCTGATCATTCCGATCTGAGCCATAATGGGACAGGTATGACGGTCGCACAGATCGAGATCCCAGAGGCCCAGATCGCAGAAGCGGTTGGTGAGCACGGAGCCGAAGAATGCCAGCTTCCGGATGCCGTTGCGGCGACAGAAGTCGGTCGGATGCCAGCGACATTGATGTTCTGGTGGAGTTCCGGCCTGGGGTGCGGGTGGGATTCTTCCGCCTGGCGGACATCGAGGATGAGTTAAGCCGCCTGTTGGGAGGGCGCAAAGTCGATCTCCGGACCCCGATGGATCTGAGCCGCCATTTCCGCGAGGAAGTCACCAAGGGTGCGCTCGTGGTCTATGCCGAGCCCTGACGCCGCCGTCCACGCGGCCATTTTCACCGGGACCTTCCACCAAAGCTCTGGTACAGTAAAGGCAGGTAGGCACTGTAACGTGCCTGCCGGCTGGCCCTGCCATGCAACAGGTGACGATCGACATTCCGGATGAGACGCTGCTGGCCTTGAAGCTGGCGCCGGCCGGCGCCGCTCAGGAACTGCGTCTCGCGGCCGCAGTGAAGCTGTACGAACTCGGACGACTCTCCTCGGGCGCCGCCGCACAGTTGGCGGGCATCCCGCGGGTCGTGTTCCTGACAAAGCTGGCCGACTACGGCGTCCCCACCTTCCGGCTCACCGAAGAGGAACTGCGCCGGGAGCTGGAGAATGCCTGAAACGATCGCCGACACATCGCCACTTCAGTACCTGCATCAGTGCAACCTACTCGATCTTCTCCCCATGCTCTATGGCCGGGTGGTTGTCCCGGAGGCTGTGGCCGCCGAGATCACGGAAGGCCGAGCGTTGGGTTTGTCGCTGCCGGCGCTTGAAGATCTGCCATGGGCCCACATTAAGGCCCCGAAAGATCCAGTTCTGCTTCGCCTAGTTGCCGACCTCGGCCCGGGGGAACGCGAGGTGCTGGCGCTCGGGAAAGAATCCCCGGGGTCTCTGGTGATTCTCGATGATGGCTTGGCCCGCCGTTATGCTTCCCACCTCGGGCTGCGCCTGACCGGCACCCTAGGCGTCCTGATACGGGCGAAGAGACGAGGAATCATTGCGACTGTCGCCCCAGTCCTTGCTTAGCTTGAGAGCCTGCGTTTTCGAGTCGACCCCGCTACTCGTACCCTGGTTCTTTTCGAAGCCGGGGAAGCCTCCAGCCAAAGCCCATAGACGGCCACGGAGGGCATCGTCCATATAGGGCGAGGCTTTGTCTTCGTGCTACGAAGACAACGGGGGAGGCGATAACAACCGCGCGCGCGTGCGCGAGGCACGTGGATCACCAAACCCAGCATCGGAGTCCAACCGGAGTCCAAACCGCCCGGTTCGGCGCCCTGGCGTCCAATTGGAGTCCAAATCGCGTGGCCCTAAGTCTTTTGTTTTCATTGAGGCCTGCCTGTAAGTGATTGATATTTTTTGCTTGGGGTGCAAGAGGTCCCGGGTTCAAATCCCGGCGGCCCGACCAAATAACTCAAACACTTACAGATATTTACCTCCCTCCGGCTCCCCTCCGGAGTCCGTTTGGTGGCGTTTTGGAGTCCAATTTTTGGACGCCAAGCTCGCTCTTTCGCCTCCCCTTGCACGCCGTCCGGGTGGTCTTGATGGCCATGTCATACGTGTTTTGCGATTCTGCTCCTCAGGAAGAAGAAAACAGGCCCTCCCTATACATGAGAATCACCGATGGATGGTCTCCAGCGTGGCTCGGCAGACGCGCATGGTCATGATGGTCATGTCATGTGTGTTTCGCGATTCTGCTCCTCAGGAAGAAGAAAATCGGCTTCGCCTATACATGAGAATGGGCAACAAAAATCTTCGGGCGGACCGCTTGCGCATCGATGCGCTTCGACTCTTGACAACTGGCTTCGCGCGCTGATACCAGAGAGTAGAACGCGGCGAAGCGTTCCCCCAGAGGGAGGCGAGCCCTCTCGAAACAAACCCGCACCCCCGAATCGCAGTTCCCTTTGCGGGCATACCCGCAACCCCATCGCCGGCCTGACGATACCCGTGCGCAAGAACATCCGGATCGAAAACCCGCTCGCTGGCGTAGGATTCACTTCGAAGAATCGCGCCAAGCGTTTTGTCGCGCGCGGCCTGGCCCAATGGAGTGAGTTCGGCGTCTCAATCCGTTTCGTGCGCGACGCCAGAGACCATCGCGAGACGTCCGCGCGCAAGCAGGTGGATACGACCCGCTACTGGTATGAGCGCGCGGCCCATACCGGCGTGGCGCAGCTTGCGGAACTCGCCAACCTGCTTATGGTCGCGCCGCACGTGTTGCTGGGCATGGGCCGGCGCAAGGGAGCAAGCCGGCATACGTTCCTGGCGGCGCAGGGAGTTTGAGGTGCGCCTGGCCTGCGGCCCCTCTCTGATGAACCGGCATGTACAGGCAACCCGCCTGACCAAGGCATCCTGATCACGAGAGGGCCATAAACGATTTCTGCTCATCCGACAGGAACTCTTCGATATCCGCAGCCCGGCTGCGCAGAAGCTGAGCAATAGCATTGGTCGAGCAATTTCCCAGCCGCAGCCAGACGATCTTCGGCGGATGTCCCAAAAGAAAACTCCGCTGGCGGAAATCAGCGTCCTTGGTCACAATGGCGAAGCCATTTCGCGCAGCGTAGTTCCAGACCGTCGCGTCGTCGGCTTCGCGCAGGCCGACATCCCGAACGTGAACCGAATGGGGGAACAAATCGGAGAGCTCGTCGCAGAGCCACGGCGACACGTTCTGGTCAAAGAGACGCTTCACGCCGGGATGCCGGCCAGCCGCCGCTCACGGTCCGCGGCGAAAGCAAGACAAGCACGGATGTCCTCACGAGTCAGATCGGGGAAATCGTGCAGGATCTCGTCTTCGGTCATGCCGGAAGCGAGATAGTCAAGCACGTCATACACCGTAATCCGCATTCCCCGGATGCACGGCTTGCCGCCCATCTTGCCCGGCTCGATCGTGATGATCTTGCTGTAGTCCATGGCTTTGCGCCTCGCTAACAAGATACCAATATGCCTGCGTGAAGGCCATAGGTACTTCCGGGCGCGCGGCGGCGGCGCGTGGCCATGTGGCGCGATTTCGCTAGCGGCAGCGCGCAAAAACTGGTTGACACAGGTTGACAGACTGACCACAAGTTCTTGTCATTCGCGATGCTTGCGCGAGAGCAGCGTCAACCGCCAGGGTTGACATCGCCTCGAATCCATGATTCGGCAGTTGCGCATTTACCTGCGGCTCGGGCCGCTCATTTCCCAGTTTGAGAAGCTTACCAGGATGAAACTGTCCGTGAACGTCGTCATTCAGATGCTGGCGCTGGCCGCGCAGGGTATCAACGCCACCCAGGACCTGTTGCCGGCCAAGGGTAAGTTCTGGGCCATGGTGGCGCTGTCGGCGGTGCAGGGTCTCACGGCCGTGCTGGCGCATTTCGCCAA